>JFJP01021639.1_pt1 | contig 37612 bp, 34 predicted proteins | sample 431651 | NCBI WGS metagenome assembly JFJP01 (sample SAMN02602958, study PRJNA72255) | Microbial mat metagenome, whole genome shotgun sequencing project. | biome: fresh water; feature: sink hole; material: water; isolation source: purple microbial (photo- and chemosynthetic) mats found in... | reverse complement strand
TGAACGAGATCTGATAGTTCGACGTGAGAAATGCGCCGTTGTCCGCAAGTGCAAGTGTTCCCTGAGTTATCGCATAGGTGTTCACGGTTTCGCCGGCCGCGCGAGTCAAAGAGCCGGAAAATCCTGCGGTCTGACCGTTTTCTTCACCGGAATGAGTGTACGTATACGACACCGGATCAGACGCACCAAAGATCTTGGTCTGTCCGGCGGTGGGAGCAACGGTGATAGTCGCTTTGCTAATATTCCCCGAAAGAGTCGGTTGAGTTAACGAATAATTCCCCGCATTCCCTCCTCCAAGTGCATAGCCCGAAGTAGAGATGGGTTTGCCGTCCCCTACATTTGCCGATGCAAACGTAAATGTCGGTGTTCCTTCCAGGGTTACAACATCACCAGTTTCAATGCCACTCAATGTAGCAGTTCCACTTGCAGTAGCTACAGTGGTGCCATTGTATACCTTGTTGTTTCCCGTCAGCCCCGTTATGGTCAATGCTTTAGCCGTAATATTGGCAGTAGTAGTGGGAGATCCGCTCAAATCAACAGTATAATATGCAGCATGAGCACCTGACAACGTTACACTTGCGAGGCTTACTGTTTTACCAGTTCCCACTCCCGCGGTAGCAAAGGAACCGGTCGCTCCTGAAATAGTAACTGTCTGTCCTACCGCAACACCGACCAATCCAAGACTCGCATAACTTGAGACTGTTGCATTTACAGACTTATCGTATGTTTTGTTTGAAGCCGTAAAGCTACCATTAAAAGCAAGAGCTTTTGTCACTATTAAATCTACGGAATTCGCATTTACCACAATAGAGTAGCTATACCCAGCAGGAGCTGTTCCAATGGTCATCGTTTGATTGCTTATTGAACCTGCGACCGTCATTATTCTATATGAACCCGGAGCAAAGCCACTACCTTGGGTGATATTCAATACACCATTTACAACAGCACTGCCTGTTACGGCAATCGTATCACTTGAAGTTCCAATGTCAGCGGCATAAATACTCGAATTGTCAAGAGATAGAGTAGGCATAGTAAATTTACCAGCACCTCCACTTCCTGGAGAAATTGTCGCCGAAGCAGCGACAGTAACTCCCCCACCAACTGAACCAGTTCCGCCTAACGTTCCCCCATTTACTGCCACACTCGTTACGGAATCGTTAGCTCCATTGAGTTCGAGTGTTCCCGCTGAAATAGTCACCGAATTATTAAAATTATTCGTTCCATTTAACTTCCATGTTCCAGATCCACTTTTATAAAGTCGTTTTGAACCAACGTCACCGTTCATGGTAATATTTCCGCCAAATACACCCGTACCAGCCCCCAAAAGGTTTATATAGCGAGCCCCCGTTGGCGAAGTAACCACTGAACCTAATGTTAGGGTTCCCGATTCAGATGAAAAAGTATAGTACGTACCTCCAGTAGTAAGAGTTATATCGCCAGCAAGTGTATTGTTTCCACTGACATTGCGAATGTGAGCAGAATCCTGATTTGCAGAGGTATTACATCCTATAGTAATTGGCTCATTCGCAAATGTTATACCCCCTACCAACTCAAGAGTTGCAAGTGAATCATTCCCCCAAATGTAGGTATTACCTGCAACTGAGCCGAGAGCATTAGCATTACTAATTCGTACAATCCCTTTGGAAAGGATTGTTGACGCCGTATAAGTATTGTTCCCACCAATTATTAATTTGCCTACTCCATACTTAGTAAGATCACTTCCCGTTCCACTTATTACACCACTGAGCGTCATCGTATCGCTGGTTACGGTTATAGTCGAAATGCTGTCCACAGAGATTGTTCCACTCAAGGTATTGTTACCGGAACTGTTTAACAATGCCCCTCCAGAAGAGTAGCCTGGTCCTTTTATACTGATCGGTTCAGCAGACGAAATTCCTCCGCTGAAAGCAAGTGTACCTCCGTTGAGAACCGAAGTCCCATTTCCTGTAGTACCAAGAGCGTTGGCATGACTGGCCGTAAGTGTTCCCGCAGAAACAGTGGTTGTACCCGAGTAGGTATTATTCCCCGAAAGAGTAAGTGCTCCGGTTTCAACTTTACTAAGAGTAAAACCGCCACTAACAACATTGTTTAGGGTCAACGAAGATCCACCAACCGCTCCAATCGAAGATGCACTTCCCAACGTGATCGGTCCGGGGAATGTATTTGTTCCCGCTGTATTGCGAAATGATCCGGTACTGGAAATCCCTGTTCCATTTAACGTAAGAGGTTCTGCAGCGCTTGTTATACCTCCCGCAATCTGCAAGACCGCTCCATCCGAAACAGTCGTTCCGCTCCCAGTATTGCCCAGTGCATTCACATGACCAACTACTAACGATCCGGCAGAAACGGTCGTGGTTCCGTTATAAGTATTATCTCCCGAAAGAGTAAGTGCTCCGGTTTGTACTTTAGACAAGTTTCCAGCTCCACTGATCACTCCACTCGCAGTGAGAGAAGTACCCGTTACGGCTCCGATTGCGGATGCGGTCAGAAGTGTTACCGGTCCAGTGAATGAATTAGTTCCACTTAAATTGCGAAGCGCGCCTAACCCTCCACCTGTTCCATTGAGAATTATCGGTTCCGCTGCCGTGGCTATACCGCCAGAAAGTTGGAGTACTGCACCTGATGACACATCTGTTCCACCGCCAATCCCTCCAAGCGAGTTGGCATTGGAAATGGTCATATACCCACCAGTGACATAGGTTATACCTGTATAACTGTTATTCGCAGAAAGCAATGCTGTGCCGCTGCCGCTTTTAATTACCCCGTATGCCCCACTTACTGCTCCGTCGATCTGAAGTGACCGGGTCGCCGCAACATTCCACGTTTGATTGTCACCCAAAGCCAAGGCATTTTCCATCTGAACATCTTGAGTGGCACTACTCATGTTTATCCCAGAACTACCAAGGGTAAGAGTGTTTCCAGAATAAATGCGGACCAATCCACCGGGATTCAATACTTTCATCCCTTTCCACGTAACATCGCCACCAAGATTCGTACTGTTCGCGGCGACAACAGCAGAATCCCACTGAACGGTATCTGTACTTACCGGTGCGACTCCTGCGATCCAGCTCGTTCCACTATTCAAATTATTAGTATTGTTTGCTTTTCTTTTGAGTGAAGTGTAATAGACGGTTACGGTTACATTACTAATCATCAGATAATAAGAGATGTGTACACCATCCAATGAAAGTACCAGTCCTTCATTTGTGCGAGTACCATTAGCAATGCTTTGAGCCCAAGAAACAAGCATCGCAGAAGTTGCGAACGTTTTAGCTCCCGCCCCATCGAGAGCTGAGGAAGTTGCCACTGAATCCCACATTGTCGCGGCATAGGTGTTATAGCCTGCAGAGGTGGAAAATGCCCCTTTGTTTTGAATGCAGACTTTAACCGCATTCCCCAAAGGGTAACTGTCACTATCTACGGTTAGCCCAATCTTAACACTGTCAATTGTTTCCCCCGAAAGAGAAGACAGATCTGGTTGAAAAAGAACCTCCCAACAATCTGAAGAGACAGCACTTCGCGCGAAACCTCCAAGTTTTCCACTTGCATTGTTATTACCATTCGATCCCCAAGTATCAAATGTCAAATTCCGCGAAGTAACAGTAGCGCTTAGTGATTCTGCAAAAGCGCGCGACTGATTTTGAAAAGCAAAAGCAGAGATACAAATAAAAAACAATACAAAAGGCCATTTTGTGATGTGGAAGTGAATCTCCGAGGAAAACCACCGAGCTATATGAACGGAAATATTTCGTAAGTTTACCATAAGAAACACCTTGTCTACCGCCGAAACGTATTTTATATCAAACACTCGACACACGACATCAATTGCGGTTCTAGTATGGTACTATTTTTACCCGACTCAGTCATTGGTTTTCTCTAATTTACCCCCTCTTTTATACAGTTTAATTGTGACTCACAGAACAACTCCAAAATGCGAATAATACAGCTACATCACAGTAGTCACAAAGCAAAAAGCGGAAGTTCAACACTCCCGCTAAAACAGAACAACACATGTAAATTCTAGGAATTGATTGTACACCGACTTAGCTTGACAATCGCTTTTTCAAGATCATTTTCCGGTGGGAAACAAGCGTTGTTTTCACACCGCCACAAGGTCGATTTATTATCCACTAACGCTTTTCCTTCGGAACCGGGAAGTTGATCGGCGATCATCAAAAATCGGTCGGGAATCCAGCAGTCGTTGATCCGGCGAACCAATGCGCCTTGTTCTGTTTGGTTTTCCACGGCGATTGTCAATTCTGCGGGCGAACTGATCAGGTTTTGCGCCACGTTCATCAATCCGCACATCGATTGCGAAGCCCGTTCCATCAAGCCAACGTTCTGTTCTACCAGATTTCGAGCGAGTTCGGAGTAGGAATCATTTTTGAGATAGACAGAAAGGCGATACATGAGTTCCGCAGTGGCACTTGTTCCCGAAGGAATCACACCGTCGAACTGCGACTCCTTGCGCACGATTAAATCAGTGTGATACTCCGCAGTGGTGAACAGTCGTCCCTCATCTTTTGAAAGGAAATCAACACGAATAATCTCGGCACATTTTTGCGCTTCGAAAATCCATTTCACATCAAGCGTGGCTTCGTAGAGTTTTAGCAGGCCGTTGGCAAAAAACGCGTAATCTTCGAGAAATCCCGCCTGTTGCACCACCCCTTCGCGATAGATTCTCATCAGCTTTCCCTCGACAATCATGGCCGATAAAATGAACTCCGCCGCGGTTTCAGCCTGAGTGCGATATTTTTCTCGACCGGTAACGCGATAGGCATCGGCGAACGCACCGATCATGAGTCCGTTCCAACTGGCGATGGCTTTTTCATCTCGCGAAGGACGAATTCGTTTCGCGCGCGCCACCTTAAGCTTTGCCAACGACTCAACGATTCCTTCGGGATAGCGGATCGATTCATCCACGAGAGTGTTCAGCCCGCGATGATACGGTTCGTGACTGGCAAAATTGCCGGTCTTGCGAATCCCGAAAAAGGAGATAAATGCATCCGCTTGATCACCAAGAATCTGATCGATCTCCGAAAGCTTCCAGAGATAGAACTTTCCTTCTTCACCTTCACTATCAGCATCTTCGGCGGAGTAAAACAGACCTTCTGGCGAAGTAAGTTGTTCTGAAACATAGGCGAGAACCGATTCGGCGATACGCAAATGGTCGCGATTGCCCCCCATCAGGAATGAATCGAGGTAGAGCGAAGCCAGTTGTGCGTTGTCGCAGAGCATTTTTTCAAAGTGAGGCAGAACCCATTTTTCATCGGTGGAGTAGCGATAAAACCCGCCGCCCACGTGGTCAAACAGCCCACCTCGCGCCATCGAATCAAGGGTAAATGTTACGGCGTTTTTAATTTTTTCATCACCGGTATTTCGATATTGGCGCATGAGAAATGCCAAAGGAAGTGATTGCGGGAATTTCGGTGCTCCGCCAAATCCGCCGTACTTGCTGTCGAAATCAGCGAGAAGATCTTTCACAGATGCAACAATTGCTTCATTCCACGACGAACCGGATTCGTATTTCCGAACCCGAACAACCCGTTCGGTAATTCCCTCGGCGGAACTAACAACTTCTCCGCGACGATTTTTCCACGCATCGGCAATCTGGGTGAGTATCGAGGTGAATCCTGTCCGACCGTGGCGGTTTTCCGGTGGAAAGTAGGTTCCGCCAAAAAAAGGTTTCAAATCCGGCGTAAGGAACACACTCATGGGCCAACCGCCCGATCCCGAAAGCATCAGAACTGCTTCCATGTAGAGTTCATCCAGATCTGGACGCTCTTCGCGATCTACTTTTATGCAGATATACTCTTTGTTGAGAAGTGACGCAACTTGTTCGTTTTCAAATGATTCGCGAGCCATAACGTGGCACCAGTGACAAGTCGAATAGCCGATCGACAAGAAAATGGGTCTCTGCTGAACCCGCGCCGTTTCGAGCGCTTCATCGCCCCAAGGAAACCAGTCAACGGGATTGTCAGCGTGTTGTAAAAGATAGGGACTTATTGATTGTGCTAGTCTATTCATCACAAAACCTCGCCGGTCGGGGTAGAGATAAATATACTCGTTTGGTAGAGAATTGTAAACAGCAAGGGGTAGACAGACAAAAAGGGATCACTCATCAGAGCAATCCCTTCAAAAGATAGGTATAGATTATAATCATTTAAAATTTAAAATTGACACCGAGCAGTGTGCGATCCCAGTCGACTTCGCCCCACACGCCGAACATATCAGTAAAGAAAAAACGCGCGCCTACGGCGGTGCCAAAGTTAAATCCAACATCACCATCTTTATCGGTTTGCTCCACCATGACGTCAAAATTCTCATCTTTATATGTTTTGTAGGTGTGGCTCCATTTCTGGAATGAAGGCCCTGTATGTGCGACCACATACGCATCGAGTTTATTCGCTGCGCTAACTTTTCCCTTCAGCGAAGGAATTCCAAAGGGGTGAAACGCGAACCGGAACTCGGGGGAAATGTAGGTGTAAGACCATTCATTGGTGAATCCCAAGATATCGAGATCGTCATGATCTACAGAAAATTTCATCTCCGCACCAAAAGAGAACATATCATTGATCGCTCCCATATCCCACGCCACCGCTGCACCGATGCCGCGGCCAAAATCGAGATTTGCCCCCACACCAATTGCGTGAGTACCCTTTTGAAATGCGAGATCTGCCGCTGAGATTGTTGCTGTTGCAGCCATAAGAGCAATAATCGCGTACCGTTTCATCATAGAAACACCTTTTAATAAATGAAAACCTCTGGTTATACTTTGGCTCAATTCTACGTAATTCAACCGAATAGTGCAACCATTTTTTCATAATCAGCCAATCTATCGATAGCGGTCAGCACAAACTATTTTGTAAAAAATTTCAGTTTCGGAGGAACCATGAATCGCAATGAGATGATTGAACAGCTAATTCGTACCGCTCTAGCCGAAGATCTCGATCAGGCAGGCGATATCACATCGAAGTCGATTTTTTCGGATAGCGACACTACCGAAGCGGTGATCCGAGCAAAAGAGGCGGGCGTACTTTCTGGAGCATCCCTCGTGATTCCCGTGTTCAGGGCCATTGATCCGCGCGTCACAATCAGTATGAAACGATCCGATGGCGACCGCGTTTCCAAAGGCGATGAAATCTGTCGAATCAACGGACCGATCATTGCGGTTCTCTCCGGCGAACGGTTGGCACTCAATTTCCTTCAGCACTTTTCCGGAATCGCCACGACAACAGCGAAACTGGTCGATCTGATTCGAGCGGTAACGAAACACACCCGCCTTCTCGACACGCGCAAGACCATTCCGGGACTGCGCATTCTCGAAAAAGAGGCAGTTGTTCACGGCGGCGGAACCAATCATCGAATCGGACTCTACGACATGATTATGGCCAAAGATACTCACGTCAAAGCTGCCGGTGGTCCAGACAAAGCGGTTCAACGAGCTCGCTCTTGGTGCCACTCGCACGGAACCGATGTCAAAATCGAAGTGGAAGTGGAAAATCTCGATCAGTTTGCCAAAGCAATTGCAGTTCGCCCCGACCGGATTATGCTGGACAACATGAACTGTGCCGACATGGCCAAAGCAGTGCAACTGCGCAATGCCGAAGCGCCGCTCGTGGAACTGGAAGCGAGCGGCAATGTCAATGAAACAACCATCGCAGCTATCGCTCAAACCGGCGTGGATTTTATCTCTGTGGGAGCAATCACTCACTCAGTGAAAGCCCTTGATATTCATTTGACACTTGTCTAATGTGATGAAGCGAAATCAAATGACCGACTAGACAAAAAATGGGTGACACTGCTACGTCACCCATTTTAGTTTAATCGATGTGTCGTTTTCCTTTATTCGATTCGAATCTTCTGCACCACGGAACTCTTCCCCGTCAAAATCTCTGCGATATAGATCCCCTTCGCAAGAGAAAAAACCGGCGTCGTCGATCCAATCACCGCAGAACTATACACCACTCGCCCACTCAAATCATAGAGACTCACTGAACTTCCCGCCGGAACGGATTGGGAAAGAGAAAGTGTTTTAGATGCATAGTTGAAAACTAAATTAAATTTTGGAGTAAACTTATTGAACTGAATATCCGTTTGATTAAACGGGCTATAAAAGTAAGTTTTACTTCTTTCTGTGACTTCTTTCAGAAGTTTGCTTTTACACCCCAGTGTACCAAAACTAAGTTTTGCAGATCCACCATAGGCAATACTTGAAATTGGCGTTGCCGGCTCGTAACTATTTTTGTTTACAGAGAGAACATTCCATTTCCCATCCCCTGTTTTTACACTCGTAGTATCAGAAATAATGTTTCCTATTGCATCAAAACTTCGACCATTTTTTCTAAAAGTTTTGTTGTCAGATGTTCTTATCTGGCCAATGTTATTTCCAAAACTGTCGTATGAATATACTATTAAAAGTTGGTTTTCCCACCCGGTATCATTGTAAAACTGTTCACGTTTCTCTGCAAGATAGCCCTGATTATCATAGGTGCTAATCTTTCTTCGATGGTTTTTCCACTCAATGCCTGACAAGGTGCTATACATCTGTGAAATTTCTCTTTTGTGTTCATCATAGGTTATTTCATATCTATCAGTTGTAAGATTCCATCCCTCTTTCATTTCCTGTATTAAATTGCCCGATTCATCGTAACTGTACCTTGTCGTGCTTTCAAGATCCCATTGAAAGCCAAAGCGGTAGACTTTTTTCGTTACCATTCTACCATTAACATCATACTCAAATGCCCTTTTCTGTTTTTCATAAACGCTTTGTCCCGATCTGTAAAAGCTTCGGTTTTCTATGAGATTACCATTTACATCATATACATAAGTGTTCACAGATGGATAATTTGAACTATTCCAATCCCCATAAACCCAGTAGCCATTGATCTGGGAAAATATTGTATCGGAAATAAGATTTCCCATTGAATCATATGTACAGAGCGTTTTCCAAGGTTTCGCATTAACTCCATACTCAAAATCTAAGACACTATCAAGTTTTTCCCGATATACACCACTTCGTTCATTTGAAAGTGAACCATTCACCGACGCCAGTAAATCTCCTTCGCGGCTGTCCATACTCTGCCCGAACGCCGTCGCCACCAAAATTGTCACGATTCCAATCATCTTTTTCATATTAACTCCTACTATTGATTCATTTCCGCCCAAAGATACCATTGTCACACTGCAATTGCAATTCCCGCACCACAATTCCGTTCCACCGCACCACAATTCCGTTCCACCGCACCACAATTCCTTTCCCACGCTTGACAATTCGATTCGAAAGGGGAAAATTGCAAGATGTATATTTTGTTCACTCACAATCAATTTCAGAATTGATTAAACGATTTAAAAATGAAAAATATCCATTCCTTCAAAGGAGCTTCCATGGGTAAAACCATAGTAGAAAAGATTTTTGAATCCCATTTGCGGGATGAACCGTTTGTTGGTACACACGTGCTGAATCTCGATGCGGTTCTGTGCCACGAAATCACCACGCCGATCGCCATTGCCGATCTGGAGTGGCGCAAAAAAGACCGCGTGTTCGATAACACCAAAATCAAAGCGGTGATCGACCACGTAACTCCTGCTAAAGATACAAACTCGGCGATTCAGGGCAAAGTTCTTCGCGAATGGGCTCACCGCCACGACATCAAAGATTTCTTTGACATCGGTGCCAACGGCGTATGTCACGCGATTTTCCCAGAAAAAGGGTACATCCGTCCTGGATACACGGTGATCATGGGCGATTCTCATACCTGTACTCACGGAGCATTCGGAGCATTCGCGTGTGGCGTTGGAACTACCGACCTCGAAGTGGGAATTCTCAAGGGCGTTTGTGCATTCCGTGCACCCAAAACGATTCGCATAAATCTCAATGGGAAGCCGCAAAACCGCGTCTATTCAAAGGATGTGATGCTGACGATCATCAAAGAACTCACCGTGAACGGCGCAACCGACCACGTAATCGAGTTCCGTGGAACATTGATCGATGGCTACACCATGGATGAACGTATGACGCTCTGTAATATGGCGATCGAAGCGGGCGGAACTTCCGGGCTCTGTATGCCCGACATGACCACCGCTGAGTTTTTATGGGAGTTCATCAAGGATGACTACGCCACCAAAGAAGATGCCGTGGCGGACTACAAAAAATGGTGGTCTGACGAAGATGCAACCTACTCTCGCGTGATCGATATCGATGTTGCGGCAATCGAACCGGTAGCGACGTTTGGTTACAAACCGGATCAGGTGAAATCAGTTCGCGAACTGGAAGGCAAAATCGATCAGATCTATATCGGATCCTGTACCAATGGTCGTTTGTCAGACCTTCGCATTGCCGCTGAAGTTACCAAAGGGCACAAACTTGCCTTTGGTGTTCGTGGGATTATCGCTCCGGCAACGCCAAAAATTTACCGCGATGCCATGAAAGAGGGAATACTCGACATCTTCCTTGATGCGGGATATCTCGTTTCAAACCCAACCTGTGGAGCCTGTCTCGGAATGAGTAATGGAGTGCTTGCTCCTGACGAAGTAGCGGCTTCGACTACCAACCGCAATTTCAACGGTCGTATGGGTAAAGGCGGAATGGTGCATCTCATGAGTCCTGCAACTGCAGCGGCATGCGGAATCACCGGGAAACTCACTGATCCACGGGACATTAAGTAGGGATGCCCCTTGTGGGTATCCGGATGTAGGGATGCCCCTTGTGGGTATCCGAGATGTACCGTAAACGATGTACTCGTTTCATCGGGTAGCCACAAGGGCTACCCCTACAAGATTGATGAACAATAAAATCCTACGGCGGTGGAAACAACGCCATGAAAAGGAGAATAGATATGAAACAATTCGGCGGTCCGGTTCTTTTTCTGGACAGATCAGATATCAATACCGATGAAATTATTCCTGCAAAGTATCTGACGGTTTCGACCAAAGATGCACTTAAACCGTACCTTCTTGAAGATCTCAAGATGGAAGGTTTTGACCTTAACTCTGCGGAGTTCAAAAATGCAAAAGTGATCGTAACTCGTGAAAACTTCGGATGCGGATCTTCACGCGAACACGCGCCGTGGGCTCTCGAAGTGAACGACATTTACGTGGTTTTGGCTGAAGGTTACGCTCGTATTTTCCGTCAGAATATGTTCAACTGCGGCATGCTTGCGGTAGAACTCTCCAAAGAAGAGATTGAAGAGTTGTTCGAGATTTCGGGCAAAGGGCCAATCGAATGTTCCGTAGATCATGCGAAAAAATCGATGATCTTCACCTGTGCTGGCGAAGTTGTGTATGAACTTGAATATTTTATCTCTGAGTTTGATGATGCACTGGTGAATGCCGGTGGTTGGGTTGAATTCGCAGATAAAAACTATTAAGATTTCAGTTCTCTGAAAACGAAAAAGGGAAGTTTGTACTTCCCTTTTTTTGTCTATTTTCCGCGAAACTTACTCTGAGAATATTTCTGCGAGCGTATCTTTAAAATCTTTGACATAGTCTGTATCGTGAAGTTGCAGGGGTTTTTCAACATATCCTTTTGCCCCAGAATTGATACATTCCAGCATTTCATAGGTTCGAACAGCCGAGACCATCATAATTCTTGCATCGGGAAATTCCGGTATGAGTTGTTCAACCACATCAAGCCCACTAATGCCACCCATGACGATGTCTAACGAAAGTAGATCAGGGCGGTGTAGACGATAGAGTTCTAGAGCTTCTTCACCGGATTCTCCTGTAGCGACAATTTCAAAACCCATCTCGTCGCGATAAAATTGAACGAGCTGTTTCACAATGAATTTGGAATCGTCAACAATAACAACGCGCTTAGTTTCCATGTGACTCCTCCGCTGAAATCGTATGTTGAATCACATATCCCATATAGAGTTCACCTTCTCCAACTTTAACCGTTCCTTGTATTCCCCAGAGGAAAGATACAAAAGGGGTACCACCACTGTAAAGGATTGGAACTGCTTGAATTTGCTTTCCAAAAATATCAGAATAGATTTCGTTATCATCGAGTATTGCGCAATAGCTATTGACAAACTCCCCGAGAACATCAGCGAGGTATTCCATGTCAACATCAGAATCATCAACGAGTTGTGACAACGATTGATCCGATACCCCCGCCAGTATAAGCGACTTAAATTCGCTATTCGCACTTCCCATTGTGGCCAAATGGGTAAAATCGCCATTGAGATGTTCAACAACTCGCCACGGTTCAGAAACCACGGCAATCTTGCCCAACATTCTTTTTACGCAAAGTACTGCGGCGTTTTCAAATACGGGAACGATCTCTTCAAGTTGTGATTTCAGACTTTCAAAATGTTTCATACAGCAACCTCCGTGTACTACCGTAACTAATTCTATCATAGAGAACTAAGAATGCCAAATAATTATTTCAGTTTTTGTGAATCACCCCGTAGTACTATCAACTTCCCAAAGATATCTAGCGCAAAAACTATTCTGTAACTATTTTATTACGAAACAGTTACCCACCGGAAAAACCAAGCTACGACACAGCAGAAAAGGATACAAATGAGGAAAATTGTGATTCTTATTATAGCCTTCATAGTGCCTCTCGTTGCTACCCCCTTGGCAATTCCATCAGAAATCACAACGATAGCATCGTTTCTCTTGAAACAAGAGTATCCCGAAGCTCGTGCTTTTCTCAAGAAAGCTCGCCTCCCCAAAGTTGACTCACTCTTTGGTTCAGTCCTTATCGAAAATGCAGAAATGATTGATTACGAATCATATGCTGTAAAAGGTCGATCATTTTTGATTCTATGCGATTCTGCCAAAGCGGCGATTCAAAAAGAACCGGAATTTAAACGTCCAACACTTCAGCATTACTACTTAGGTACAATCGAAGGCGCTGCAGCGGTCACTCGTGGAAAACGCAACGATTTTGCAGGCGCACTCACTTCGAGCAATGTTTCCAAAAAATATTTTGATCTCACTGTAACCGCCGATTCGACGTGTGGCCCCGCTCAATTTAGCATAGCTCTTCGCGAGTTCTATTCGGCGACGGTAACGTCAAAAGTGGGATTGGGAAAATCAAAACTCAGCTCAACCGCCGCGCGTATGAAAACGTTTGCCACCGATGAATCCCCCCTGACCGAATCACTTCAGCCGTCGCTCTTTTGGGTCTATATCGATACAAAACAGTATCCCGAAGCTGAGGCACTAGCACGCAATTTCCTCAAAAACAACAGCGGGAACACGATCATGCTCCGCGGATTGGTAAAAGTCCTTACACTTCAGGAAAAATTCGCCGAATCTGAACAAGAGGGGAAAAAACTGATGACTATTTCACAGCAGCGCACTCCACAGAACTGGTCAGATTACTACTCCGGCGGCGTGGCTGTTGTGACGGCGATGATCAAACTGGGACGACAGAAGGAAGCATCTCACGCAGCAACTCGCCTTCTGGCTCTGAAACACGATACAAATACTCTCAAACTAGAGTGGGTGCGAAAACATCGGAAAAAATTGGCAGAACTAAAAACAACCGCCGATTCAAAACAATAATTTCACTTCACATTTACACTATTCAATAGTAGCATATCGATAACAGTACATGAAAGGGGTTATCATGAAAGGTAAAACAATTACAACAATCGTTGTAGCCACAGCTTCAGTTGTAGGGTTTGTGACCGCACTTATTCTCAAGTTCAAGAAAAAAGTGGTCAATATTACCCGAAGTGCAGGAAAGACCTGCTAATATTTTAAACGCTATTTATTTCAGCCATTGACTTATCAAAGGAGATCAACATGGCACGTTTTAATCGTATCGCATCAATCGCAGTAATGACTATGGCAGCTTTCGCGCTTGTCGGATGTGGTGGCAACAAGACCGTAAAAAAAGATTACGGTGAAATGAAAGAAGCCGAAGGAATCTATCCTCGTGAAATCGAAAAGCTCCTTGGTGATCGCGATTATAAAGCGGCAATCAAAGATGTTGGTATGGGAACTCACACCGACAAAATCATGGCTCTCAAAAAAGCTCGTATGGATGCGGATGTAAAAATCGCACGCCAGTTCGAACAGGAAGTGTCATCACTGCGCAAAAGCTATGTTGAAATGGTAAATGACAAAAGCCTCGACCATCAGAGTGAAGTAAACGAAACATTTACGCTGATCAAACTCCGTGGCGCTGAAGTTGTCAAAGAACTTGTCACAGAAGGCAAAGATGGCTATCAGGCGTATGTTATGACAATCGTAACAGCAGAACGGATGAAACAGCTCGCCGATGAACAGGCAAATGCACTCACTGAGTTCAAAGCAACTCAGGCGTACAAAGACCTGGAAGCTCGCGTTGCAGAAGAAAAAGCTGCTCGTGCGGCTACTGCAGCAGGAATGGCTCAGTAACTCTCGCCACAATCCTGTATATTTAAGCCGATACACCCCGTATCGGCTTTTCTTTTTTTAAAGGAGTTCCTCATGACCTATTTCGACCGCGACCACGAACTGCGCGAAAGTGCCCTATCTTGTATATTTTCAGCGTTCGATCAAGCAGTAAAAATCACCCTAAACAACCCATGTAACGTGGAACTGCAAAGTGGCAAAACGGCAACGATACTCGCCGTCCAACGCGTCGATGATGAGTCGGTTCTATTTCTCACCGACACGGGCGAACTCTCGCCCATGCGCATTGAGACAAATGCACTAATGTCATTGGCGGACAACCACATTTTAACCAGTGCTTTTTCGAAAGGGTAATTTTTTCATATTACCGCTTTAAATATTGTCAATCGAGTGGTACAATTCCTTTGAACATAAGCAAATGGGGGAATTATGTCACTTCATATTGGAAAAAGTATCACCGTTGATGATTATCTGAAACAATTTATCCGCGAAGGCGTTTCAGATATTCACCTTAAAGTTCACCGCCCGCCACTAGTTCGCATCAACGGATCACTCCGCGAAATGGACTACCCACCACTCACCGAAGAGGACACCACTGAGATTGCGCGTCATCTATTGCGCGAAGACCAATGGTTTCAATTCAAAAAAACCAATGAGATCGATACATCGTACTCGATTCCCGGTGTGACGCGACTTCGGCTGAATATTTTCCGCCAGAGAAATACGATTGCCATCGCCATTCGCCTGCTCTCCTTTGAAATTCCCACATTCGAATCGCTCGGCCTTCCCGAAGCGGTAAAATCGCTCGCTCACTTCTACCGCGGATTAATTCTCGTCACCGGAGCCACCGGAAGCGGAAAATCATCGACGATGGCGGCGATTATCAATGAAATCAACCGCACGAAAGAGTGCCATATTATCACCATTGAAGATCCGATTGAGTTTCTTCACCGTGATATAAAAAGTGCAATCAATCAGCGAGAAATCGGCCTGGACACCACTAGTTTCAACTCGGCTTTTCAATCCTCACTCAGACAGGATCCGGATGTAATACTCGTAGGAGAATTGCGCGATCCCGACACCATGTCGATCGCCCTTCGCGCGGCAGAAACAGGACATCTCGTCCTTTCAACACTGCATACCACCGATGCCAAAGAGACAATCGGACGATTTATCGATGCCTTCCCCGCCGAAATGAATCAACAAATTCGCGTGTTGCTTGCAGCGAATCTCCGCGGCGTGATTTCCCAGCGTCTGCTCGACTCAATTGATCACTCCGGTCGAGTACTCACTACCGAAGTGCTTCTCAACACCGCCGCAATACAAGAGTGTATTCTCGACCCCAACCGCACCAGCGAAATCAAAGAACTCATTGAAAAAGGCGAAAGCTACGGCATGCACTCCTTCGACCAGTCGCTCATGTCACTGTTCCGCGAAGGACGCATTTCCGAAGAAGAAGCACTCAACTACGCCACTTCTCAGAACGATTTCTTGGTAAAACTACGACTCACAAGCTAAGACACCGAAATGTATTCACAATGAAAACGGAATGACCATGACAACCACAGAGATTAAACAAACATCGATTTCAATTGTAATTCTCAGCGATAATCACACCGCTGCAGAACATCTCGAAACGGAACTGTCCCGCATCGACCACTCTATTTCATGGAATATTACCCTCGCCGATTTCACTGCGGTGCATTCGGTGCACGCCGATTTTGTGCTCATGGAAATTACCAACAACAGCAATATCATGTTTTTCATTCAGGCCACAGACTATCTCAAAAACGAAGCACAAATCCCTCACGTCATCACCATCGTCGAAGGGCGTGAAGCGATCAACGAAGTGACAAAACTGGCGGCTCTTTTTTATTCCGACGAGTTTCTCTACGCCCCCTATGGTATCGAAGAGCTTTCGAAAATCATTAAAACCCACGCCGTTTCACTCATAATCGCCAATCAATTAAATGCCGGGGCTTCACCCGACAGCGAACGGCGAGTCACTCTCGGCCAACTTCTCGTTGAAAATGGCATTATCACCAATGATCAACTGATGCGCGCCCTTGATCATCAGAAAAAAAACAGCGGCCTTCTCGGCGACATTCTCGTAGAGCTTCAGATTATCGACGAAGAGCAAAAAGTGCACTTTCTCGGCAGTCAGATGAACATTCCCGTGGCGACGCCACGCCAGTACGCATCGGCAGACATGAATGTTGTTGCTCTGATTCCCGAACTCATTGCGCGACAACACACCTGTCTCGCCATCAAGAAAAAAGAGGATGTCGTTTCAGTGGTCATGACCGATGCTCAAAACCTTCCTCTTCTCGATACACTGCGCGACACGGTGGGATTTCAGATCCGTCCCTACCTGGGAACCGTCAAGGATATTACTACCTCTATCGAACGATACTACAACGACATTTCATCGCAAAAAGATGCGTCGATGCTCATGGGAGAAATGGACGAATCAATGGAGTTTGTCAAAGAGGAAGAGGGCAACGTCAACCTGGACGACATGAAGACCCAGGGCGCGGAAGTGGGAATCGTCAAGCTGGTGAACATTCTCGTGGGGAATGCGGTACGCGACAAGGCATCGGATATTCACATAGAACCGATGGACAAGGAGTTGATCATTCGCTATCGCATCGATGGCGATCTGCGCAAAGTCATGTCCCCGCCGAAAAAATCTCACGCCGCGATTATTACTCGCCTGAAAATCCTTTCAAACCTCGACATCGCCGAACGCCGACTTCCGCAGGATGGGCGCATGATCGTTAAATTCGGCAACCGCGAAGTAGACATACGCGTATCAATTCTTCCCACCATCTTTGGTGAAAAAGCAGTACTGCGGGTACTCGACAAAGAGGCGTTTGAAAAGAGTATGCTGAACTTGGGATTCACCGGCTATGAAGAGAAAATTTTTGACAGCCAAATCCGCAAACCCTATGGCATGATCATCGTCACCGGCCCCACGGGAAGTGGTAAATCGACCACGCTCTACAGTGCAGTTCAAGCGATTCGATCGGTGAAAAAAAATATTATCACCGTGGAAGACCCCGTTGAATTTCACATGGATAAGGTGACACAGGTTCACGTGAATACGCGCATCGGGCTCACTTTTGCTTCGGCGCTGAGATCGATTCTCCGCCAAGATCCAGACGTGATTCTCATTGGGGAGATCCGCGACGCCGAAACAGCAGATATTGCAATTAAAATGGCACTCACGGGACACCTTGTGTTTTCCACACTTCACACGAACGATGCAGCCAGTTCGATCGCTCGATTTGTCGATATTGGCATTCCACCCCTTCTTTTGGGATCGTCGCTCAATCTGATCGTGGCCCAACGACTCCTGCGCACAATTTGCACAAACTGTCGATCCACCTACGAAGCGGAACCGGAACTGCTACAATCACTCAACATGGACCCCGCCACTCCCCGAACATTCTACCGTGGCGAAGGGTGTGTTGTGTGCAACGGCACTGGCTACAAAGGGCGAAAAGGGATTTTTGAAATGCTTCCCGTGAGTCGTGAAATTCGCACCATGATCCTTCGAAATGCCACGACGGTTCAAATTCAGGATCAGGCAGAAAAAGAGGGGATGCGAACACTTCGCCAATCCGCGATCGAACTGGCATTGGCGGGATTCACCACCGTGGAAGAGGTCCTCGCGGCGACAATGGAGATATAAACGACACAACGATTCAACGATTCAACGATTCAACGGGCGATGGAAACACTGCCCGTTTTCGTTTCCGCTATACGTAGAGTCCCCTGCTACCGCGTAGTAGAGCACGCGGTGTTCACAGAGTGCAAAAACACCGAGCCGCAAGGCACGCGGTGTTCACAGAGTCACCTGCTACCGCGTAGCAGAGCACGCGGTGTTCACAGAGTGCAAAAACACCGAGCCGTAAGGCACGCGGTGTTCACAGAGTGCAAAAGCAGGCAACGCGACGAACGTAACGTGCAAAAACAGCCAATCCGACAAGATTGTTTTGCGGGCTAATAGCGACACTCTTGATATACCATCCGCGGTTCGACAACGTCAGACGGGCGAGGATCGGCGAGCTGGTCGAACCGCTCTCCTTCGACAGGCTCAGGGGTCGAAATAGTACAAATATTTCGCACCGGAGCAATATCTCTTGAAATTTATACAAAAACAGGGGTATACTGTGGTCGAATCAAAAATCATCACTGCTGGGGGGCAACGCGATGGCACAATTTGCATACAAAGCTCGAACCGATGAAGATCGCGTCATAACGGGCCGGATTGAAGCGCGCGGTGTCAGCGAAGTATTTGACCAACTGGCATCAAAAAACCTCTCCCCGATCCTCGTGGAAGAACTCAACTTTGACGGATCCGTCAAGGGCGAATCGTTTCTCTCAAAATTCAGTCGATCCATGAAAGCATCCACAGGAAAAGTCCACTACAAACAAGTGGTGTTCTTTACTCGTCAGCTTGCCACCATGATTTCTGGCGGGGTGAATCTCACCCGAGCACTCGATCAACTGGCTCGCAACGAATCAGCCAATTTCCGTTCCATAATAACTCGCGTGAATGACGACATTTCAATCGGCATGACCTTTTCCGATGCCTTGGCAAAACATCCGCAGGCGTTTAATACCATGTTTGTTTCTGTGGTTCGCAGTGGTGAAGCCACCGGTGCGCTCGACACGGTGCTCGATGAATTGGCAGATTATATGGAAAGCCATGAAGTGCTCAAAGGAAAAGTTAGATCAGCCATGATGTATCCCGGATTCATATCGGTTTTTATCACACTGATTATTATTGCGATCATGTGGAAACTGGTGCCGGTCTTTCAGGATATGTACGCCGGGATGGGGGGAAAACTTCCTCTGCCGACACAGATTCTCATCTCAATTTCTGCGGTAATTCAAAAGTACATAGTTCTCGTCTTTGGAGCGCTGATCGGCTCTGTTTTCTTGTTCAAGTATCTTCTGACCGTAGAAAAATTTCGCCGTGGATTTGATGAATACATTCTCAAGATGCCCGTTTTTGGAGATATTCTCACGAAAAACATTCTTTCCGTATTTTGCAGAACCATGGCACTTCTCATGGGGGCGGGAACGCCTATGCTCGAAGCGATACGAATCAGTTCTGCCGTGACAGGAAATATGTTCTACGGCGATAAACTAGAAACCGTCTACGATCAACTGCACCAAGGAGAGATGTTCTCTGCTTCGCTCGAAAAAGCAGAAGTTTTCCCCCCGCTGATTGTTCAGATGGTCGCCACCGGTGAAGAGAGTGGAAAAACCGACAATTTACTTCGCAAAGCCGCACAGTTTTATGAACGGGAAATTAAAAATACCGTTGATGCTATTTCGTCTATTATCGAGCCTGTGCTCATTATCGTTATCGGATCTCTGGTGGGGAGTATTCTTATTGCTCTCTACATGCCGATTTTCCAGATGGGTAAGCTGTTAAAATAGAGTGTACTAAATTGGAACCAGGCCGAGTGGTCGGGATTCCGCAATATGTTTTTTTCTGAAGGAGGATGCTATGAAACAGCATCAGAAGAACAAAGGGTTCACCCTTGTAGAAGTAATTGTAGTAGCAGTGATCGTGGCAATCCTTGCGGCAGTGGCAATTCCACTGTACACCGGATATGTGAATGATTCACGTGTATCATTGGCAAACAGTACAGCTGGTTCAGTGGCATCGTTTCTAGCGGCAGAACGAAATACCGGCGGAACTCCTACGGGTTACACCTCAGGTGGCGGTACAATCGCTGCGGGAGCAACTGTCGGATCTGGCACAAAAGCAGTAACAATTCCTGCAAAAGTTACAGTCGTAACGACAGGAACAATGGCGGCAGGTGGAACAGTTAAAGCTTCACATTCAGATGGGCCAGCGTCAACAGATGCTGCGTACGTTTCATACAGCTACTAATCAAAAAGTCCAAAACCCACAGGGGAATGTTCCTCGGTGGGTTTCACATTATCAAAGGAACAGGTATGGATATTCGCAACTACTAAAAGTGGTACAACAGACACAAAGTAATTATTTAAACGAGTTATAAAGTAGGAAGCCCATGAACAACAGGAACATAAACGGATTTACACTGGTGGAAGTAATCGTGACAGCGGTTATTGTAGCTGTGCTCGCCGGTGTAGCCGTTCCTGTCTATCTCGGGTATGTCAACGACACTCGCCAGGATGCTGTCGAAGGAATTGCAGAAACCGCAGCGGCTTCGGCCAATTCTGTGTGGAGAAAAACCGCAAAGGCGAATATAGTTCTTTCAGATTTGAATTTAACATATAGTAATCCTCCTTACACTGTGACAATCAACAATACCAATGGAACTGTTATTGTTGTGGCCACTACAGGTCAACGCGACACTGTTGCGTTCAAATGAGGCTGACCATGAAACCACACGCAAATAATTCTGGATTCACTATAATAGAAGTGCTTATCGCCTCGGTAATACTGATGATCGCTGTCGCCGGCGTTACCGGAGCAATGCGCACTTCACGAAATCTCCAGATGGATGACCTTCTTCGTCGCCAAGCGCGGGGACATCTGCAATCAATTCTTGAAACAAAAGTTAACTATTCAATAGGAAATAGCGATACGCTCGCGTCAACCTTTGACACAACGGTATCTATTGCACATCTCGGAGGATCAATCAATTCGGCACTCAATCTTACCGGAACACCACAGTCAAGAACGGTCGATGGCGTCGCAATCCGCACAAAACAATACTCAGCGACAATTACGTGGAGTGATCCGTGGAGCGGATCTTCTCAATCTCTATCTCTCACCAAAGTAATTGCGGCACTCCAATGAAACAGTCAAACAGCGGTTTCACTCTGGTGGAGATGATCGTCATGGCGATCCTTACAACGGTCATGGCCGGAGCGGGAATCACGATTTTTCTAACCTACACGCAGGAGTCACGACAACTGGCTTCGCATATGCAGCTTCAGCAGCAATTCGAAACAGTGGCGGAACAAGTTGCCCTTCGGGTTCGCAATGGTGACAATCTGGTTGCGGGAACGACCACTCTTCCCGGGGGAAGAGTCAAAAGTGTGCGTATTTTAAAGAACAGCGTGCAAACCTATGAAATTTCAATAGGTCATCCCGACCAGTCAGACTCGGCGATTCTGTACGAAGATCTCTCTTCGGCAGGAAATGCACCGACACCTCTTCTTATTGGAAATCAGCAAGTACGCGTGGTCTCAAATCAGTTATTACTTCCAAACTCGAAAAATTTCACCATGACCCTTCGACTTGCCACCGGAAGTGACACGATTCCTTCCAGAACGGAGCGGTTCAGATGCAGAAACTAAAAAACAATCGCGGTTCAGTGCTGGTAGGAGTTGTTGCATTTACGGCAATTCTTGCAATCGTCGTGTTGAGCACGATCGGGCTGGTTCGAAATATGCAAAATAATGAAGATGCCGCATTCAATGAAGCAAAACTCAGTGGAGCAGTAGAATCAGGATTGATACTCGGCGCAGCATTGGTGAACAAGCAGAACAGCTACGCCACGGCAAACAACAACCTTTTTGCCTCGGCTCCAGTGTCAGTAAACGGCATAACGGTAACCGTTCGATCAGCTCCCAGTGGAACTGATACGGCCTTGATTACTGCCACCGCCGCGAAAGTTGGTGGTGCATACAGCAAAACAATTTCCATGAGACTCGTAAAAGGAGCAGGCTCTGTTTCTAACAACATATTTAGCACTCATGCCATGTATGCCGGTGACAACATTGCGATTCAAGGTGGAAATAACGACCCATCAGTTACTGCTCAAAACAAATATGTATACGGCAAAAGTGGTATTTCGATTACAGGGAACCCGCCTATTTCTGCACTCAAATGGGTCTCAGAAGGAACAGTCAGTTCAAATAAGTTGGGTGCGAGTGTAAAAGAGAGTTTTACGACAAATAAAATTGGATTTCCCAATATTGACCTTACGAGTATGATAAGTGGTGCTACTACAATCGCCTCACTCGCATCGCTCCCAATTCCGGGAACAACATCTAGTGTCTATTACATTGATGCGGATGTCGTGAATATTTCAGCAGCAAGTTTCATGTTTGCCGGAACCCTCATAGTACGCGGAACGGTAAACATCTCTGCGGGGTCGTTTAGTTTAGGATCTGGCCAAGGTAAATTTGGGTTGATTAGTGTAAATGGCGATATAAATGTAACCGCTAATGGCAATAACAATGGCCCCGCACGTGTCATTAACGGTGCCGTTTACGCAAAAAATGGAAGCTTCAATGCTGGTCCCATACAAGTAAATGGGCAGATATTTGTAAAAAACAACATGACATTTACCAATCACACATCTTTCACATACGCTGTAATGAATCAATCGGTTATAAATGGAATTACCCTCGTCGGCTCCACTGGAACGCCGTCGATCGTCACAAACTCATGGAACGAAGCAAACAACTAATGATACAGAAAGGGGGAGAGTATGAAAAACAGTATACACGCATACGCAGGGATTGATTTTGATACGCGATCACTGCGTGCAGTAAAACTCACTCCGCACAAAAATTCGGATGGTCACCTGTGGCAGATGGAACAGTGTGAACTCCACGGTGATTATACTAAAGAGCCAGAGCTCTCGAAAGCGTTGAACGAAATGGTACATACCTTAGGAATCAAACGATTGCCCACGGGAACCACGATTTGGGGTAAGCAGGCATTTGTCACCGAAATGAGTGTCAAACGCGGTGCCGAACAAGAAGTTCGCACGGCAGTTCAGTTTGAACTTCGCAAGAGTGTTCCCTTTGATTTAACCACGGCCGTGCTTGAATTTCATGAAATTGGGCAGGCTGATTCAAACTCTGAGATGATCGATATTGCCGTTGGAGCTCTCGCTCAGCAACTGTTTAAACAGCATATTCACACACTGGAAACAGCAGACATTAAACCAGAACTGATCGATCTGCTTCCATTTTCCATCTGCACCGCTGCACAAGAACAGTGTCTTGAAACCGAAGAGCGCGGCGCATCGGTGATTCTTCATGTGGGCAGCGAAGTGAGTACGCTTATCCTTAGCGATATGGAGGTTCCGGGAAGCTTGTATCACCGCAGTATCTATTTCAGTGCTGATGATATTTTTGGAAAAACGGAACTGGGCGAAGAAGAGGTGAGTCGCCGACTCATGTCACTGGTGGAAGAGATTTCGCGGACGCTTCAGTTCTATCGAAAAAACTACACTTCTCCAATTATAGGAACTCTTCATTTATGTGGGGTCTATACAGATCAAGAGCTGTTGGCATCCACGTTAGCTCATACTGAACTAATGGTTCAACACGTGCTACTTCCATCAGTAATTCAGACAAATCTCTCCGATATGCAACAAGGAACGTTTGCAATACCGTGTACCCTTGCACTGCGCACAGCAGAAGGAGGAATCCATGGCTGAAAAAATACAGAGTAAACGCTATCATTTCAATCTGATAGCTAAAACCCGCTTGGCTGAGCGAAAAGAACAGAAAAACCATTCCATAACCCGAACTGTTGGATCGGTTTCATTGGGTATTCTCCTTCTGACGGCACTGTTTTATCTGTGGCGAGTGATCTCTATGCAGATGATTATCAATGACGAAAAATGTAAAATCGCCGAACTTGAACGGGAATTTCAGACCTATCAGGCAACCAATATTGTTGTTTCAAAAGCGGATATTGAACTGCTTGACAAGTTGCAGTCAAATAGAATTTTTTGGACGAAACACCTCGAAGCAATGGCGAAATATCTTCCCGAAGCTTACTGGATAAATCGTTTCGGATATAAAAATCAAACCTTTGATGTATACGGATTCGGTGGGATCACCAGTCAGCAGGAACAGTTGATAACCTTAGACAAATATCTAAACACCCTTCGAACAGAACCTGTTATGAAAAATGTCTTTTCGCAGATTTACTTCAACTCCGTTGCAAGATCTGATGATGCATCAAATCAACAGGTAACCTTTTTCTTTAGTGCTGTAAAGCAAGGAGGTCAACATGCACCTCAGTAATATAGCGATAACCGCCATTGTTGTTATTGGTCTTGGTACAGTTGCCACAGATCGCTTCGTTGTGCAGAAAATGCAGGCAGAGTACAAGGAGCTTGAAAAAGAGCGCTTGGATATAACAAACCGGCTTGCCACGGCAAAGATTGTGCAGGAAAATCTCAATCATGTGAATGATCTGATGACTAAGAACATGGTCAGCGCCGGTGAAAACAGTGCAGAAAATCATGAATCAGAGCTGTTTAAATTCATTACCGAGTCGGTGAACAACCTGAAAATAAAATTGGTGGCAACGCGGCCGATTCGCCCCGTAACCGAAGGTGAACTCACGACGTATGGGTATGAACTCGAATTTGAAGCGGACTTTTTCAAACTGGGAGAACTCTGTGCGCAATTTGAAAACAGCCGTCGTATCATTTCCATTGAAGAGTTCGATGTGATTCAACTCAATGATGTTACCACATCGGCAGGGACACAAAATGTTCGCGTCACCATGAAAATTCACAGTTATCTCATTCATCGCAAAGCGAGTTAAAGGTGGGCACCATGAAAAACAGTTTTATAATTTCATTTATAGCGATCCTGCTTGCGGTGGTTCTCGTGGTGAGAATTGTTTCTAATGAACAAAAATTCACTGCAGAAGTAAAGAGAAGTACCTCTGTATCTGCGGGCTATGACACAGAGTTTATCAATCTTGTGAATCGCCTAGAAAAAGAACTCGCCCTTCGCGCTCAATTTGGGTTTAAGGGGAAAAAAGACCCCCTTACCGGAAAGCGGCGTGAAATCGCAGAACCTGCCACTGTCGCGCCAATGAAGATCGCTTCGATCGCAGTCACTCCCCAAGGTTCATCACCTACTAAACCGGTGGAAAAACCAGTTCAAAAGGTTATCGCGCCGACAGTTCGCGTGACAGCAATCATTTTTGATGACAGTAAAAACAGTTACACCGCCATGATTATGGAAGGCGACCGCTCATTGGTACTCGAAGTGGGTGATGCCTTTGGACGGGGAAAAGTGACAGCGATAACCAATGGAGCCGTCACCGTCACCGATGGTCAAAACAATTACACCTACGATCTGCGCGGACAAGTTAAAGTATCGCCAATCGGTCAAATCTAACTACAGGGGAAAACCATGAAAGCCATGAAATTATATCTAAAATCCACGATCTTACTTGCCACCGCGGGGATCATTGCTGCTCAAGACCAACAACCGGCAACACAGGTTCCGACGACGCCGGTTGCACAAGTGTCACAAGCGGTCAAAAGCCCAAGTTCAATTGTTTCTAGCGAGGCAAATCCTCGTCTGAAATCACCGATTTCGCTCACGGCAAAGGACGCGAACTTATCTGAAGTACTGCGAATTCTCTCTGATCGATCAGGCATGAATTTCGTCGCCGGAGAAGGGGTAAACGCAGCGAAAATCAGTATCATTCTCAATGCCACGCCCCTTGATGAAGCGATCAACCTTCTCGTACGAGCGGCAGGACTCTCCTATGAAGTAATCGGAAACTCGGTGCTTATTGCAAAACCAGAAAATCTCAAAGAGGAAACAGGGCTCGCTTCGTATGTGGTGGAACTGAAATACGCCAAGGCCGATGAAGTCGCGCTCATGCTGTCCGATCTGACGAAAACCATAAAAATCGACAAAGGGGGAAATCGCCTGATCTGTTTCACCAGCCCACGCGTAATTCTCGAGATTGATCGCATTATAAAATCGGTAGACAAACCTCATACGCTGGTCCTTCTCGAAACGCGTTTGACCGAAGTATCTGTTGATAAGCAGAAAAAGTACGGTATCAACTGGACGAGTCTCTCCCCAATCACCGGAGGCGTGACAAATAATGAAGGCCCCATCAATGATATGCTCAAAAGCAGCAATTGGGTTCAACTGCCGATGGATTTCAAACTCACTATGGATATGATGATCTCCAATGGCGATGCAGAAATCCTCATGGATTCCAAGCTGACCACAACCAACAATCGCATGGCTAGTCTCCACATCGGCGAAGTTGTTCCCTATGTGATCCAGTCATATAACACAGGTTCAACCGGGGCAAGTCAGGAAGTGAAAAAAGAGGAAGTAGGGGTTATTGTAAAAATGACTCCTCATGTCAACAGTGATGGCCAGATCACGCTGGAACTTGAGCCACAAGTTTCAAATATTGTGGAATGGAAAGGGGTCAACCAAGACCTTCCCCTTGTTCGTGTCCGCAAAACGAATACAACAGTGCGAGTTCAGGATGGACAGAAAGTCTTTATTGCTGGCTTAATATCAAAAGAGTATAGTGTTGGACACAGAAAGCTCCCACTTTTGGGCTCGATTCCCATTTTAAAATATCTTTTCACCAACGTGAACAGACACAACAAGCAGACCAATCTGATCGTTGAAGTAACGCCTCATATCATATCTGATCCGGTTGAGATAGAAGAACTGCTCAATAGTCAAAGTGGATGGGATTCTAAAAAACTGCAGGAAGATTTTGATAAACGCAGTAAGAACAAACGAGTAAAGTCAGAAAAGAAATAGTCTTTCACAAAGGGGGATACAGTGGTGCCCCCCTCTCGTTCGAGCATTTTGAAAAGAGGTTACCCATGTTTGATACAGATAAAAAAAGTGCATCAATTGTCGATTTTTTGAAAGGCCTGGTAGATCAAAAAGGGACAGATCTGATAATCTGCGTGGGAAAACCACCCCAGATTCGCGTGAGTGGCAAATTGCAGTCACTTGATTTTCCTCCATTGAGCGGTGAAGAAGCAAAACAGTTTTGCTATCAAATCATGACGGAAAAGCAGCAAAAAGATCTCGAAACTAACTGGGAAGTAGATTTCTCATTTGGTGTACCCCAACTGTCTCGTTTCCGAGGAAATGTATTTGTTCAGCGCGGATCGGTATCAGGCGCTTTTCGACGTATCCCTCATGAAATTATGACGTTTGAGGAGTTGGGACTTCCGCAAACGGTGCAGAATTTTTCAACACTTCCCAACGGACTTGTACTGGTGACCGGTCAAACAGGAAGTGGGAAATCTACCACACTTGCGGCAATGATCGACCGGATCAATGAAACGCGGCACGCCCATATTATTTCTATCGAAGATCCTATCGAGTATCTTCACAAGCACAAAAATTCCACAGTGGAACAACGTGAAGTTGCGATAGATACGAAAACATTCGACCGCGCACTCAAGAGCATTCTCCGCCAAGACCCGGACGTAGTTCTCATCGGGGAAATGCGCGACACCGAATCGATTCAGGCTGCGCTGACCATTGCCGAAACAGGACATCTCTGCTTTGCCACATTGCACACCAGTTCCTGTGCACAGACTCTCTCTCGAATCGTCGATGTATTCAGCGGTGATAAGCAACAACAAATTCTCACCCAACTTTCGTTGACACTCAAAGGAGTCTTGTCGCAAACACTGATTCCTAGAATCGGCGGCGGACTGCAACTGGCTCTGGAAATAATGGTGGCCACACCGGCAATTCGCGCGTTGATTCGTGAAAATAAAATTCACAATATCGACACACAGATCCAGTTGGGGTCGAAGTTTGGCATGCACACTATGAATCAGTCACTCGTAGAATTAGTGAAAAGCGGATTAATCACCGAAGAAGATGGTATCAATGCGAGTTCTGACCATGATGATTTCCGAAAATGCATGTACTACTGAATAGGTAGTGGCGGTTCTCTGATATCTTCAGGGAACCGCTTTTTATTGCACCGACGCTACTTGTTGACGCACCGCTTCGGCGATCACCGATTCATCCGATTCTGAAGAAAAGCCCAATTCACCCAGTGTCACCGGATTGCCAAAGACCAGTTCTGGGCGATTATTCCAACCAGAAAAGAGTTGCATTTTCCCACCCTTGGGCCATTTTTTTGCCGCGTTGATTACCCGAACCGGGACCACTGCCACATTTGATTCGCGCATGAGAATCCCCACGCCAGCTCGAAAATCGTGTATCTCACCATCGACAGATCGCGTGCCTTCGGGGAAAATGATAATGTTTTTACCCGCATTTAAGGCGGCATATGACTTTTGCAACGGTGTAATAATATCGCCATCCCGTTCAACCGGAACGATATTTATTCCCGCCTGTAGCCGTTTTACAAAAAATGCTCGCGTCAATTCCACTTTCACCATGGCGTAAGTTCTCTTGCGAATCTTCCCTGGAAGTGCGGCATAAAGCCAGATGCCATCAAACAACGACTGATGATTTGCTGCAAAAATCACCGGACGATCTGCGGGAATGCGATCAATTCCGCGAATTCGAAATCCCCACGCCAAGGACGAAAGCGCTTTTATTGCTGCCAAACAGATCGTAATAATCGTCCCTTTTCGATCATTGAACAAACAGGGAGAATCTTTGCACGCCTCGTCGAGAATCTCTTTCATAGATTTAGCATGGCCCGAGGCACCCGATTGATTGACTAATTGCACAAAATCTTCTAGTTCAACTAATCCCGCCAGCGCTTTCTGATCAACAGCCACTCCGATTTGCGATTCGATCATAGCCGCTAGATCGAGCATTCTCAGAGAATCCAATCCAAAATCTTTCAGAAGTTCCCGATCGGGCGTCATTTCCGCGAGTGTCAGTTTGCATGGCGCAATCTCCTGAACACACCGGCAAATATGGCGATAGCGGTCGCTCTCCATCAACAGTTTCTGCACCGCCGTGAGCGGCACCGGTTCGGGAATATGTTCACCAGACTTAATCTGAGCATACAGTTTTGGTAGCACATGCTTTTTAATTTTTTTCGTCGATGTACGCGGCAGTGGATGATCTGAAATCGCATAACTTCCCACGCGCTTATAGTCCGGTCGCCCCTGCCCAAGAACAACCATTTCACGATGAATTTTTTCGTGAATCTCTTCGCGCGAGCCACTTCGTCCCGTCGAAACGGGCACGATCACCGCCGAAACAGCAGTTCTACCTTTTTCAGCAAGCGCAAACACGCCGATCTCTTCGATGAGCGATGATGATTCGTAATAGTGTTCCAACTCATCAGGATAGACATTTTTCCCCGAATCGAGTACGATCACATCCTTAAGTCGGCCCGACAGAAAAAGCATTCCACGATAGTCAATCCGCCCGCGGTCGCCGGTTCTGAACCACCCATCCGCGGTGAACACTTTCGCCGTGGATTCCGGATCGTCCAAATACCCCTGAAACACCGAATCCCCACGAAAGAGTACTTCACCCCATCCGAGTTTATCTGGATTGTCGATTTTCATTTCGTTTTTGCCGATTACTTTTCCTACTGATCCCTGCACCTGAAGTGTCACTGGGCAGAGTGTGATCGGCCCCATCGTTTCCGTAAGTCCATACCCTTCTACAATGTCAAATCCCAGTGCTTGATAGGCGGCAAAACTTTTCGGATCCAGGGATGCCCCGCCAGAGACGATCAGCCGGAATTTTCCGCCGAACTTTTCGTGTACCGAACGGAACAGTGTGCGCTGAACTTCGCGCCCGCCAATCGGTTTGATCGCGCCGGAAAGGTTCATTAATGCGCCAAAGATATTTTTCACAACCGCACCCTTTTCCGAAGCACCGCGCTTGATACTTTCGAGAATCAGCGTGAGCATTTGGGGCACCGCAGGAAGAGCAGTCACCTTGAGGTCGTTCATGGCGGCGGTGATCAGCGGCCCGCGAATTTCCGGAATACAGACCACGTCAATTCCCGACAAAAGTGCACCGGCAATGGTCGATGCAAAACCAAAGACATGGTAGAGCGGCAGTACAGCTAGAACGCGGTCGGTCGAAGTTGCGCCCATCATTGCAACGGCGTACTCCGCGGTGGGGCAGAAATTTTTCTGAAGCAGCACCGCTCCCTTGGATCGGCCAGTGGTTCCCGACGTGAACAGAATCGCAATTGGATCTTCGGGATGAAATGTCCGATCAAATACCGACCGATCCGCCGATCCCTGCTGAATAAACGAGTCCCATGGAAGGGCATCGTAGGCTGAAGGGATTGAGCCGGTGAGCACCACCACCGTTTTCAGGAAAGTATGTTCTTTTTTCAAGCGATCAAAAAGCGGAAGATAGGCGGCGTCGCAGAACACCGCCGTCGCTTTGGTGCGCGTAAGAATTTCAACGATTTCATCAACCGGAAGATTGGGATCGGTGGGTACCACGCAGTTGCCTCCAAAAGCAATGGCGTGCCAGGCTATAATCCACTCGGGCGTATTGGCCCCGATAACTACGGCATTGCTATCCCGCGTAAATCCGTTTTTCGCCAATGCATCGGCACACTGATTAATCGAGTGAAGGAATTGGTCATACGTCCAACTCTGATAGGTTTCACCTCGCCGTATCCAGAGTGCAGGATTTGGCCCATATCGTTTCACCGCCCGTTCTACCAAATCGCTGTATATTCGAATCGCCATGGTTTCCCCTTTTCTGAATTGCAAATATACAAGAAGTATCAGAAAAAAGAGATTTCAAGTACAGATGCTCCTCCCATCATAGATGTGGTGTAAATTAAATGTACACATTCGGTTCCTGAGCTTGTCGAAGGGATCCGTGGATATAGGCGGTTCGACGAGCTCACCGACCATATCGCAAGAGACATCTATTTCACACCGAAGCAATAACAGTAGGAAAACGACATTCTGTAACGATGTAACGACATTCTGTCGCAAAGCAACGATAAATTATCCTAATAACTCAATACATTATCCATAGAAAAAATCATAATATCCTTTAGATAAATAAAACTAACGTTAAAAGATATAGAATTTCGACAAAAAAAGACCCGCCGTTACCAGCAGGTCTTTGAAATTTTATGGATTAATCGCTTTGTATATTAATCGATTCGATTTTCCAAATAGTCCGCGATTCCCACGAGTTGAACAGCTTTGTCGCCGAGGAACGCCACACACTCTTTTGCTTTCGCCGTCAGTTCGTGAGCGTACCGTTTTGACTCTTCGAGAGAAGTGAGCGCCGGCCAGGTTGCTTTGCCGCGTTCAAGATCAGAACCGGCATCTTTACCAAGAACTTCTGTGGTCGAAGTGATATCGAGAATATCATCTATCACCTGGAACGCCAGTCCGATCGCCATACCGTACTCTTCGAGTTTCGCGATTGTCTCATCATCGGCGTTAGCCAACTGCGCACCAATCACAATCGAAGCACGCATGAGAGCCGCGGTTTTATTGTCATGAATATATTTAACGGTTTCCAAGGTCACCGGTTTGCCTTCCGATTCGATATCAACAACCTGACCACCGATCATGCCGCTGGTGCCAAGAGCTTTCGACATCTCTTCAATGATTTTCAAATTTCCGGTACGAGCCAGAACTTCGTAGGCAAAAATACAGAGCGCATCGCCGCCGAGAACCGCAAGTCCTTCGTTGAACGCTTTGTGAGCGGTCGGTTTGCCACGGCGAAAATCATCGTCGTCCATGCACGGAAGGTCATCGTGAATCAGTGAGAATGTGTGAAGCATTTCCACTGCCGCACCGGCGTAGCGAGCATCGCGATTGCCGAATTCACCGCCACACGCTTCGTTTGCTGCAAGGATTAGAGCTGGGCGAATGCGTTTACCACCGGCGAACATAGTGTAGCGCATCAGTTCGTGGATCGAACCGGGACGATCGTTGGCGGTGGGAAGCAGTTCGTCGAGCGTGGCATCAACGGTTACACGACACTTTTCAAGATACTCTTTCAGACTGCTCATAACGATTCTCCTCCAACCAGCGATTCCATTGTTATTCCAAGATTTTTTTCTATAAATTGACCGTCCGACCCTTCGAACAGTTTGGTGATCCGGCCTTCCGCCCGACCGAGTGCTCCGCGGCACTCCTGCACTGCTTTGACACCTTTTTCAAACTGATCCACCGCTTCATCGAGAGGAAGATCCGTTTCAAGAGCGGATATTACCGTTTCCAGTTCGGTCAGTGCTTCTTCGAAAGATACTTTTTTCCGTGACATCTATGCCTCGCCAAATAGGTTCAAATGTAAAAAAGTGTAATGATACTATGCTAAAAAAGAATTGGATCGATTCGCGCCAAAACTTCATCTAAAAATTCCTGCGAAACCGTACCGATTCGTTTTGCATTACGCGCTGCAAAATCCAGTGATTTCAGCTGTTCACTCATGACAAATCCTGTAAGTCCTGTTTCAGCAGGAACAGCCACATGGAAATGAGAACTGCGATTTTTATTCGTGATTGGACAAACGATGACAAAATTTGTAGTACGGCCAAAAAGTGAATTACTAACAACTAATGCCGGTCGTCTACCTTGCTGTTCATGCCCTGACTGAGGATCAAAATCAATTGTTATGAGATCGCCTTTCTTGGGAATATAGTGTAGTTTCACCACACTTCACCACCAACAGGTTTCCCGAAATCAACTTCTTTAATTTCACCTTTAGGATAATCTTTTACAAGATCTTCAAGCTTATACCGTCCTCGAACACCCTGTTTCACAGGAAAAATCAGAAGGCCATCTTTCGTTTGGCGAATATCAACGGTGTCACCAACCGAGAGATGAGCTTCAGAAAGAATCGATTTATTCAGCCGAATCCCCTGACTATTCCCCCACTTTTGGATTACTGCTTCCATGAAATTTCTCCTTGAAAATGTATACACATAATATATACATTTTCATTTTTCTTGAGTTCTGTTTTTCTTACCACTTTTTCCACGGATCATTACCAATCCGTTTTTCTGCCGACCAGATCATTGTATCGAGACGTAGAAGAGTAATACAGATTCTAAGCCCATTCGAAAGCAATGCGTCATCTGAAAAGTGAAATGGTTCCAGAAAACCAATGCAGTTCAGTTTCGTTTCTGGCAAAAACGTATCCACCGCTTCATTTGTTTTTCATTTTCCTGATCGGTCGCTCTCCGTACAACGCGGAAACTAATCTGATCAAATGAGTAAAAACAGGGATATGCTGTTCTCTCAGAACAACGCGTTCGCCCCCAGATTTTGCCAATCGATCTACCACCTTTGTCATTTCGTAGAACCCGTTCGACATATGCAGTATCGACACCTTTGATACCCACGACCGGATCTTTCACCGGCTGCGGCTTATATGGAGTTGCTTCATCGAGCATCCATTCCGCGGTATTATCGTTCATGTCATAGAATCCCCACTGATTCGGGCGTCTGCTTTTCACAACATGATTAGAATGTTCAAGGTATTCACAGTTTCGACTATTGACATAGTGCCGTGCGGGCAGAGAGTCATTGCCCCAGGGATAATCGGTTGTTGCTCCGGCACGACAAGTGAACTCCCACTCCGCTTCCGTTGGAAGACGATACCCATTTACATCAATCTTTACCTCATAGTCAAGAATTTTCCCGCCGGCGGTGCGTCTGTAAATGTATGCAGTATCCTTCCCTTCTGACTTACTCCGTTCATTACAGTATAAAAGAGCTTCACTCCAAGTAATATTCCCTACCGGCGTTTTCGGATTGTATCGATGCCAATTCTTCCGTTTCCCCATTAGCCGGTCATACTCTCGTATTGTGACTTCCGATTCATCCATAAAAAAGGGTGAAACGGTCACCTCGTGAACCGGAGCTTCGGGGAAATTACTTTGGACTGTATCAACATGCTTCGAATCTCCCATGGTAAATGTCCCCCCGCCGAGATAAATCTGATCGTAGTCCTTAACCGGAAGAAAATAGCATAGTCGATCATATCCGTATTTCCCCGCACACATGAGTATCAGAACAAATGGCGTGAACAAGTAGGCTGAAGCAATCTTGACCAAAAGAGTATTCGGTTTCCTTCGGATCAAAGCGATTAATACCACCACCACCGAGATAATCCAGATAATCGAAAGTACTAACACTATCGGTACTATAATCAACAGAAGAATCGGAATGATCCCTAAACCTTGGTAGCCCATGTTTTCTCCTGATCAGTAACACTTTCTTTCCCAACCACATTAGCTTTCACGATTCCATCTTTCAACCGAACCGAAATATTGTCGAACAGATCGATCTGATCCACGGAACTGACCTGTTTCCCTTTGGCGTTAGAAACGACTCCATATCCGCGAGCCAACAGAGTGAGCGGACTGAGATTATTCAGTTGTGCACAGCTGTTGGCAACCTGTTGGCGTGCTGTTGATAATGTGTTCGAAATATTTTTGAATGTAAGTGATTCAGCGGAATCAACGGCAATCCGACTATCCACAACTCTGTTGATAACCTGCTGGAAGAGATACGATCGTTTCGCCCGCCGATAGCGACGGAACGGTTCCGCGATTCTTCCCATGGCGAGAATCTTAAACCGCCGTTCCAACTCCTCGATTCGGCTTTTGTCACCAATGTGAGTTGACACGACAATCTCCGCCGCCGCCGAAGGAGTCGCGGCCCGAAGATCCGCCGCGAAGTCACAAAGACTCACATCGATTTCATGCCCAACCGCAGAGATCACCGGAATTTTCGATCCCGCCACGGCCCGAACCACCGACTCATCGTTGAAACAGTAGAGATCTTCCGCCGATCCGCCACCTCGCCCAAAGATTATCAAATCAACATTGCCGTAGCGATTCACCTGATCCAAAGCTTTTACCAACGTGGGAACCGCATCATCGCCCTGAACTTTCGCCTGAACCAAAACTAGATCGATCTGCGGTGCGTTGCGGCTCACCACATTGCAGATATCGTAGAACGCCGCTCCCGTTTCGGCGGTGATCACGGCGACGCGGTTCACCCGCTGCGGAATCGGACGTTTACGCGATTCATCGAACAGACCTTCATCGAACAGTTTCTGTTTGAGCTGTTCCAGTTTCAACAGTCGATCACCATCACCGGAACGCATTATCTTACGAATATCGAGTTGATAGTAGCCGCCCCGCTCGTAGACTTTCACGGTAGCGATCACCTGAACGCGGTCGCCTTCGCGAATGTCACGAGGAAGTTCGGTGGCGTAACTTTTCCACAGAACAGCGGGAATCTGACTCGAACTGTCGATCAGTGTAAGATAGACATGACCGGAACTGTGTCGTTTCAGCCCGGAAATCTCCGCTTCGACCCAGACAATGGCGTTCTCGCCGGCGATAATTTCGGCGATCGTGCGATTCAGGCCGGAGACGGTGTATGGTGCATCGGCTTCACTTGGTGGTACAAGACGCATATTGTTCTCCATATTAATTCCAAACTGCTTCGGAGTTCCGATCGCAGTGATTTTATGTCATTTTTGCGGAATGCTATTTTTTAAGATTTCCAAAGGCGGTGGTATATCGTACCGTAACACTCTTTTTACCCGTGTAGCAGAGTTCTCTTTTTCTCTTCTCAATTTCCTTGGAATGTGTTATTGTTTTGGTTGATTTCTCATCAACATAGGTGTCTGTCAATCCGCTCATAAGCGTATAATAAAATTGAAAAGCGATTTCTTTGGACGGTATATCATGGTAAATAACCGAAACTCCCCGTGTATCGGTTAAAATTTCTATAGAACCGCCATAGCCGTGAGAAATGGTATTATTAGTGACAGAATAAATACTGTCAAAGATCCCGATTTGAATAGCTTTCTGTGTATTTAAATCTGATGTCCAGTCAACTCCATAACTCTCTGAAATTTTGTTAAGAAGTTTCCCTTTTTTTCTCAGTTCATCAGAGAGAAGGGTGTGGGAGGCAGTCTCGTAACTGTACTTACCGCCAATAAATACAGCCAAAATAACAGCAATTATTACATTGACTCGATTCGATGATTTTTTAGATGTTAATGTGATGGTAACTTTTTGATACACAAACGCTAGAAGATATGCAAGGACTGCGGACTCAATAAGGATTTTCGCAAAAAAAATCAAAAAAATGATCAGATACCCGACACCTTCATCATCTTTGATCAGAATCAGCAGCGTAACCACAGTCCAGCACGCAAATACCGATATAACGAGATTTCTGACATACCTGCCAATATTTTCAAAGTAAGACAGGGAAAAGAAAAAAAAGAGCGGTGTCAAAATCAGCAGTGAATGTTCAAGGAAAAAATTTCCAGGGATTAGAAAAGAACAGAGAGGTGTGAGTGAGAAGATAACAATAAATAATACATCAATCTTAGAAATCGAATTTTTGAAAACATTTTTGAGAAACATATTCTGCAGCTCTTTTCTTTAAACACTATTCTTATTCCCAACAGATTTGATTCGACCTAAAATAGCTCCCCACTTCGGGGCTGAATTTCATTTGGTCGTTCAATCGTCTTCCATCGGTGCGGTAAACTGGTACCGCCGATAAATCGGTTCTATTTTCACTGCCCGCTTAGTTTCATCGTCCAATTCGATAAACACCCCGTTGAACATCGGATCCTCTTTCGACTGAACGAACTTTACCGGTTCGCCGGTGAGAATGCGATAGATGATCGGTTCGTGAGTCATGCCGATTGCGGAATACTCCGGGCCAGTCATGCCCGCATCGGTGATAAACGCCGTTCCCCCGGGAAAGATTCTCGCGTCATTGGTCTGAACATGGGTGTGCGTTCCACAGACCGCCCCGACCCGACCATCGAGATAGTGAGCCATACAAACTTTTTCGCTGGTAGCTTCGGCATGAAAATCCACAAAGAGATGGGTGCATTCTGGCATGGTATTGAGAATCTCATCCACTTCCTTGAACGGACAACGAATCTTTCCTTCGATAAAGACTTTTCCCATGAGATTGACAATTCCCACAGTTCGCCCATCGTCGAGAGTAAACACTGTTGACCCTTTCCCCCGTTTCACACAGCTAAAGTTAGCCGGTCGAAGAACGATCTCTTTCGTCTTTGGATCTTCGAACACTTCCGGCTGGGCAAAGGAGTGATTCCCACCGGTAAGAACATTCACGCCGTAGTGTTTCATTTTTTTCACGTAGTTGACTGTAATCCCGCGACCACCGGCGACATTCTCCCCGTTGGCGATCACGAGATCAACTTCAAACTCGGCTTTTATTTCAGGAAGATGTTCCGCCAGAACCCGACGGCCCGCATCGCCGAACACATCTCCTATAAACAGTATTTTCATGTTTTAATTTCCAATTCATTTATTTCCCACTTGGGGGATTCCATTTCCTACTTCGGGGATTCCATTTCCTACTTCGGGGATTCAATTTCCAAATGCAACTATGCTTCTATCAAAAAAGCCCAACGCAAATATTCTCTGCATTGGGCTTTATACTTGTCACTTGAAGCTTTCGGCTTGAAGCTTTTCTTATTTCGCGTATTCCGTATGACGAATTTCGCGGATCGTGGTGATCTTGATCGTTCCCGGATATTCCATTTCCGCTTCGATCTTTTTCGCCACCTG
>JFJP01001237.1_pt1 | contig 37613 bp, 30 predicted proteins | sample 431651 | NCBI WGS metagenome assembly JFJP01 (sample SAMN02602958, study PRJNA72255) | Microbial mat metagenome, whole genome shotgun sequencing project. | biome: fresh water; feature: sink hole; material: water; isolation source: purple microbial (photo- and chemosynthetic) mats found in... | reverse complement strand
TTTTAACAACACCTTCTAATACTTGTCCTTTTTCTAATTGACCAATAATTTCTTTTTTCTGAACTTCGATATCTGCTTCGATAAGCGCTTTATGAGAAACTACAACATTTTTGAATTCGTGGTTGATTTTCACCACTTTAAATTCCATCATTTTATTCACATACACATCGTAATCACGGATTGGTTTCACATCAATTTGTGAACCTGGTAGGAATGCTTCAATTCCGAAAACATCTACAATCATACCACCTTTAGTTCTACATTTAACAAAACCTTGAACAATTTCTCCAGTTTCGTTAGCAGCAATAACTCTATCCCATGATTTGATAGTTCTAGCTTTTCTGTGAGATAATACTAATTGACCTGTTTTGTCCTCACGAACGTCTATTAATACTTCTACTTTGTCACCTACTTTTAAGTTTGGGTTGTAACGGAATTCGTTTAATGAAATAACACCTTCCGATTTTGCATTAATGTCAACAATAGCGTCTCTGTCAGTGATTCTAACTACAACACCTTCAACCACTTCTTCTTGATCGGTAGAGATGAACGTTTTGGTAACTAAATCTTCAAATTCTTGTAAGTTTTTTTCGTCAACGGCATCAATTCCTTCTGCATAATTGTGCCAGTTAAATTCATTTAAAAACGCTTGTTGTTCTTTGTTTAATTCAGACATGCTGATAAAAATTTGTATTCTGTTTTCTCTGTGTTTCTTTATGCGGTAAAAAAAACAGAAGTTGTTTATATAAATAATTGAACCCTAGAGGAAACATAGACCGCCAAAAGGACTGCAAAAGTAAACATAATTTCTTAATTACAAAATATTTAATAGTGTAAATTACTAAAATACTAAAGTATCAATGAATATTGTTTTCAATAAAAAAAGATATGAAAGGCATAATTATATTTCTAGAAAGAGTTTGTAAACTAAAAATTTAAAAAAGCTGACTGTTTTAATTTATTCTATTCATAAATATATTACTAAAAAATACTATTATCAAAATTGAAAAAGGAATATATTTGTTTAATGTTTAAAAAAAACTATTTTTAACACCCCAATCAAGATTAAAACAAACTAATACTATGACAAACGAAATCACAAAAGACAAATCAATCCTATTTAACTTAGTAACCAACTTAACATTTTGGGTATTAATTGCTATAATATGCGGCGTTTTACTTGGACATTTTAAGCCCGATACAGGACAGGAAATGAAAATAGTTGGTGACTCATTTATTCAATTAGTTAAAATATTTATTGGTCCTATAATTTTCATAACTATAGTTTTAGGGATTGCTGGAATGGGCGACCTAAAAAAAGTAGGCAGAATTGGAATTAAATCATTGATTTATTTTGAAATAGTTACAACATTAGCACTAGCTATAGGAGTTATAGCGGCTTTTATTATTCAACCGGGTAAAATTGACAAATCAGGTTTAGATATTCAGGACGCAAGTAAATATACATCTAATACAACAGAATTTAGCTGGCTTGATTTTTTTCTAAGTAATTTTACCTTACAAGTATTGGTTGTTGCAATCCTATGCGGAGTGCTATTGAATTATTCAAAAAAGAGAGAAGTTGTGGTGGCATTTTTATATAAATGTTCAAAAATTGTATTCAAAGCCTTAAAAATTGTAATGTATCTTGCCCCTCTTGGTGCCTTCGGAGGAATAGCTTATACAGTAGGTAAATTTGGTCTTCATACTCTTATTCCTTTGGGCAAGTTAATGATTACGGTATATGTTACGATGTTTATCTTTATTTTTTTTATTCTTGGAGGCATTCTTCGGTATTACAAAATGAGTATTTGGAGTTTTATTAAATACCTTAAAGCCGAATTATTAATTGTACTGGGAACGTCATCTTCTGAACCGGTACTGCCCAATTTAATGGCTAAACTTGAAAAAATGGGTTGTAGTAAATCAGTAGTTGGTTTGGTCGTACCTACAGGTTATTCTTTCAATCTTGACGGAACTGCTATTTATTTATCGATGGCTATTATCTTTTTGGCACAATTATATAATGTAGAACTAAGTTTTGGCGAAATTCTAACGATTATAGGATTGTTAATGATTACTTCAAAAGGCGCAGCTGGTGTTACTGGTAGTGGCTTTATTGTTTTGGCCTCAACTTTAACCGCTATTCATAAAATTCCTTTAGAAGGTCTAGCTTTCCTTTTAGGCGTTGATAAATTTATGAGTGAAGCTAGAGCAATTACCAACTTTATTGGAAATGGTGTAGCTGCTATTGTGATTTCTAAAAACGAAAAAGAGTTTGTTGATCCAGAGCATCCAATGGATTTGGATTAAATTATAATCTAGTATATTTTTTTTGAGACTTCTATGTTTAATGAACCACATTCTCCACATCATTGGGACTATGTTTGTGTTTGAAGAAAATTGCAAATAAAACAGTTATTACCAAAGCATATATTGCAAATGTCAACCATATATTATGCCAATCTTTAACGTCGTTATGAGTAAAATAATTGTCAATTAAATAACCACTAGACAAACTACCTAAAACAGCACCAAAACCATTAGTCATCATCATAAATAAACCTTGAGCGGAAGAACGAATTTTAGAATCTGTTGTTGTTTCTACAAATAATGAACCAGAAATATTAAAAAAATCAAAAGCAAATCCATAAACAATATTTGACATTATTATCATCCACAAACTATTTATTGGATCACCATAAGCGAAAAATCCAAATCGTAGTACCCATGCTATCAAACTAAACAACATTACTTTTTTAATACCAAAACGCTTCAAAAAAAACGGAATTGCTAAAATAAAAATGGTTTCTGAAATTTGAGAAATAGACAATACTATATTGGCTGACTTTACAGCAAATGTATCTGCAAATTCTGGAACTTTACTAAAATCTTTTATATAAGTCTCTCCATACATATTTGTTAATTGCAAAGCTGCACCCAAAAATATACTAAAAATAAAAAAAGTAGCCATTTTAGTTTGTTTAAACAATTTAAAACCTTGTAAACCTAACTTTTCTACTAATGACGCATTAGAATTGTCTATTTCATTTTTTGGAGGACACTTCGGCAATGTCATTGAATATATTCCTAATAAAATTGCAAAAAAAGCAGCAATGTAAAATTGATTACATTGAATAGCCATACCTGTTATAATAGATAATTTATTTCCTATTTCTAATCCAAAAGCTAATGGAGATTCCGGATCGCTAACTAGATTTGTAATCCACATTGCAACAATAAAACCTATTGTTCCAAAAACTCTAATTGGAGGATAAACTTTAACTACATCATAATCATTATTTTTTAAAATTGTGTAGGAAAGCGCATTAGACAATGATAATGTTGGCATATAAAAAATCATTGCAAATAGCATGACCCAAAAAAATGATGAAGCGTTATCAATGTTTGGAATGATTAATAAAGTTATACCATATAAAATGTGATGTAACCCATATAACTTTTCTAAATTCATGAATTTATCAGCAATTATACCAGAAATTGCAGGCATTAAAATAGAGGCAATTCCTAAAGTAGAAAAAACAATTCCAAATTCCTGACCACTCCACTGTTTAAAACCGAAACCATAACTTGCTAATGTTGTTAACCATGCACCCCAAACAAAAAGTTGGAAAAAATTCATTAGAGTTAATCTAAATTTTATACTCATAAAAATGATGTTTAATAATTGTAATAGATTGTAAATCTACTATTAATATCTAAATTTCCAAATGAAAAATTCCAAATTCCAAAATTTATCACATAAAACTTTGAAATTTGGAATTAGATAATTTAAATTTTGGGTTTACTGATTGATTATTTCTTCAACCAATTCTAATACTGCAGCAAATTGTTCTTCTCTTGAAAGATAAGAGTTATCAATTTCAATAGCATCGTTAGCAATTACTAAAGGTGAGTCGTCTCTATGCGTATCAATGTAATCGCGTTCTTGAACATTCTTTAAAACATCTTCATAAGAAACCGTATCGCCTTTAGCTTGAAGCTCGTCAAAACGACGTTGTGCCCTAGTTTCGGCACTTGCAGTCATAAAAACCTTTAATTCGGCATCAGGAAAAACTACGGTTCCAATGTCACGACCGTCCATAACTATGGCTTTGTTTTTACCCATTTCTTTTTGCTGATCTACTAGCTTTGCACGAACTTCTGAAACCTCTGCCACTTTACTTACAAAACTAGAAACTTCAATCGTTCTAATTTCTTTTTCTACGATAACATCATTCAAAAACATTTCTGCAAAGCCCAACTCTTCATTGAATTCAAAATGCAACTTTATATTTGAGATATCATTAATAAGTGCTTGCTTATCAAAATTTGAAGTGGAAACATATCCTTTTTGCATAGCAAATAAAGCAACCGCGCGATACATAGCTCCTGTGTCAACGTATACGTATCCCAAATGTTGGGCTAGTTGTTTGGCTAAAGTACTTTTTCCTGTTGAAGAAAAACCGTCTATAGCAATAGTAATTTTTTTCAATGTATAGCTGTTTAATAACTGTTGTCTGAAAAATCAATTGTTAGTCCGAAAAGACTTGTATTTCCTGCAAGGGTATATCTTGAATAGGAATAATTAAATTTCATTTTACCCATTTTTAATCCAATGCCAAGTGAAATTCCCGAAAAATTTCTTTGATCTACAATTCGCAATTCTTCAGCTCTTCTAAAATTATATCCCAAACGTACATTTATTCCTTTTGTTGGAAACAATTCGGCACCAAAAACCACATGTCGCAGGGCATTGTTTAAAAAACCTACTTTTTCTTCAGTGGCTCCTCCATCAATACTTCCAATGGCACGATTTGGGTTAGAAAAACCTATATTCCATTGTTGCAAATTTTCTAAAGTTAGATGCCATCGCAACGGAACATTTTCTACCTCTTGCGAGACACCTATTAAAACTTCAAGTGGCAATTTCTCTGGAGTTCCTGCATAGGTTGTAAATTGAGTTCCTACATTTCTAACCACCAATCCCCAATTGATGTCATTTGGTTCGTCGATAAATAAAAACCCGAAATCGGCCGCTCCACCAAACGAGTTATAACTTTCTAAAGTGGAAGAAATTAATTTGGCATTGGCGCCCAAATAAAAACCTGTAAATGGAATATTGTAGGCATAACCAAAAGAAAGAGCTATTTCACTTCCTGTGAAGGAAGCTGTAGCTTGACCATTTTCGTCATAACCATCAAAATTTCCGTAGTTGACATAATTTACTCCTGCATGAAAGGTTTGCAAATGTCGGTCATAAGTATAGGCATAAGCAGCTGTTCCGTAGGTAACTTCGCCAAAATAACTTCCGTAATTTAAAGACAAATGATTGTCCATTTCGGCGTTGATAGTAGCAGGATTAAAATGTGCTTGATTTACGTCATTATCATATATAGTTACAACCTTGCCTCCTAGTGCTGCCTGCCTTGGAGAAGTAACTAGGTTTAAAAATTGATACACTGATTTACCTCCAATTTGACTGTAAGTAACAGCACAAAAAAGTAAAATAATGAAGGTAAATAATTTATTAAACATACAATAAGGAGCAATTTACTTAATCTATAACGGAAATGCGAAGATATTATTTTTTAAGTGATACTAAAAATAAAAAGGCATGAGGTTTTCGTCTCATGCCTTAGCTGCTATTTTAATAAAATTAATCGATGACTTTTGCGTTTTTCACCTTTTGATTGGTTAAGGCAATAGCAATAACATCACTCATTTCTTTTACATAATGAAAAGTTAATCCTTCTAAATAATTTGATTTAATTTCATCAATATCGCTTTTGTTCTCATGGCAAAGAATGATTTCTTTGATATTGGCTCTTTTAGCCGCCAGAATTTTTTCTTTGATTCCTCCAACTGGCAACACTTTTCCTCTCAAAGTAATTTCACCTGTCATGGCGATACCTTTTTTGATTTTGCGTTGGGTTAACAACGAAACTAATGAGGTTAACATTGCAATACCAGCACTTGGTCCGTCTTTAGGAGTAGCCCCTTCTGGAACGTGTAGATGAATGTTATATTTTGTTAAAATTTCTTGATTTAGTCCAAAAAGTTCTGCATTTGCTTTGATGTATTCTAGGGCAATGGTAGCAGATTCTTTCATTACTGTACCTAAATTTCCTGTTAAGGTAAGCGTTCCTTTTCCTTTAGAAATTAATGATTCAATAAAAAGAATATCTCCTCCAACAGCAGTCCAAGCCAAACCTGTTACCACTCCAGCCACATCGTTACCTTCTGCTTTATCTCGTTCTAATTTTGGCGAACCCAAAACTTTTACAATATCTTCTGTAGAAACTTTTTTGTTATATTCCTCTTCCATGGCTACAGATTTTGCAGCATTTCGTATGACTTGCGCAATTTTTTGCTCCAAACTTCTCACTCCCGATTCACGGGTATAACCTTCAACTATTTTTTCTAATTCTTTTTTGCCAATTGTCAAATCTTTTGATGTCAATCCGTGCTCTTTCAACTGCTTTGGAAACAAATGTTGGCGTGCAATTTCAACTTTTTCTTCCGTTGTATATCCTGCCATTTTTATAACTTCCATTCTATCCTTTAATGCTGGTTGAATAGTTGACATAGTGTTGGAAGTAGCAATAAACATTACTTTAGATAAATCATAACCCATTTCAAGGAAATTATCATAAAAAGCATTGTTTTGTTCTGGATCTAAAACTTCCAAAAGCGCAGATGATGGATCGCCTTGATTGCTAACCGACAACTTATCAATTTCATCTAAAATAAATACTGGATTTGAAGTGTTTGCTTTTTTTATACTTTGTATAATTCTTCCTGGCATGGCGCCGATGTAGGTTTTTCTGTGTCCACGAATTTCGGCTTCATCTCTTAAACCTCCTAATGAAATTCTAACATATTCTCTTCCTAATGCTTCAGCAACAGATTTTCCAATAGAGGTTTTTCCTACACCTGGAGGTCCAGTTAAACAAATGATTGGTGATTTCATATCATTTCGCAATTTCAAAACTGCTAAATGTTCAATCATTCTTTTCTTAACATCTTCTAATCCAAAATGATCTCTGTCTAAAACTTTTTGAGCATGTTTCAAATCAAAGTTATCTTTTGAAAATTTATTCCAAGGTAACTCTAAAAATAAGTCGAGATAGTTTCTTTGAATACCAAAATCTGGGGCTTGCGGATTCATGCGTTGCAACTTTGAAAATTCTTTTTCAAAATGTTTACTGGTTTTTTCATCCCAACTTTTGGTTTTGGCACGCTGACGCATTTCTTCAAATTCTTGCTCGTTAGAAACGCCACCTAATTCTTCTTGAATGGTTTTCATTTGTTGGTGCAAGAAATATTCGCGTTGTTGTTGGTCTAAGTCGAAACGCACTTTAGATTGTATGTCGTTTTTTAGTTCAAGCTTTTGTAATTCTACATTCATATAACGTAAAGTTTCAAGAGCTCTTTCTTTTAGAACGTTCATCATTAATAAATTCTGTTTTTCCTCAACGGATAGATTCATATTGGAAGAAACAAAATTGATTAAGAACGATTGACTTTCTATATTTTTGATAGCAAATGTAGCTTCTGTAGGAATGTTTGGACTTTCTTTAATTATTTCAATAGCCGATTCTTTAATAGATTCGACAATGGTAGCAAACTCCGTATCGTGTTTTCCTGGTCTTTTCTCTGAAACTTCTTTAATGTTGGCAGTAATAAAAGGCAGTTCAGAAACAATGGAATCTATTTCGAATCTTTTCTTCCCTTGAAGTATAATCATTATATTTCCATCGGGCATTTTTAAAACTCTAAGAATTCTAGCTACCGTACCTACTTGGTGTATTTCTTCTTTAGAAGGATCTTCGTCTTCTTCATTTTTTTGAGCTACAACACCAATTATTTTATTTCCGGCATTTGCCTCATTAATAAGTTTTATAGATTTATCTCTTCCTGCTGTAATTGGAATTACAACTCCAGGAAATAAAACGGTGTTTCTTAATGGTAGAATTGGTAATGAAGGAGGCAATTCTTCATTAGCCATTTCTTCTTCATCTTCTGGTGTTAATAGTGGAATCAGTTCGGCTTCTGAATCGAATTCTTGAAGTGACAAATTGTCAAAGGCGATTATTTTTTGATTTGACATAGGATATTGTGAGTCAGTATGACATTTAATTATTTAAAATTTGGAAGCAAATATAGGTTTTGAAATACATTTATTAAATTAAAATCGATGTATTGCATTGAAATAGTGTTAAAATATATAATTTGAACATTAAAAAAGGCAACTTTCCTAATAAGACAATGATTATGCCACAAAAAAAATCCGCCATTTCGACGGATTTTCACTAAATAAATTGAATTATTTATGGCAATTCTACATCAAAGGTTCCTTGTGTAATGGTTTTTGTTTGTGAAGTGGTAAAATTACTCACTGTTAAACTGAATGTACCTTTAATTCTTGTAGCTGTTTTTTCTGAGATGGTTAATGCACCGGTATCAGAGGTATATAACAGATTATTAAATTTACAGGTAGATGCTAAATCTAGATTGAAAGGACCCGAAAAGTTATATGTTCCAACACCTAGAGCTTTAGAAATTCTTAACCCAACATTATCTCCATTTGTTTTAGATCCAACGATGCTGTAAGAATCAGGATAACCAGAAGCAAAAACTTCTGAAACATCTATTTGATCTTCAATAAATTCGGTTCCATCAACTTTTGCTGAAAAGAAATCGGTTGGTGTAACAGTACCAGCTGTGTATGGAATGTTAGTAAAAACTCCGTTAGTAAAACTAATTGGTGGAATATTAGAAACTGATAAATCAGACCAATACCCAGTAAAACTGAATGTTCCAGATATTTTTTTGTTTACCGTATCGATAGTTGTAATGGTAACAGTACCTGCTGATACCGATGGATTAGTTGGATTAACCGCCCAATAGACATCACTATTAGAATTGATATTTGCATTGTAAGCTATTAAGTTGGACGTTGAATCATAAGTTCCAACTGTAGTTCCATTTAAAACAAATGCAAATGTTTGTCCATTTGCTGCTTTAAGTCCGGCAATTTGAATAGAGTTTTGATACATTAATGCTTCCGTGCTGGTTGCTGTCCATGTTTGACCTCCAAAGTCAGCCTTGAAAACAGCAGTTGAATTGTTATTTCCATTGTTGCCATTGTTGCCGTTGTTACCGTTATTATTGGTATTAGTTTGTTGCAACAAAGCTGGGTCTATAGGCTCATTGTCACATGATACATAAGAAAATGCTGTAAACAGAACTATAAAAATTGAAAGTACTTTTATTTTAGTCATTCTACTATTTTTTTTCAAATATAATTATTTTTTGGATAAGTAAAATTATTTTTTTGGAACTCTTGTCAATAAAATTAATCCGATTACAAAAAATACTCCTAAAAACACAATGGCATTTCTCATAGAACCTGTTATTACGTCTATTGTTCCATAAATAGTCATTCCTATTACGATTCCAACTTTTTCTGTAACATCATAAAAACTAAAGAACGATGCAGTATCTTCTGTTTCAGGTAAAAGTTTAGAGTAGGTTGAACGAGCAATAGATTGTATTCCTCCCATAACTAAGCCAACAAAACCAGCTGTGATATAAAATTGAATAGGTGTTTCCACAAAATAGGCAAAGGCACAAAGCACTGCCCAAATAGCATTTAAAGCCATTAAAGTATTGATATTGCCAAATTTTTCAGAAATTCTTGAAGTTATAAAAGCTCCAACAACGGCAACCAATTGAATTAAAAGAATACTAATAATTAACCCCATAGTTTTGTCATCGGACCCCCAATTTATTTCGGTAGCGCCAAAATAAGTTGCTACTAACATCACCGTTTGAACTGCCATGATGAAAACAAAATAACTATACAAATATCTTTTAAGAGCTAGGTTTTGTTTTAATTGTTTCCAAACTAAATTTAGTTCGTGAAATCCTTTAAAGATAAAATCTTTTGTTAGTGGTACATTGTTTCTATTTCCTTTTGGTAGATAATAATAAGTTATATGGCTAAATCCAATCCACCAAACACCCACCATTACAAAGGAAATTTTCATTGCTTCTTTTGGAGTTTCAATCCAAAAAGTATGCGGAAACATTACCATTAAAAGATTGATAATTAAGAGAATGGTACTTCCTATATATCCCATAGAAAAACCTCGGGCGCTAACTCTATCTTGTTGCTCTGGAAAAGCAATATCTGGCAGATAGGAATTATAAAACACCCAACTAGACCAAAAACCAATTAATCCAAAGAAATAGGAAGTATAACTCCAAAATAAATTATCAAGATCAAACCAATATAAGCAAATACAAGAAATTCCGCCCATATAACAAAAGAAACGTAAAAAGGCTTTTTTATTTCCAAGATAATCAGAAATTCCTGAAAGTATTGGAGAAAAAACAGCAACAATCAAAAAAGCAAAAGCTGTAACAAAACTAATCATAGCAGTAGCTTTTATATCTTGTCCGAATAAATTTACACTCTCTTTTTTTGCATCGCTAAAAATCATTTCATAAAAAATTGGAAATACTGCAGAAGCAATTACTAAACTATAAACGGAATTTGCCCAATCATAAAAAGCCCAAGCATTTAATAATTTAGGATGTCCTTTTGGAAGATTTGCCATAATTGAGTTTTTAAAATAAAAAATCCCAATTTCTCGGGATTCAAATATACTCTTTTTTTGTAATTTATATGTTATTTAAACGTTATTCCAAATTTTGCAGCTTCCGCTTTTGCTTGTGGTAACAACGATTTTAAGTGTTCAATTCTTGTTTGATTACTTGGATGTGTACTCAAAATTTCTGGTGGTGCTTGACCATTTGATTGTGCAGACATACGCTCCCATACTGCAATAGCATTTTCAGGATTATAACCAGCTATTGCCATTAATGTTAGCCCAATCATATCGGCTTCACTCTCATGTTTTCTACTAAATGGCAGCATTACTCCAACTTGTGAACCAATTCCATAAGCTTGCATAACCATTTGTTGAGTTTGTTCATCTTGGTTTGCTACAGCAGCAGCAGCTCCAACTTGAACTAATTGTTGAACCATACCAGCACTCATTCTTTGTTGTCCATGATTTGCAAGAGCGTGAGCAACTTCATGTCCCATAACTGCTGCAATGCCTGCATCATCTTTGCAAATTGGTAATATTCCTGTATAAAAAACAATTTTTCCGCCTGGCATACACCAAGCATTTACATCGTTACTTTCTACTAAATTGTACTCCCAATTATAACCATTTAAATAATCTGAATGATTATTGGCAGCTAACCATCTTTCTGAAGCAACTTTTATTTTTGTACCAATTGTTTCAATTTTTTTAGCCTCAGTTGTATTTTTGACTACTTTATTTTCAGTTAAAAACTGATTATATTGTTGAAAAGCCATTGGAAATATTTGACTATTTGGAACAAGGGCCATAGTACTTTTTCCTGTAAATGGATTCTTAGCACAAGAGATTATAAGCGCTAGGACCAAAAAACCAATGGAATATTTTTTATAACTCATAATTTTTTTTAGCTCAAATTTACAAAATTTAGATACCAATGAAGTGTAATTCTGTAAAATCTTTATCAACAACTAAACCATTTTCTAGAATTAATGCTTCTTTATCAAAAATGATTTTCTCATTATCAATTTCAATTCCTTTAATTTTGAATGGCACTCCCTTTAAGTTAATTTTTATCGTTTTATTTTGACTATCAAAAGTTCCTTCTTTATGTTGGGTTATAAAAAGTTCGTTCTCTTTACCATTAAAAGTAAAAGTTTTATAACTAAATCTTCCTTTGTTATAGTCATATCCGTCTTGTGCATCTTCATAAACAAAGGATTTTTCTTTTCCAAGTTTATAATAAACATCTAGTGATAATTCTGGCGATTCTATTTGTCCTACATATTGTTGAATAGGATACTTAGGAATAATGGCTCCTTCTTTAATAAATATCGGAATTTGATCAAAATCAGTAGCTACCCAAAGTTCTTTTTTACCTTTTACCAATTCATTTGTCCAGTAATTGTACCAATTTCCGTTGGGTAAATACATTCTTCTTCCCATTGCATTGGGTTCGAGTATTGGACAAACTAATATTTGATTTCCGAAGATAAATTCGTCTGTTCTGTAATGTGTTTGCGCATCTTCTTGGTCAAAATAAACTAATGGTTTGAGCATAGGAACTCCATCGTTTACATATTGCCAAAACATGGTATATAAATAAGGTAATAATTGATAGCGTAACTCCACAAATTTTCTAGTAATATCTATTACTTCATCACCAAAACTCCAAGGTTCTTGCTCGCCGTGGTGTCCTGAAGAATGTGTTCTACAAAATGGATGGAAAACACCTAGTTGAATCCAACGTGCATATAACTCTGCTGAAGGTTGTTCGGCAAATCCACCAATATCAGAGCCTGTGAAACCCATTCCTGATATTGACATACGCTGCATTTGAACATTGGCAATCCATAAATGTTCCCATGTTGCCACGTTATCGCCTGTCCAAGAAGAGGTGTAACGTTGTGCGCCTGAATAGGCAGAACGAGTAATAACAAAAGGGCGTTTTGGATAGGCAAATCTTTTGACACCTTCATAAGTAGCACGAGCCATTTGTGTTCCATAAACATTATGTGCTTTTCTATGACTGCAGTTATTTCCATCATAATTATGACGCACATCTAAAGGAAATGTTTTTGTTGGAACTTCCATTACGGCTGGTTCGTTCATATCGTTCCAAACTCCTTTTACTCCTATTTCGGCAATCAATTCTTTGAATAACCCTGCCCACCATTCTCTAACTTCAGGATTGGTATAATCTGGAAAATTACATTCGCCTGGCCAAACTTTTCCTTTCATGTAAGGACCATCAGCTCTTTTGCAGAAATAATCTTTTTCTAAAGCTTCTTTATAAACTGAATAATCTTTGTCAATTTTAATTCCTGGATCAATGATAACAACGGTTTTGAATCCGTCTTTTGCTAAATCGGCAACCATTTGTTTTGGATCTGGAAAATACTCTTTATTCCAGGTGAAACAACGGAAACCGTCCATATAATCAATATCTAAATAAATAGCATCACATGGAATTTGAAGTTCTCTAAATTTACCTGTAATTTCTTTAACTTTTGCTTCGGGAAAATAACTCCATTTACATTGTTGGTAGCCTAAGGTCCAAAGTGGCGGCAATTCTGGTTTTCCTGTTAAGTGCGTATAAGTGGTAACTACATCACTCATTTTTGGACCATAAATAAAGTAGTAATTCATTTCGCCGCCGTCTGCCCAAAAACTAGTTACTCCTTTTCTTTCATGACTAAAATCAAAAAACGAACGAAACGTATTATCAAAGAAAATTCCGTAAGCTTTGCTGTGATGAAGCCCTATGTAAAAGGGAACCACTTTGTATAAAGGTTCTTGGTCTTTTGCAAAAGCATATTGATCGGTAGCCCAGTTTTCAACACGTTTTCCTTTTAAATTGAAATTGGTAGGTTTGTCACCCAAACCATAAAAACTCTCACCATCGTGAGATGTTTTACTCATTTTTACAATATTACCTCCATACTCGTAACACTCTTCCCAATGAAAACCAATTTCATCTTCTAGAATTGTCGTTCCATCAAGCTCATATATTCCAACACGGCAATCGTGTTTTTGAACTACTACATAAACTTTGGATGTTTTAATTCGATAATGATCATTTTCATCGGTTACTTCTAAAACATTATAACCATGCGATTGTGTTTTATCAATGGCATAAGAAAAATCATTACTAAAATATCCTTTGGCTGTAAAACGAAAGCGAATCATACTGTCACGAAGCACTGTAACTCGCAAAATTACGTTATTGTCGGTATGAAAATCTATAGAATCTACTTCGTGTTTGTAAGATATTATTTGTGACGGAAATAAATCGCCTTTGTATTCGAGTTCGGTATTAATTATCATAGGAATAATTTTAAGACAAGTTGCGAAAATACGAATGTAGCTCCGAATTTTCAAAAGTAATTTAAGTAGTTTTTAACGATAACGTTTGCGGATGTTTGTATTTACCACAAAGACACCAAGACACAGAGTTTGGACAATCTAATTTGAAAATTTTGTAAGTTAAAAAAATAATATTTCTTTACAACTTTGCGTCTTTGTGGCAAAAAACTATCCTATTTTAAAAACAGAAATTCCTAATGGAGGGAGAATAATTTCTGCCGAAAATTCTCTGCCATTCCATGCAGTTGCTTCAATTTTAATTGGTTTTGAATTACTTATGCCACTTCCGTTATATTCTTCTTTATCAGAATTGAAAATTTCGGTTAACTTTCCTTTATTAGAAAGTCCAATTCGATAATTTTCATGAATAACGGGTGTCATATTGCAAACCACAATTAGGTTTTCTTTTTCTTTAGTTCCTTTTCTAATATAGGCTAAAACCGAATTTTCATTATCTGAATAATTGATCCATTCAAAACCATCTGCTGAAAACTGTTTTTCATATAAAGCAGGATAACTTTTATACAATGCGTTCAAATCTGTTATACATTTTTTTATTCCATCGTGAAAGCCATATTGTAATAAATGCCAATCTAAACTTCCTTCAAAATTCCATTCTGATGTTTGCCCAAATTCGCCTCCCATAAACAATAATTTTGCTCCAGGATGTGTGTACATATAGCCATAAAGCAATCTTAGATTAGCAAAACGTTGCCATTCATCGCCTGGCATTCTTCCTTGAATGGAATGTTTTCCATATACCACTTCATCGTGAGAAAGTGGTAACATAAAGTTTTCTGTAAACGCATAAGTCATAGAAAAAGTAATATCGTTTTGATGGTATTTTCTATAGACGCTTTCTTTAGAAAAGTATTGTAAGGTATCGTGCATCCAACCCATCATCCATTTCATTCCAAAACCTAAACCACCAATAAATGTTGGTCGCGAAACCATTGGAAAACTAGTGCTTTCTTCGGCAATAGTTTGAACATCGGGAAAATTTGCATAGACGGCTTCGTTGAAATCTTTTAAGAAACTGATGGTATCTAAATTTTCTCTCCCTCCAAATATATTTGGTTCCCATTCGCCTTCCTTTCTAGAATAATCTAGGTACAACATAGAAGCAACAGCATCTACTCGAAGACCGTCAACATGGTATTGTTTTAACCAAAAAATAGCATTACTAATTAAAAAAGAACGCACTTCATTTCGTCCGTAATTAAAAACTAAACTTTTCCAATCGGGATGATAGCCTTTTCTTCTGTCGGGATGTTCATATAAATTAGAACCGTCGAAAAATCCTAATCCGTGAGCGTCATCTGGAAAATGTGACGGAACCCAGTCTAAGATTACTCCTATTCCTGCTTGGTGCAATTTATCTACCAAAAGCATAAAATCTTGTGGTTTTCCAAAACGTGATGTTGGTGCAAAATAGCCTACCAATTGATAACCCCAAGATGGATCATAAGGATATTCCATAATTGGCATAAATTCAACATGGGTAAAACCTGTTTCTTTTACATAGGATACCAATTGGTCTGCCAGCTCAATATAAGTTAAAAACTTACCCTCAGCATTACGTTTCCAGGAACCTAAATGCACTTCGTAAACCGAAAAGGGTTGGTCTAATTTGTTTTTTTCTTTTCTAATTTCCATCCACTTAGAATCTTTCCATTTATAATCTAAATCCCAAACTACAGATGCGGTGTGCGGTGGATGTTCACAATATAAAGCAAAAGGATCGGCTTTTTCAGTGATTAAACCACCATTGTGAGATTGAATTTTGTATTTATAGGTTGTTCCTTTATCGATGCCAGGGATAAAACCTTCCCAAATTCCGGATTCGTCCCAACGAACGTTAAGTTGATGTTCGCCTTGCACCCAAAAGTTGAAATCGCCCACCACAGAAACTGAGCGTGCTGATGGTGCCCAAACGGCAAAGTAAACGCCTTTTTCTCCGTTTACTTCAATAAGATGCGCGCCCAATTTTTCGTGTAGTTGAAAATGTTTTCCTGCTTTAAATAAATCGATGTCGAAATCGGTGAATAAGGAATGTGGTTGTACTTGGTTCATTTTTTTATTGTTTGTATTTTTTTTAAGAATTAATATAAATTCGATTGCTTTAGTTTATTATTGGCAACAATTGAATTTTCTTATTTAGTATCCTTTTAGTTTCAAATCTTTATTATACTCTTTATCCATTTTGTATAGTATTCTGTCAGCCTCTTCAAATTTTATTTGATATTTTTGGCAAACTTCTTTTAGTTTTTCTATATAATCTAAATAGATAACTATTTGTAAGTTCAAATTAGTTTCAGAATAATTTAATTCTTTGCCATAAATAAAACGATAAACTCTTTGGTCGATTATTTGATAAAATTTTGGATTTTTGAAGCGTAAAATTGTTGAAGCCATTGCAAGTCTTACGCCTTTTTGTTTTAATAAATTTAGTAAAATATCGCCTGTCAAGTTTTGATTAAAATTTTCTTCATTTCGATTTATTTTGTTAAGTAAGTTTATAGTTTTTTCGTCAAATTTTGCGTATCGATTTACTTTCCACAATATAATCTCATTTATAATTTCTTGATTAAAATCTGAATTAATGTTGTCTAATTTTTTAGTTAATTCAACTTGATATTTAAAAGTTGAAATATCTAAATCATTTTCACTTGGCGTAATTTCAAATATTGTTTTCATTTACAAAGAGTTTTGAAGCAAAATTAAAATTCCATTTTCTAAAGAGTTTAAAACGTATTCTTTATTTAAAAGTTCATTTTTGTAGAATTTTTTGTAACCTGAAATAAGTTGTTCAAAAGTAATTTTATTACTTTCTAAAATTTTTTTCAAGATTTCAAGTTTTTTTTCAATTGTTGTTTCGTTCCATTCAGAAGAATTTGGATCAAACAAAGTTCTTAAAGTTCTGTGCTTGTATAAACTTCCAAATATTTCGTCAACTATTTCTTGATAATGTTTCATTTTGTTATGTTATGTTTTCTTTCCTTGCGTTCCCTCGACTGCGCTCGGGATGACAGGCTGTGCAATTAATTATGTTTTATCCTATTATTTACGTTTTACTTTTATAATTACTATTTTAAAAGAAATTTGAATTTGACTGCAAAATATGAATATTTACGTGAATTGTCACCCTGAGAAGTTTATGCTGAGCGCAGCCGAAGTACAGTCGAAGGGCTCTATAGTTAATTTTTATTTTATGGTTTATATTTATAATGCGTTGCATTTCTGCATTCTGCTAATGTTTCAATCATATCAAAATCTCCTTTTATTAATGCTTCTTTTTTTTGTTTGGACCAACCTTTTAATTTCTTTTCAAAATAAATGGCTTGATTGGGTTCGGTGAAATCTTGAAACCATTCTAAAACCACAGGTCTTCTTTTGAATGTGTAGGCATTTGGTAATTTGCCGTCATTGTGTTCGTTTACTCTTCTTTCTAAATCATTTGTAATTCCTACGTAAAGTGAATTATCGCTGCATCTTAGTATGTAAACGTAGTAAAATTTCATTTTTCTTTCTATTTAACTATAAGCCCTTCGACTGTACTTCGGCTGCGCTCAGCATAAACTTCTCAGGGTGACAAATCCTGCAATTAACAACATTATCTAAAGTTCAAATTTTGTTTTCTTTTTAACACTATTTTCTATTCAATACAAGTACTATCTAGCCCCAATTGTAGCGGAAATCCTTTTCCTTTGTTGCCTTCGAGTGCATTTCGACAAGCTCAATGTGACACCTCAGGCAACAAAGGAAAAGATTGGAGCGAAAAGTGGGAATTGCCATTATCGTAAATGCCCAAGCCATTCGCTTCTAATATCCCATAATCGTTTGAATGCCTCGCAACGGAATAACTGCCCATCGTGGTCGAGAGTTTAGTTCGTCCCATAATCGTTTGAATGCCTCGCAACGGAATAACTGCCCATCGTGGTCGAGAGTTTAGTTCGTAACCCAACTCATAAACGGCTTTTTCTAGGATGCAATATTTTAGTAAAAAGTTGATTTCGTGACTGTAACCAATGTTTAAATTTCCTGATTGAGCTTTTTCGATGTAGGTTTCAAGGAACGCTCCAACTAGGTATTTGAATAATAATTCGCCTGCTTTAAACAATTTTTCTTGTTCAAATGGATATTTATCGGCGTTGTTAAAAATGGTGGCGTAAATGGCGTAATGAAAGGAACGGAACATTCCGGCAACATCTTTTAATGGCGGCTGTTTTACTTTTCTGTCGCGAATGGTGCTTTCTGGTTCACCTTCAAAATCAAGTAGATAGAAATCATCTCCGTTAACCAAAACTTGACCAAGATGAAAATCGCCGTGAATTCTGATGCGTTCCGATTTCATTTTTGTCCAATCAAAATCTACGAAATGTTTACGAATGAGTTTTTTATTTTCAAGAAATTGATGTGCTAAATCGAGTGCCATTCCGTCGAGTTTGTGCAAACTATTTTCAATGATATTCAATCGGTTTTGGAATTGATATAAAAGTCTGTTTTTTAACCAAACGGTATAATCACCGTTGTAAGTGGTTGGTGTAAAAGCAGTTTCATGAATATCGCTTCCGAGTGCAATGTGCATTTCAGCTGTTCGCAAAGCTAATGTTTGTATTTTTAAAAACAAACTCAAGCCAACCCAATCGATAATTTCGGGTGGAATTTCATTGATTTTTAATCGTTTGAATAAATCAACATTTGGAAGTTTGTCGATTTTGATTTTTTTTCTGGAAAGATTTTCAAAAACGCCATCCATTTGTTCCAACATAAATTTCCATGCATCGCCTTGATTGGGTACTAATTCTTGCATCAATCCTAGGGTTATATTTCCTTCGGACAATGCCAAATTAATACTTCCTGTATATGCAGGTGTATTTTCAAATTGCATTCGCTCTGTCAAGAAACGGCTTATTTCATAATCAGGATTGGTGCTAACATAAATTCTACGGAAGATTTTTAAAACAAAAGCATCGTTATAAATTATAGAGGTATTGCTTTGTTCAACGCCCATAAATTTAGATGATTTGTATACTTTGTCAACCAAATTAGATCCTTTATGAAAAATCAATTTTAATCCTTTGCTTTCTGTAGATTGTGCAATATTATCAAACAACAATTTTCTGAAATCATCTTGATGAAGCGCATCAACAAGAAAACCATCTATGTTTCCAAATTTTGCTGGAGCAATAATTGTATTGGTGTCTAACTCATCATTAGTCATGAAAGCAATGGGCATAAAATAATGCTGGAAGAATGCTTCTTTAAAATTTACTTCTAATAAAACACCGTAATAAGTATTTTTTTTGGAAGTAATCTTAAAATGATCAACAACTTCAATGTATTTTAATGTGCTTGCTTTTCCGCCATACCATCTTTTGTTGATGATATAATTTTCAAGAATATCCGAAGAAAATATTTTAATAAATTCATCATCGTTAAAAGCGTCTTTCCATTCGTTTTTAAAATTAAATGGCGTAGCAAAAGTATCTTGATTGTCGTTTTTCATAATGCTATATTTTTTGACATGAATTGCACAAATTTTCAGGAACTCTGTGCGTTTAGATTACACTAATTTCCAATTATTTAAGGACTGCTGAAAAAACTCAAGCAGCACTTATTTTTATTCCTCCCAAAAGTAATTAAAAACTCTGAAACTTGCTTTAAAAAAAGTTTCAGTTGTTTTACTACTTACCAGAGCAGTGCTACCTCTGCCAAATGGACGAGGTTTAGCACTTATATTATGCTTGCTACCCATGATTGACTTGTGTTGAACTGTCTTGATTTTATTTGGTCTAGACCATAAACCGTTGTTGTATGACCAACTTTACCTTCTAAAGGGTTTGCTTAGCCAGTTCGAGCAAAGCTCTCGGGTATTCCTTATGGTTTTGCTTTGAGCATTATTCCTTTTTCTTTCAAATAGGAACTATTTTCTCTATTGCAATATATTTTATTTGCCAAAACTTCTTTGGGATAATATCCTAAATGTTTTCTAAATTCCACAAACAAAGAAGAATCAAATGTGGGCACATCACTAAAAGAAGTTAGCCCAAAAAGTATTGCATGTATATGTTTTCACTAATCTTATCTACAGTTTTCTGTCATCTAAATCGTATAAATGTTTGATAATAATAGCTCCTAAAACAATTCTTGGATTTACAGACGGACGAAAAGTATATTTTTCGGGAATGTTTTTCCAATGAATGGAGTATAAATCATTCCAAGGTAATAATTTTGATAAAATTATCCAACAATTTGAAAAATTCAATTTTCATTCAAACGGACTCTCAAATTCTGAAAAAGTCAATTATTTTTCATTCACATAGTTTGGAGCTGGCGCCCTATTTTTTTGAGGTGTTTTGCATATTTCCCTGAACTTAATTTTACAAATATACTTCTTATCCCTCATTAGCAAGGATTTTTTTCTTTTTTCAGCAGACCCTAATTAATAAAAAGCACTTCGACTTTTGTTTATGCTGAACATAGTCGAAGTACTTAGTGTAACAAGTAAAAATAAAAATCCTATTACTTTAAAAAATGTATGAAATCGCAAATCGCCATAAACACGAGTTTGCGAATGCAAACACCAATGAAAATAGCGATACATATGCACCAAAAAAACAAATAATATTTACATATGAATATAAACTTTTAAAATTAGTGTACTACTTTAATTATCTGTTCGGATTTAATGCTTTGTCAATTCTTGCCACCAAATCAGCAATGTGAAATTTAGATAATCTTTCTGTAGTCGATAGAGCTGCAATTTTTAATTGAGTTCTTAATTCAATTAAATGTCCTCTTGCAATTGAAGGTAAATCTGTATCTGCGATTACGATTCTTCTTCCATTGAAATTGGCGGTAACGGTTCTTTCTAAACTAATAGCATCAATTAACTTTGTTACAAAAGCTTTTTGCAAATTTCTTCTGTAAACATCAATTGCTGCATTCGTTTTTAATTCAGAAAAAATACCACGTTTTAAATCGGACATTAATTTATCTACGGAATAATTTGCTTTATTTAAAGTAGAAGTTTCTATTAATCGGGCCATTCTATCAATAGATAATAAATTAGATAACGTTCCATCTTGAATTGCTTTCATTAATTCTACTCCACTATCAGGACTAATTTTTGCAATAATATTCTGGTCCAATAACCAAATGGGGGTTTTAAATACTTGTTCATTCAAAAAAACAACAGCTTCATTTTGAATTAATGAAGGAACAACTTCATATTCATTGCCAATCATATCATAAGTTTTTGGTGTTTCATAGATTCCACCAACATTCTTAGTAACATGCCCCATGTAGCGACGAAATTGACCTACTAAAGAATTGTATAAACCTTCAAGTTCAGAATAGTCTTCACCTTTCTCTTTACTCCATTCAATCAAATTTGGTAAAATTCTTTTTAGATTTTTGATTCCATACTCAGAAGCTTTCATTGCATTATCACCCAAATCTTCCGTTTGATATCTAGGATCAAATGGACTTGATTCTGTTCCAAACCATAACCTACGATTTGTATAGGCTTCTTTTGTCATTTCATTTAACAATGCTTTTTCTGCATCTTCCGATTTAGCATCATTAAAATAAGAATAACCCCATTTAATAGCCCATTTGTCATAATCTCCAATTTTAGGAAACAAATCGGTAACTCCATCTTCAGGCTGAGCAACATAATTAAATCTTGCATAATCCATTATTGATGATGTATGTCCGTTTTTTTTCTGAAACTCTGGATTTCTTAACATTTCTACAGGTGTGGCATTACTTGCGCCCATATTGTGACGTAAACCAAGTGTATGCCCTACCTCATGAGCTGCAACAAAACGAATCAATTCGCCCATTAACTTATCATCAAACTTTTTACTTCTTGCTTTAGGATCAACGGCTGCCGTTTGAATTAAATACCAATCACGCAACAAACTCATAATATTATGATACCAACCTATATGACTTTCCATAATTTCACCTGTTCTTGGATCGTGTACATTTGGACCGTAAGCATTTTGAATATCTGCAGCAAAATATCTTAAAACTGAAAAACGGGCATCTTCCAAACTCATTGTTGGATCATTTTCTGGCCAATATTCACCTCGAATCGCATTTTTCCATCCTGCAAATTCAAATGCAGCTTGCCAATCATCAATACCCTGTTTGATAAATGGTTTCCATTTGTCTGGTGTTGCTGGGTCTAAATAATAAACAATTGGTTTTTTCGGTTCAATTAATTCGCCTCGTTTTTGTTTTTCAGCATCTTCTTCATTTTTAGGCTCTAAGCGCCATCTAACTGCAAAAATATCGGTATCAGCTTTCTGAGAATCTTCTTCAAAAACATCATAACCGTTAGCAAAGTAACCAACTCTTTTGTCAAAAGCACGTTTTCGCATTGGATTTTCTGGTAATAAAATAAAAGAGGTGTTTATTTCCATTGTCACTACTCCAGCATCTAGTGCCGCAGGAAAATCAGTTCCAATCTTAGGCGTTGGGTTTCTAGAGATTTGTGGAGCAATGGTAGAGAACGTTTTTGTTGTTCTTATCTCCGTATTAATTGGAAAACTTTTAACAAACTGAATAAATGATTTATCTTTTTGGAAGGCTTGAATACTAAGTAATTGCTTATTAATTGGATTCAAAGAAAAAATTTGAGTATCAGAATCAAAAGCAGCAGTCATATCAATAACACTAGATTCATTTTCTTTACCTGACTCTGACTTTTTATAAGCTAAAACATCATAAATACCAATTATAGGGTCAGCACTTGAATTCTTAACCGATTTGGTAATGGGTTTATCCTCATCAGGAGTTGATATAACATAGGTAATTGATCGTAAAATAATGGTATTGTTTAATCCTTTTTCAAAACGAACAACTTGACGATTGATCTCTTCACCACCAAAAATTCCTCCACCAGCAGGTGTTTTAGAATATCTTGTAATGGTCATGATTTCTTTACCTAATAATGATTCTGAAATTTCAAATAAATATTTATCACCAACTTTGTGAACATCTATTAACCCCTTTTGAGTAACTGCTGTCGAATCAATAACCTTTTTATAAGGCTTGGGTTCTTTTTTTGCATCTGGTTTTTTTACATCTGCCGCAATTGGTGTAGCCGGAATGTTGCCTTTCTTTTTGTCATTCTTTTGAGAAAAACTTGCAGTATTTGACAAAAGAGCTAAACAAAAAATAATTTGTAGTGATTTTTTAATCATAAAATTTAGTTTAGTTAATTGGAACAAATATAAATTGAAAAAACATAGAATTATTATTAGTTAAATAAAGTTTAATAAAAAATTATGAACTTAATTAAAATATAAGTTTATATTTGCATTGAGGATTTCGAAAGGAAGTTACACCTCACCACAATAGCCAATCGCTCCAGATTGGCTTTTGTATTTTATAAAACTATTTAAATTAAAAAAGCCACCTAAAAAAGATGGCTTAATATTACATTTACAAACTTATTAATTTCCTGCAACAAAATTTGGTTTCAAATTGATAACAGATACAATTAAATTATTTGAATAAGAAACTTCTTTAGTAGCTACAGCGTTATCAAAATATTTCCAAACACCAGATTTTAATCCGTTTGAATATTCAGCAACAGTTTGAATTGTTCCACTTTCTGTATATGAAATCCATTGTCCATCTAATTTACCATCTTTAAAGAAACCTACTTGTTGTATATTTCCATTATCATAGTAGTAAGTCGCTTTTACTAATTGTCCAACAACTTCTAATTGTGGTTCTCCTTTAGCAAAAATTACTCCTGAAACCAACATTAACGCAATAAATAGTAACTTTTTCATAAGTATTTTGGTTTTTAATTAATATTTCGATAACAAATATATAAATTATTTTACAATAAAAAAACTTTTACATAACAATTTGATAACATTGTATGATATTTATATTGATGTATATAAAAAAACCAATGAAATTCATTGGTTTTAAGTAACTATTTCTTTTTTGACTTAGCTTTCTTCTTAGACTTTTTCTTTGCTTGCTCTTTCTTTTTAGCTTTTGCTTTGTCTTTTGCTTTTTGCTTTTTTGCTTTTTCTTTCTTTTTAGCTTTTTTCTTTTTCTCTTTGTCTTTTTCTTTTTGTTTGTCTTTTTTGGCTTTAGCTTTTTCTTTAGCTTTTGATTTTTTTTCTTTTTCTAGGTCTTTCATAATTTCTGTGTTTTCGCTATTTACAGAAACAGTTTCTTCTTGAACTTCTTCTGCTTTAGCTTCTGTTACTGTTGCTACTTTAACAACTTTTGTTCTTGTTCGAGTTGGAGTAACTTTTGCTGAAGCACTTGTCGCTCTTGTTCTTGTTTTAGGTTTTTCAGAAATTACTTCTTCTTTATTTGAATCTGCTACAATGGCAGTCGATTCATGCAAATTTTCATTCATTTCCAAGTTGTTGTTTTCCATGCTTTCTTTTTTATTTATCATTGTGCTGTTATTTTAATATTTATTAAATGTAAAATCAATGTAAATTTTACGTTAACAAAAATACAATATAAAACAATTGCCCAATGTTAAGTTTTCGATTTCGATGAAAACTTAACATTGGACAATTAAATTAGAAGTCCTTAATAATTAAATACCTATCTCCACTTGAAAGCGTAAATACCAGTTGTTTTTAGAAAAACCATCATTATAATCTAAAATATCATAATTGATTTCGCCTTGAACTTTAAAGGAATGTTCCCAAATATATTTTGTAAGTCCTAAGCTAAACTGCTTTGTATTTGGTGTAAGTGTTTTAATAGCTTCACCTACTTTTTGAATAGAATATCTTCCAATAAATTCATAATTTGTTTTTGTATTATAACTCAATTGATAATCAAATCCATTTCCAACAAAAACATAATTTGATTCTAATATATTTAATGGATTAATAGTTATAGGGTTTTCATTTGTAGTACGTGACATAAAGCTTGTCATTGCAGCCCAACCATTGTATTTAAACATAGCATCTAATAAAACTGATTTCATCGTACGTTGTTCAAATAAATCATTACCCAATTGACCCTGTGTTCTTCGCGCATGATTATTTTGCTGAAAAGCACCAGAAATCATCAATTTTGGTTTCTTTTCTCTGATAACATCGCCTTCAAAATAAGTTCCGTCTTTAGTAAATGCACCTAATGGGAATAATTCAACTTTACCGGTAACTGCAATTCCATCATCGGCTTTGCCTGTAACATTTCTTCCTTCTCCAGAGGAAATGGCTGTTTTAAAATTATAGGAAAATTTATGTTGGTATTCATTTATGTTATGCACTTGAAATCCAAAATCTCTATCAATAGTAAATCTTGCATTATTTATAGTTCTATCGGTCAATTGCAATCCTCCAGACGAATTCACACGTTGTCTATTACCTGGCAGTTTAGTTTGACCGAAACTAATATTCCAATGTTTATTTGGACGATAAAAAACAACGGCATCACGAATGATGTTTATATTCTCTCCTTCTCTAATCTCACCAACATCGCCAGGTGCAAACGACAATTGAATGGCATAAAGGAATTTTGGATTTCCAACATAACCATCAAAACGCAAACGCAAACGACGAATTTGTCCATCATAAGTTCCATTTTCTCGATCGTTTTCAAGATAAGTAACTCTATTTTGCATTCTAAAACGAATATTCAATTGAAACAAACTATCAGGCGAAGTTAATCCTAAACCTTTTCCAAAACTATAATAAGGTAACGCTGATAATTTTAAATCATTATCATTTTTTGATTGATTTATGGTTATTTGAGCATTTGAAAAACTAAAAAAAAGAAGAAAAATGAAGCCGAAAAGAAATCTCATTAATTTGATAATTTGATATTGGCAAATATAAAAAAACTTCCAAAGAAATTACTTAATTTGGAAGAGTTTCTTATAAGATCATTATTTAGAATAAATGAATAAAATAGTAAATCAATGCAGCCAAAACAGCCGAAACAGGAATGGTTAAAACCCATGCCCATAGTAATTTTACCGTTACACCCCAACGAACGGCAGAAACTCTTTTTGTAACTCCTACTCCAATAATGGAACCTGTAATGGTATGTGTTGTTGACACCGGAATTTTAAAATGCTCTGTGGTAAACAAAGTCAAGGCACCCGCAGATTCGGCAACAACGCCTTCAAAAGCGGTTACTTTTGTAATTTTAGAACCCATAGTTTTTACAATTTTCCAGCCACCACTTAAAGTTCCCAAAGCGATAACAGTATAACATATAAGTGGAATCCACTCTGGCATCACTCCATCAATATGAACCCCATTAGCATCTGAGGGTAATTTAACATTCAAATCCAACCAAAATCCTGATAAATTAAATTTTGGATTATCTTTTATGAATACAGCAACTGCTGCTGCAATAATTCCCATAACTTTTTGCGAATCATTTCCACCGTGTCCTAAACTAAAAGCTGCCGAAGATAAAAGTTGCATTTTCTTTAAAACTTTCTCTGCAGTTGCAGTAGAAAAATTGCTAAAAAATAAATTAAAAATCGCTAAACTATAAAATATAAAAGCTACTAAAAACCATTTAATATTATGAGGTTCAGTAATAACGCTCCAAAAATGACTTTCAAATCTTGGCTTTTTAATTTCGTCATAATTTATCATTACTGAAACTATAAACCAAGCTACTAGAAGCATTAAAACAATAGTGAATATTTTTGGATAAATGTTCTTTTTAGAGGAATACATTAACCATAAAGAAATGAAATAGGAAATTATCATTCCTAATAATGGAGCTAAAACAATAAATAAAATTACTATAAAAACTCCTGATGGTAATAACTCCCCTTCTTTGGTTGCTTTAAACCAATTTACAATTTTGAATCCTGCATGTTGCAAATCTGTAACTCCAGAAAAACCGTGAGCAACTGCTGCACCAGCAAATCCTCCAATTAAGGTATGTGAAGACGATGATGGAATTCCTTTTAACCAAGTAATTATATTCCAAATAATTGCTGCAATAACACCTGCTAAAATTACCGTTAAATCAATGCTACTTGTGTGAGCTGTTTTAGCAACGGTATCTGCCACACCAAATCCGAAAACCCAATAGGCCAAAAAATTGAAAAAGGCTGCCCAAAGCACTGCTTGAAAAGGAGTCAACACTTTAGTAGCAACAATGGTAGCAATAGAATTTGCTGCATCATGAAAGCCATTGATATAATCAAATACTAAAGCAAGAAATATAATTACAATAAGTAAAGTAAAATCCATAAATGTAGAATAAATGTAGAATTTTAGATAAAATTATTTATGAATGTTTAACAGAAATTTGTTCCATAACATTAGAAACACTTTTGCATTTATCTGATGCCATTTCTAAAGCCGACAATACTTCTTTATACTTAATGATGTTTTTTGCATCGGTTTCATTCTCAAAAATATCGGCTACCGCTTTATCAAAAACTACATCAGCTTTACTTTCTAATTTGTTGATTTGCTTGCAAGTATCTTTAATCATTTTGATATTATTCATATCTTTCAATTGTTTGATACCTTCACCAATTAACTGACACGCTTCCAAATTAATTTCAGTTAATTTTCTGATGGATTTTGTGATTTTGTCTACTTGATACAATTTAATTCTACTTGCTGCGCCATGCATGTTATCGGCAACATTATCTATTGATTTTATTAGCGAATGTATATCTTCTCTATCAAATGGAGTGATAAAATTTCTACTCAATTCCAAATGTGTTTTATGAGTAATTTCTTCTATTGTAGCTTCTAATTCTTCAATTTTTTTAAAATATTCTTCACGTTCCGCTTTTGGTGCATTCACTGCTTCGTGTAACGTATTGGCAAGAATAATTAAGTTTGCTGCGGCTTGTTCAAATAAAGGAAAGAACTTTTTATCTTTCGGTACAAAAAATTGAAAAATACTATTTAGTGTCATTAGGTATAAATTTTTATGCAAATGTATTCAACTAATATTAAGGGAATGTTAAGTTATAAGAAAACATAAGTAAATAATTTTTTTTCTGTTTTTTAAAGAACTTTTCTGTTTTTTCAAACGTTTTCGTACTTTAGCAAAAACAAAAACAAGCAGCTCATTTTATGGACTTAAACTTCAACAAAAACGAAGATCATAACAAACTTTTATTATCTGATTTAAAACAAAAATTTGCCAAAGTTAAACTAGGTGGCGGTGAAAAACGAATAGAAAAACTTCATGCAGAAGGTAAAATGACCGCACGAGAACGCATCGATTATTTACTTGATAATAAATCAAATAGCATTGAAATTGGAGCCTTTGTTGGCGACGGAATGTATGCCGAACATGGTGGTTGTCCGTCTGGTGGCGTTGTAGTGAAAATAGGATATATTTCAGGAAAACAATGTATTGTTGTTGCCAATGATGCTACTGTAAAAGCGGGTGCATGGTTTCCGATTACTGGAAAGAAAAATCTTCGTGCGCAAGAAATTGCCATGGAAAATCGTCTTCCTATTATCTATTTGGTAGATTCTGCAGGCGTTTATTTGCCAATGCAAGATGAAATTTTTCCAGATAAAGAACATTTTGGTAGAATTTTTAGAAATAATGCCCTCATGTCGAGCATGGGAATTACTCAAATTGCTGCAGTTATGGGAAGTTGTGTTGCTGGTGGTGCTTACCTTCCAATTATGAGTGATGAAGCCATGATTGTTGATAAAACAGGAAGTATTTTTCTTGCAGGAAGTTACTTAGTAAAAGCTGCCATTGGTGAAAATATTGATAATGAAACACTTGGAGGAGCAACTACGCATTGTGAAATTTCTGGAGTAACCGATTATAAAGCCAAAGATGATAAAGACGCTTTAGATAGAATTAAAAGCATCGTTGGAAAAATTGGTGATTATGAAAAAGCGGGTTTCAACAGAGAAAAACCTCAAAAACCTGCTATAGACGAACAAGATATTTACGGAATTATACCCAAATCTCGTTCTGATCAGTATGATATGATGGAAGTTATCAAACGATTGGTTGACAACTCCAAAATGGATATGTATAAGGAAGATTACGGAAAATCTATCATCACTTGTTATGCAAGAATTGATGGTTGGGCAGTTGGAATTGTGGCTAATCAAAGAACTGTTTCTAAAACCAAAAAAGGTGAAATTGAGTTTGGAGGTGTTATTTATTCAAGCTCTGCCGATAAAGCAACTCGATTTATAGCAAATTGTAATCAGAAAAAAATTCCGTTAGTATTTCTTCAAGATGTAACAGGATTTATGGTTGGAAGCAAATCGGAACATGGCGGAATTATTAAAGATGGTGCCAAAATGGTAAACGCCGTTTCTAATTCGGTTGTTCCTAAATTCACTGTTGTAGTAGGAAATTCTTATGGCGCAGGAAATTATGCTATGTGCGGAAAAGCCTACGACCCGAGATTAATTTTTGCATGGCCAAGTGCAGAATTGGCTGTTATGGGTGGAACTCAAGCCGCAAAAGTATTAGCTCAAATTGAAGCATCATCACTAAAAGCAAAAGGTGAAACGGTTGACGAAAAAGTAGAACAAGAATTATTTGATAAAATCAAAGCAAGATACGATGCTCAAGTTTCTCCTTATTATGCAGCATCAAGACTTTGGACTGATGCCATCATTGATCCATTAGAAACTAGAACATGGATTTCTATGGGAATTGAAGCAGCTAACCACGCTCCTATTGAGAAAAAGTTTAATTTGGGTGTGATTCAGGTTTAAAATATTAGATATTAAATTTTAGATGTTAGATATAAATACAAACTTGTTATTATTAAGAAAAACAAAGACATTTTAATTAATGAAGTTAGCAAAGATAAAGAGATAGAATTTTAGCTTTTATAATTGATTTTTTAATCTATGCTGTTTTTATTTTCATCTTCGGTTATTTCTTTGGAGAAAAAAACGAAAATGGATATCAGATAACAGGTTTTCCTGCTTTTTTTCTTTTTCTAATTGGATTTGGATTATGGCCAATAAACGAAGCTTTTACAGGTCAAACCTTTGGAAAAAAGATAGTTGGATTGAAGGTTGTGAACAAAACCAACAATAAAGATATTAGTGGAACACAAGCTTTTGTAAAATTTGGTATAGGAATTTTTGACTGCATTTTTATGATTGGTTTACTTGTTGCCTCAACAAATAAAAGCAAACAACGAATTGGTGATTTAGTTGCTGATTCAATTGTGATTGATATTAATAAATGATAAACACAAAACAATTTTTTATTGTATTAATAATCGCTTTAGTTGATATAGTAATTTATATTTTTCTTGGACTAGTGCTTTTAGGATATGAAGATTTTTACGATGAAAGTAAAGGTGAATATTGGAGTTTAGCAAGTATGACTTTAGATCAAAAAGCAGCATATATTTGTTGGCATATTTGGTTTGCAATAAATATACTTTTAATACTTTTCATCATTATTCGATTCGTTAAACAAATAAAAGATAGATATTTTGTCAAGAACTAATAAAATAATTACTATAATTTTTCTTTCCATTCCCGGAATAATAATTTCATTTATTTTGTTTTTCTTGTTGCAATCAATTTTAATACCTGATGAATGCAAATATCACGTTGAAAATATACCTTGGTATATTGAACTTATGTTTGATTTTCCTAGTTGGAATGGTTGTCATCCATGTCCTTCAAATTTTCAATATGGCTTAATTTTTATTTTTGGAATATTTTTGTCATTTATTACAACAAATAAACTTATTTCTAAAAATAGAGAGTAACAAATCCTAAAAACCAACTACTAATCAATTTTAAATCACATCATCATGAAAAAAATCTTTATTATTGGTTTAACGTTAATTGGTTTTCAAGCAGTTTTTTCTCAAAACTTTACGCGTAGAGATTCTCTTCAAGGTGGTTTACGTCCTGAAAGAACTTGCTATGATGTGCAACGTTATGATTTGAATATCAAAATAAATCCTGACGAAAAAACGATTGTAGGTTACAATGAAATTGCTTTTAAAGTAGTTGAAAAAACTTCCAAAATTCAAGTGGATTTATTTGAGAACATGCAAATTGATAGTATCCTTCACAACAATAAAAAACTAGAATACCAACGTGATTTTGATGCCGTTTTTATAGATTTTCCAATTGGTTTAACTGCAAATTCATCTGAAAAAATACGTTTTTATTATTCAGGAAAACCTAAAGTTGCCAAAAATGCTCCTTGGGATGGCGGTTTTGTTTTCAAAAAAGACAAACAAGGAAAACATTGGATTGGTGTTGCTGTTCAAGGAACTGGAGCAAGTTTATGGTATCCTGTAAAAGATTCGCAAACCGATGAACCTGATTTAGGCGCAACCATAAAAGTGGCTGTTCCTAATGATTTGATGAATGTTTCTAATGGCAGATTTATTGGAAGTGAAGATTTGAAAAATGGATATACGCGTTGGGATTGGGAAGTAAAAAATCCAATTAACAATTATGATATTACAGTAAATATTGCCGATTATGCTCATATTCATGACAATCACAATGGTTTAGATTTAGATTATTATGTGTTGCGTGATAATGAAGAAACAGCTAAAAAACATTTTGAAGAAGTGAAACCCATGATGGATTGTTTCCAATCTAAATTTGGAAAATATCCTTTTGCTGAAGACGGCTATAAATTGGTGGAAACTCCTTATTTAGGTATGGAACACCAAAGCGCTGTTGCTTACGGAAATAAGTACAAAAAAGGTTATATGGGAAGTGACTTATCCATGTCTGGAGTAGGTTTACTTTTTGATTATATTACGATTCATGAAAGTGGTCACGAATGGTTTGGAAACAGCATCACATCATCTGATATTGCTGATATGTGGATTCATGAAGGATTTACACAATATTCTGAATTAGTGTATATTGAATGTCAGTTTGGCTATGAAAAAGCCATGAAATATGCCAAAGGTTTAAAAATGAATGTTAGAAATGACCGACCAATTATTGGCACTTGTTGCTTAAACCATGAAGGTTCTGGTGATATGTATCCAAAAGGTGCTTTACTTTTAAACACGTTACGTCATGTAATCAATAACGATGAATTATGGTGGAAAATCATTCTGAAATATTCTGAAACGTATCGTCATAAAATTATTGATACCCCAACAGTAATTGCATTTTTCAATCAAGAAAGCAGCATGAACCTTACTCCTATTTTCAATCAATATTTGAATTACAAAAAAATCCCTGCTTTGGAATTAAAACTCAATAAAAAGAAATTAGAATTTCAATGGAAAACAGATGTAACCGATTTCAATATGCCTATTGACATCAAAGTAAATGGTAAAGAAATTAGAATTGAACCAACCAACAAATGGAAAAAATCTAAAATAAAAATCAAATCATTAGATGAAGTTGAAGTTTTAAATAATGAGTTTTTTGTCTATGTTTTCAAATAAAATAAAAAAAAACGTAAATCATTAAATTTGATTTACGTTTTTTTTTTACTTAAAACTCTCTTTTCTTAAAACCTTACCATTTTCAGTTTCTTTGAAATTAGCTACAAAAACAATTTCTTTTGGACGTTCGTATTTGTCTAAACCTTCAAAAATAGCTTTATCAATTTCAAACGAATCACCTTCAACAACAAGAACTACTTTTTCGCCCAATTCAGCATCTTCTTTTGAAGTGATGAAAAATCTTATATCAATTTTTCCATCCAATTTTTGCTCAACTTGTTCTGGCATAATTTTTATGCCACCACTGTTGATAATATTGTCAATTCTACCTAAAAACAAAAACTGATTTTCGTTAACTAATTCAACCAAATCATTGGTAATAACCGTGTCTTCAGCAATAATTTTGGGAGCATGAATTACCAAACAATTTCTGTCGTCATAACTGATAGTTACATGTGGTAACACTGTAAAAACCTTCTCACCTACTTTTTTTGCAGCTATATGCGTAATGGTTTCCGTCATTCCGTAGGTTTCATAAACATCAGTTGGTAGTTTAACTAATTCTTTTTCTAAACTCTTACTAATTCTTGCACCGCCAACTATAAGTTTTTTAACGTTTTTAAGTTCATTTAACGAATTTTGTGCTTGCATTGGAACCATAGCCACAAAATCATAATGAGTATCGTCTATATTTTCCATTGGTTGAGATGTTGGAGCCACATAATCTAAATCTAATCCAAGAATTATAGATCGAATCAACATCATTTTTCCAGCAACATATTTCACTGGTAAACATTGCAAGGCTTTGTTTCCTGAATTTAATCCAAAGAAATCTCCTGTCGCTATTGCAGAATTTACCATAGCTTGCTTGTCAACACGAATGGTTTTAGGCGTTCCTGTTGAACCCGAAGTTCTCATTTCGATATAGGTTTTTCCATCAAACCAATCTAAAAGAAAGTCGCCTACGGGTTTTTCCCAATCATCACCTTCTTTAATGAAACTGTAGGCTACACGACACAAATCTTCTTTGTTGAGATGAAAACCATTTAATTTGAAATGATTATGAACGTTTTCGTAGGTTGGATTAGTCATTATTTAATTCGTTTATTGTTGTTTTATATTTTATTGCTCCAGTCAGTTTTTCTTTCCAATCGGTCCATTTGTACCTCTTACCAAACAAAAGCAAAAGTAATGGAAAAATTACAAAAACAGGAATAATAATTTCAAGTCCAGCCGATGGATTGGATACATCTTTAAAAATGGAATTGGTTTGCAATGCCGACCAATCGGAAGTAACTAAGAGGGCTGTTACCAAATTATTAGCTGCATGAAAACCTAAAGCCAACTCCATGCCTTCATCCATTAGTGTTATAATTCCCAAAAACAATCCAGTACCAATATAATAAATTAATACAATAGTTCCCAATTTATCAATTTCTGGATTAAAAATATGCATGGTTCCAAAAATTGCAGAAGTCAACAATAATGGACACCATTTATTTTTAGATAAATTAGCAAAACCTTGCATCAGATAACCTCTAAAAACAAATTCTTCTGTACTTGTTTGAATAGGTATCAAAATGACTGCAATAACAACTAAAATTGCAAATGGAATGGGTTTAAAATTCCAAACCATTTCTTGAAGATTCAAATAATAGGTCACCAAAACACTCGATATTGTAAAAATAGCCCACAATCCAAAAGCGAAAAATACCCTACTCCAATCTATTTTATTTCTTGATGTGGTAACTTCTAAGATGGTTTGCTTGTGTAAATATTTAATCACAATAAAAACGCCTAGTAACGCAAAAACAAACGAAAGCATCATTAAAAACAAGGATAAATTAGAATCTAACACGCTCAACATGCCAGCACTATCGGTTGGCATTGTTCCTGTTTCCATACTTTTAACCAAAAGAGCTATCCCAAAAGGGATTTGCCCTATAGTAGAAGCTATAATGATAAATACTGAACCAATAATATATTTCCAAAAAGGATTTTCTTTCTTAACTCCTTGTTCTATAAACATAATTATGTTAAATTTATTTTTTACTAAAATAGTATATTTTTTGAAATATTTATTTAATTTTAAGAAAAAAATATGATAACAATTTACCATAATCCACGCTGTGGAAAATCTAGAGAATGTTTAGCTTTTATGGAGAACTCTAATCAAAAATTTGAAGTTGTAAAATACCTTGAAAAACCATTAAATTTGAATGAGTTATATGATTTAATTACAAAACTTGACATCAAACCTATTGAAGTAATAAGAACAAAAGAATCTATTTGGATACAAAATTATAAAGGAAAAACGTTATCTGATACAGAAATTATTCAATCTATGGTTGACCATCCTATTTTAATGGTACGTCCAATTGTTGTAAACGGAAACAAAGCTGTTATAGCTAGACCATCAGAAAAAGTTAAAGAGATAATTTAGATTAATTTAATTTTACTTTTAACAAACCTTTGTGATTTGATGGTTAAGCGAAAGATTATTTTTGCAGTCAAATGAGAACTGTGAAATATAAACATCAAATCATGAAAAAAATTAAATTCTTTTTAACTTTAGCTTTATTTCTAAGTGTTCTATTAAATTATTCGCAACAAAAACCTGAAGGTAAAAAAGTGAGAGTTACTGGAAAAATTATTGATAAAGGTAGTAATCAACCACTAGAATATTCTACTATATCTTTAGTAAATACTACAACAAATAAAATTACTGCTGGTGGAATTACCGATGCAAAAGGTGATTTTAGCTTTGATGCATCTGCGGGAACTTATAATGTAAAAGTGGAATTTATCTCGTTTAAACCTCTAGAAATAAAAGGAAAAGTTATCAAAGAAAATACTAATTTAGGTACAATTTCTCTTGAAAATGAAGCTACAAAACTAGATGATGTAGTTATTCGTACAGAAAAAACTACTGTTGAAATCAAACTTGATAAAAAGGTTTACAATGTTGGGCAAGATTTAATGGTAAAAGGTGGAACTGTCAGTGATGTTTTAGATAATATACCCTCCGTTGCCGTTAGTGTTGAGGGTAATGTGAGTTTAAGAGGAAATGAAAATGTTAGAATTTTAATAGACGGAAAACCTTCTAATGCCATTAACATAAATGATGCCCTTAGAATGATTCCAGCAGATGCTATTGACAAAGTGGAAGTCATCACTAATCCATCGGCCAGATATGATGCTGAAGGTGGTGGTGGTTTATTAAATATTATCCTTTCACTAATCCATCGGCCAGATATGATGCTGAAGGTGGTGGTGGTTTATTAAATATTATCCTTAAAAAAGGTAAAACCAATGGCTTAAATGGCGTAATCATTGCCACTACTGGCTATCCTGATAATCACGGATTAAGCGGGAATTTGAATTACAAAACAAGTGAATTCAACTTGTTTACAACTCAAGGTTACAACTACAGAAACAATCCTGGTAACTCTTTGGTAGAAACTAATTATTTGAATGTTGGAGCTTCTTCTCCTAACTTTATCAATGAAACAAGAGATAACGACAGACTAAACAAAGGATACAACGGAAACTTTGGTGCAGAATGGTTTTTAGACAAAAATACTACTTGGACTAATACGGTAAATTATAGAAAAACATCTGGCGACAATCAAGATAATGTTTTCTTTGATAGAAAATACACAAATTCAAGTCTTAACAATTTTCAAACACGTATTAACTATGAAGACAGCAAAAGTGAAAACATTGATTTTTCATCAAATTTATTGAAAAAATTCAAAAAAGAGGGTCATAAATTAACCATTGATACTCAGTTTTCTAAAAATAGAGACAACAATATTGCAACTATTCTTGATAGTAAAGATGGAACAGATGCTACGGTAAATATTCAAAAACAAAGTCGTAATTTAATTCAAGCAGATTATGTTTTGCCGCTAGGAAAATCAATGCAACTTGAAGCTGGTTATCGTGGTGATTTTTCTGAGCAAGATACTGATGTAACTGTTTTTAATGAAGGTGTTGTAAATAATCTTTTCACAAACAATTTAGTTTATAAAGAAAAAGTACATGCTCTTTATTCGCAATACGGATTTAAAGTAAAAAAATTATCGGTTTTATTAGGAATGCGTTGGGAAGATTCTAAAATTGATATCAACCAAATTACAACAAATGATTTCAATACAAAAAAATACGATAACTTCTTTCCAAGTGCCTTCTTTACTTATGAAATATCTGACAAAACAAATGCTTCAATCAGCTACAGCAGAAGAATTCAAAGACCAAGAGGCAGACAAATTAATCCTTTTAGCAACTACTCCAGTAATATTAATATCTTTCAAGGAAATCCCGATTTAGATCCAGCTTTTACAGATGCTTTCGATTTAGGTTTCTTAAAAAGTTGGGGCAAATTTACTTTAAACACCTCTTTGTATGTAAATAAAACAACTGATGCTTTTCAATTTGTAAGAAGAGAATCTGGAGCTTTTGTAATTGGTGTTAATGATGGTCCTGATGTTATTGTTAATGGAGTTATAGTAACACAAAATGGAGCTGCTGATTCGATTATACCTGTTATTTTAAGTTCACCCATCAACCTTGCAACTGAATACAGAGCAGGTTTTGAATTTACTTTAAATTATTCGCCTTACAAATGGTGGAAATTGAACAGTAACTTTAATCTATATAGAGTAGAAACTCAAGGTAATTATACTTACAATAATTTTTTAAACAATGAGGTAACACAAAACTTTGATAACATTGCAACTTCATGGACAGCAAGATTAACATCTAAAATAACTTTACCAAAAAAGATTGATTGGCAAACCAATGCAACTTATAATGCGCCGCAAAACAATGCACAAGGTAGAAGTTATGGTGTGTTTGCTATGAACTTAGCATTCAGCAAAGATGTTCTTAAAGATAAAGGAACGCTTTCATTAAATGTAAGCGATGTTTTTAATTCTAGAAAAAGAATTATTGAGACTAATATTCCTAATTTAATAAACTCTTATGCTGAAATGCAATGGAGAGAGCGTCAAGTAACGCTTTCATTTACCTACCGTTTCAACAAACCTAAAAACGAAAAAGAAAGACAACCTAAGAGAAATCAAGATGAAGGTGGTGGTGATTTCCCAGGGTAAAAAAAAAAAAAAAACAGCATAAAAAAAGTCCCAAGCAGTTGGGACTTTTTTATTTAAAACAAAACAATTAAGCTTGTTCTAATTCTCTGTTAGCTTTTCTTTCTTTCAACAATTCTCTTGTTGCACCAA
>JFJP01034083.1_pt1 | contig 37625 bp, 30 predicted proteins | sample 431651 | NCBI WGS metagenome assembly JFJP01 (sample SAMN02602958, study PRJNA72255) | Microbial mat metagenome, whole genome shotgun sequencing project. | biome: fresh water; feature: sink hole; material: water; isolation source: purple microbial (photo- and chemosynthetic) mats found in... | reverse complement strand
AATTCGGGTAGGAACGTCTATTGGAACTACGGCTTCAGCGATGAGCAGTATGAGGGAATTTTTTCTTCCCTCTGGAAGGATGTTCTTGATCCTGAAAAAGGACGTTGGGAGGGGACTCTCTACAACCGAAAAAAGGACGGTCAGGTCCTTCCTGCTCAGGTCATTATCAGCTCCATCCGCACCGAAAACCAAGGCTTGATGGGCTTTATTGCTTGGACAATCAACCTTTCCAAGCGCCACGATGCCGAACGGAAACTGCTTTTGCAGGCGTATTCCGCTCTTAGTGAACTGGCGGAAAAACGCGACAATGAAACCGGGCACCATCTGAAGCGTATCGGTATGATGTCGTCCCTCTTGGCGGGTTTTGCAGGGCTCAGCCTGAAGGCGGTTCAACAAATCGAGATCTGTGCCCCGCTTCACGATATTGGAAAAGTGGGAATCAGCGATCTTGTTTTGTTAGCACCCCGCCGTCACAGCCCCGAAGAAACCGCGATCATGCAGACCCATTCTGAGATCGGCTATTCGATCCTGAAAGACCATCCCATCATGGAACTGGCGGCCGGAATTGCCCTGGACCACCACGAGAAGTGGGATGGCTCGGGGTATCCCAAAGGGAAAAAGGGCGAAGAAATCCAGCTGGCTGCCCGTATTGTGGCCTTGGTGGATGTTTACGACGCCCTGCGTTCGGCACGACCCTACAAAAAGGCCTGGGACCATGATCAAGCAATCGAACTGATTCGGTCGCAGCGGGGGTTGCATTTCGATCCCAGGCTGACGGACCTGTTTCTTGAAAATGACCAGCGGTTCAACAGTGTTATCGAGTCGTTCCATGAATAGGTATTGACCTATCTAAAGAATAATATTATTTTTTTGCATAGTTTCTTTTTTCTAAGGAGAAAATCGATGAAGAGAAATCTTGTTTTCGCTCTGGCAACCTTCTTGCTGTTGACAGGCTTTACCCCGCTGTTCGCCAAGGACACCCCGCTGGGGCTCAGCGGAGCCGGTGTTTATGGCTCCTTGGGTTCCACTTCCGGTGCCCTGGGCGGCGGTGTCGGGGTTGCCCTCAAGTGGGGCGCTTTTCCCGTTGTTGGGCTTCAGTACAATCTTCTGCAGAGCCGAATCAACGCTTCTGCCGACTACTATGTTGTTGACGCCAAAGGGATCAGCACTCAGCTCAGCTACTTTCTGGGTGCCGGGGCCTATGCTGGCCTTGGTTTGAAAGGTGGCAGCTCGGCTTTTGACATCGGCTTGCGCATCCCTGTTGGTCTTCAGTTCTGGCCTGTCAAAGGTCTTGAATTGTTCGCGGCTCCTGTTCTCAGCGTCCCCCTAATCCCTGCACCGGCGGTTGGTTTCGGAGCAGAATTCGGTCTGCGGGTTCGCTTGTAAGCGGAAAGAATGCTTGCTTAGGCTTCATTGTTGCGTACCTCGAAGAGCATTCCCTGAAAGTGGATTCGTTCCACAAAGCTTTTCAGTTCGGATTCCGTGAGTGGATGGGAAATCAAGTACCCTTGTATGCGGTCGCAGCCCATACCCCAAAGAGTTTGGAGCTGCGCCTGAGTCTCGACACCTTCCGCAATGACAGACAACCCCATGGCCTTTCCCATCATCAAAGTCGATTGAACAATCGCTAGATCTTGGGAATTGCCTGGTAGGTTGCGCACAAAGCTCTGGTCAATCTTTAGCTCGCTGATGGGAAACTGATGAATATTGGTCAACGAGGAATAGCCGGTTCCAAAGTCATCGAGGGAAAGGGGAAAACCCATGGTTTTGAGTTTGTCCAACAGCTGCCTTGTTCTCTCCGGCTCTTCGTACAGACACGACTCCGTCAGCTCCAACGTTGTTTTTGCCGCAGAAAGGGCACTTTGCGCCACAAGATTTTGGAGAACTTCTGCCAGATCGGAACTGGTCAGCTGTTTGGGTGAGACATTGATGGAGTAAGCAAGCGAGTTCTCGAGCGGGTTTCCCTTGTTCCGTTCTTGGAAGCGTGCAAATTCATAAAACAACCACTTTCCGAGAGGAAGGATCAGACCGGTCTCTTCGGCCAATGGCAAAAATGTACCCGGAAAGAGCAAGCCCTTCTGAGGATGATTCCACCGGATCAACACTTCGGCGTCGATTTTGGCGAGCCGTGCTTTGCTTTCTGAAAGGTTGCTGAGCTTGATTTTCGGTTGATAGTACAGCTCAAACTGAGAAGACCCTCCTTCCTCTGGTGAACCAACGAGGGCCTTGAGAAGATCCTGATAAAGAGCCTGTCGATTTTTTTCTTTAACGAGAATCTCGGGGGAATAAATTTTGAAGGGTTTCGCATTTTTCTGAGCTTGCCCGAGGGCTAAGTTGGCTTTCAGAAGAAGTTCCGTCATGGTTCTTCCATCACGGGGAAAAAGACTCATACCCAAGCTGGCCCGCACGATTTGAAGACTGGAGCCCATTAGTACGGGCGAGGTGACCCTTTCCAGCACAAGGGCTAGAAACGTTCTCAGGCTATGGGAACTTTCTGGTTGATACATCACGAGAAAATCGAGAGAACGGACATGATATAAGTACATGCCCTCGGGAATCAGTTCCTGAAGGCGGTGACCGATTTGATAAATGACCCACTCGTAGGCTGCTGTGTCGATGCTGTTCTTCAACTCGTCGATTTCCTGACCGAGACGAATGAGCATCACTGCCTGGAAGGTCTGGTGGGGGTGTGTCCAGCTGTAAAGGATATCGTCCAAATCCTCTTGAAGCTGGTCTCTGGTTGGCAGCGAAGAAATCCGATTCTGCCTGAGCCGACGCTTCAGATCGGAGTTTTCACGCAATACCTGCAAAATCTCTTGTTCCAGCCCTTGGACTTGCTCTCTGAGCTCTTCCTCTGATTCTGTATTGTGGAACATATTTTCCAATATAGATGACTTAGAGACTCCAAAATATCAATTTTGGATGAACATGGGTTTCTAGTCTCTTTTTACTAGGCGGATCAAGAGGTAGTCTTGAACATTTTCTGCACGAAACGGTAGGATCGTCCATGGAGTTTTTGGAAGTCTTTTTCCTTTTGCTGGTTTTGCTTTCGCTCTTTGTTTTTGGGGCCAGCCTGGGCATTCTCAATGCATACCGGCTTCTGATCGATAGAAACGACCAAGCTCTGAAAATCTTCACTTTTGTCCAGATGGCGCTGCTTCTGAACTTTGTTCTGGATATGCTGGGGATTCTGCTGCTTCAAGTACAGGACTATTGGCAGGCTCCTGAAAACGTTGCTCAGGCGGTGTTCTTTTCACTTTCGTTGCTTTGCAAAATTCTCCTCCTTCGCTATACCGTCTTCTTCTGGGTCTTTTCCTTTCAACCTTTGGGGAAAGCAGAAAAGCGAATAATCAATATAGGAATCAGCCTCGTCTTTTGCGCGGCGTTTTTCTTTCAACTGCCAATCCCAGCGTGGCCTCGGTTCCCCGTGAGGACGATTGTTTCGGTTTTGATTCTGGCAGTTGCGTTTGTGGCGATGTTTTCCTGGATCCGGGCCAAGCAGAACCCTTTCCAAAATCTGTTGTCTCAGAGCCGTAAACATTACCCCGGCCAGGGACTCCTCTTAGTGTTGTTGTACTTGACCGAGCTACTGACTCCCTTGGGGATTCCTCTGCTTTGGAACAAGGGAATCATTGCCGTTTTGTGGAGTCTGTTTTTCTGCTGGGTCGGCTATTCGACGGCACAGACTGGTTTGAAACTGTTCCGCCAAGCGAAGACAGAACCGGCCCAACGAGAAAAAGAACAAAATGAGCTCAGGACTTTTGCCGAGCTGCACGACCTGACTCCCAGAGAATTGGAAGTTTGCAGTCTACTTTACCAGGGGCTTGTTTTGAAAGAAGTAGGCGATAAGCTCGGCATTTCCGTCAACACGGCCCGAAACCACAGTGCCAACCTCTTTCGCAAGACTCAGGTCTCAACACGGCTGGGTCTTCTCAATAAAATCCGTCAGACTTCTTGAAGCTCTCCGTCAAGCTCATCGGGCAAGATGAGACGGAAGACGCTGCCCTCAGCGGGGACACTGTGGGCCTCCAGCCTCCCTCCTAGGCATTGGGCAAGGTCGGCGCTGAACTTAAGGCCAAGACCGCTGCCGCCTTCGCCCGCTGTGCCAGCCCGTATTTTAGCCTGAGAGGAGGTGAAACTCATTAAATCGGTTAGCATCTCGCCTGACATGCCTATGCCTTGATCGGACACTTCCAGATAGACCCCCTCGGATTCCATGCGGCCGCAGAGGATTACCGTACTCCCTCTCGGGGAAAATTTGATGGCGTTGGAGACCAGATTGCGCAGGATGGTTTCAACCATGCGCTCGTCGGTCATCACCGAAAAGGAATCAGGGCACAATATATGCAAAGTGATGTTCTTTTGATCCGCCATTGACTCCAGCCAGGACCTGACCGATTCGAGGGGACGACCTAACGGAATCCTTTCTCGAAGAACGCTCACTTCTTCAATTTGACTTCGGACCCAACCCAGCACGTTTTCGAGCAGTCCATAGGTTCTTGATGCCGATTTCTGGCCTTCGACAAGAAACTCCCTCAATTCTTCCGCCGGCAGGTTCTCTTCGCTGGCCCAGGATAAAAGTTCGCTCAAGGAGCCGACGGGTCCTCTCAAATCATGAGCTAGAATGGTAAACAAACGGTCTTTCATGGTGTTCTGGTCACTGTACTTTTTCAAGATCGATTGGTTTTGGAACCGGTGCATCAATAAACCAAGGGTCCGGGCGTACATCGAGAGAATTTCACGGTCCCCCACACGCAAGGGCCTGTTGCGCAATGCATTATCAATCGACAACCATCCGAGCAACCTGGAGCCGTCGAGCAGAGCTACCCAGATTTTCCAGTTTTGGTCGTCGATTTCTAGAACCTTGATATTGTTAGGTTCGGCCAAGGCTTCTTGGGCCAAGGCTTCTCCAGAACCGACAAATCCATGGAGGTGTGACTCGTTGACGAGCTCACCCGAAAGATTGGTTCCCCAGGTTCCTCGGTTTTCCTGAGTCGTTGCGTCATAGATCGTCAAAAAAGCCCGGTCAAAACCGAGTTTACTCAGAACTCCTTGAACGGCCCCTCGGTAGAGGTCTTCCAGCTGTTTGACATTTGTCAACTCTTTCAGCAAATCCTGAAGATAACAAAAGCGCCGTAGTAAAAGTAGTTCTGCTATCGATGCCTCAAGCGGGTCGTCCTGAGAATCGACCTGTTCCTGATTTGTATTCATTTTCCATTTATTTTGACACCAACTCTTCTGAAGTGAAATGGAATTCCCTTGGATTTCTTCAAACTAGTACTCTATTACCAGAGAATATTGGCGTCGGTATTTCAAATACTTCGCCCCTTTCCTACCAGCTTAACATGGTATATAACAAAATCCAAGCGCTTGGATTTTGGCGCGGGAGGAAGGCATGTTCAGCGATTGGAGCATCAAGGGCCGCATGGCGGTCGAGTACCGACGGGTCAAAAACTTCACCGACGAGCTGGCTCCGCAGGTGTTGGTCGAAACCGCTGCGCTGGAGGCCCGCTGCGCCCTGCGCTCCGAGCCGGTGCCTCTGGCGGCTTCGATCGACTTGGAACGCCGACCCATCGCCGAGGGCGAGGTGTGGGGACGTACCTGGGAGTCGGCCTACTTTGTGCTCACCGGGACGGTGCCGGCCTCGTGGAAGGGCTGGCCGGTGGTGGCCAACCTGGACTTCGGGGGTGAGGGGCTGGTGTACAACCGCGCGGGCGAAGCGCTGGGCGGGGTCACCAACGGGTCGGTGTTTGCCGAGGATTTCAGCCGCGACCAGTTCCGCCTGCTCCCCAAGGCCAAGGGAGGGGAAGCCGTCGAGCTGTTTGTCGAGACAGCCGCCAACGGCCTGTTCGGCATCAACGGCGCCAAAGCCCCCGTCCGCCGCGACGACCCCGACCGCCACGGCACCTTCGAGGCCAAAATCCGCGTGATGCGTCTGGCACGGTTCGACGCCGAGCTGTGGCAGCTGGTACTCGACCTGAAGTTTCTTTTGCAGCTTTGGGAGGCACTCGACCCGGCCACCGTACGGGCGGTACGCGTGCTCAGGGCGCTGTTCCAGGTGACCACGCTGTACCGGGGTGACCGGCGCAATATCGCCGCCTGCCGCGCCGTTCTGGCTGCCGAGCTGGCAAAGCCTGCCACCGCCTCGTCGCTATCGACCACCGTTGTTGGCCACGCTCACATCGATACCGCATGGCTGTGGCCGCTGGCCGAAACCCGGCGCAAGACCGCCCGCACCTACGCCAGCCAGCTCAAGCTGCTGGGCCAGTATCCGGACTACGTGTTCGGTGCCTCGGCACCTCAGCACCACGCGTGGATGCAGGAAACCTACCCCGATCTGTTCCGGCGCATCCGCAAGGCGGTGAAGGACGGGCGGTGGGAACTACAGGGCGGCATGTGGATCGAGGCCGATTGCAACCTGCCTTCGGGGGAATCGCTGGTGCGGCAGTTTTTGCACGGCAAGAACTACTTCCGCGACACGTTCGGGGTCGAGGTAAAAAACTGCTGGATCCCCGACGTGTTCGGCTATGCGGGCTCCATGCCCCAGATTTTGCAGCAGTCGGGCATTGAGGTGTTCCTGACGCAAAAGCTCTCGTGGTCCAAGTTCAACGTGTTCCCCCATGATACGTTCCGCTGGCGCGGCATCGACGGCAGCGAGGTGCTGACGCACTTTCCACCCGAGTATACCTACAACAGCCTGGGTAACCCGGCGGGTCTCACCTCGGCGGTTAAAACCTTCCACGAGAAGGGTTTTCTCGACGAATTCATTACGCTGGTTGGTGTGGGCGACGGCGGCGGCGGTCCCAAGGAGGAGTTCCTTGAGTCCATCCTCCGTTCGGCGAATACCGAGGGGCTGCCCAAAGCCAGCTTTGGCCGGGCCGACGACTTGTTAGCGCGCCTGAACACCCACGTAAGCGAGCTCGACGTGTGGGTGGGCGAGTTGTACCTCGAATACCACCGGGGCACGTTTACAACCCAGGCTAACACCAAGCGTAACAACCGCCGCCTGGAGCAGGAGCTGCGTGCCGTCGAGGCCCTCTGGACCGCGCTGCCGCTCAAGTCCTACCCCCGAGCCGAGCTCGATGCGGTGGTCAAAACCCTGCTGCTGCACCAATTCCACGACATTCTGCCCGGCTCGAGCATCCACAAGGTGTATGAAGACGCCGACCAGGCCTACGCAGGGGCGTTTGCCGTGCTCGCAGAGCTGACCTCGCGGGCGGCGAAACTGCTTGGTGAGCACACACCGGGACAGACCTCCGAAAGCCTCACGCTGTTCAACTGCCTGAACACACCCTGGGAAGGAGCGTTGGAGTTGCCGGCGGCAGACGGGAAGGGAAACGCGGTCGCCTGGGTGACGGTCCCCGCCCTGGGCTCGATCACGGTGGTCCCACCTTCCGCAGCCCTGGAGGTGTCCATGCCGGCCAAACCTGCTGCGCTGGTGCTCGAAAACTCTCTGGTCCGCTACCGGTTCGATGCCAACGCCCAGGTGGTCGAGGCCTGGGACAAGACGGCGGGCCGATCGTTTCTGGCCCCGGGCAAGGCGGGCAACGTCTTGTCACTGTACGAGGACACGCCGCACAATTTCGAAGCCTGGGACATCGACTACTATTATCCTGCGCAGTGGCTTGAAAATGCCCGGAGCGCCGGTCCCGTGGTGGTCATCGAGGGCAAAGTACGCCTTGGGCTGCGGTTTTCCCTTGGGATTGGAAATTCGCGCCTCACCCAGTCGGTGTTTCTGGCCCCCGGGTCGAAGCTGCTGACCTTCGAGACTGAGGTGGACTGGAGCGAGTGCCAGCGTCTGCTGCGGGTTTCCTTCCCGCTGGGCAGCCTGGCCACCGAAGCCCGGTGCGAGATCGCCTACGGTCACGCCGCGCGACCCACCCACCGCAACACCGAATGGGACTTTGCCAAGTTCGAGGTGTGCGCCCACCGCTGGGTCGACCTCGGGGACGCCCGTTATGGCGTCGCCCTGCTCAACGACAGCAAGTACGGCCACTCGGTGCAGGACAATGTGCTGGGACTGAGTCTGCTGCGCTCGCCCCTAAGCCCGGATCCCGATGCCGACATCGGCATGCACCGCTTCACCTATGCCCTGCTGCCGCATGAGGGTGACCTGACCGCCGCCGGTGTGATCGAGGCTGCCGCCTGCCTCAACCGGCCTCCTGTGATGCTGCCAGGGGTGGCCGGGCCGGTTCGCCTGCCTGTTACGGTGGAAGGCAAGGGTTTCTCGGTCGAGGCCCTCAAAAAAGCCGAAAAGGAAGAGGCCTGGGTGGTACGGGTGGTTGAGAATCTGGGACTGGGAGCCTCGGGAGTGCTGCGTGCCACTGATAATGGTGCCACGGTTTGCACCACGGACCTGCTGGAATGGAACGACGCACCGGCGCAGGCTGTGGGGGATGGTCTACCGTTTGCTCTAAAGCCGTTTGAGATCCGGACCTTCAAGATCCGGACCCGAAGCTAGGCATGGCAGTCAAGCTTGCCGACCTGGCAGCCTCGCTGGGGCTCGATGGGTCCACGGTTTCGCGGGCGCTGCGCGACGACCCCAGGGTACAGCCCGTGACGCGGGAACGGGTCAAGGCCGAGGCGCTGCGCCTGGGGTACCAGCCCCACGCCGGGGCGCGGGCGCTCGCCGAAGGCCGCTCTCGCACCTTCTGGTTTGTCCTGCCCAACATGGAATCTCCTGTGGAGCGCGAGCCGGCGTCGTGGGCGTCGAAGTACCTGCTGGAGCGCGGTTACGACCTGCTTTTGGCCCAGCATCACAACGACGCCGGGGTCTACGGCCGCCTGCTGGCCCGCCTGAGCTATTCCGCCGGGGCAGGAATCGCTCCCCCCTGAAGGCTTCCTGCACGGAGCTGGTGTCCCGCTTGTGTTTCTGGACCGGCATTGGGCTGGTGTCGAGGCACCCCTGGTGACCACCGCCAACGCGGCGGCCGTGGCGCAGACGCTGCAGTCGCTGGGGTCTGTGAGCTGGGTGGTCGACGGCTTTGTCCCGGCACAGAACACCGTCGAGGCCGAGCGTTCCCGGGGACTGCGCGAGGCGGCCGCCGAATTGGGCATGGCAGTGGTCGACCCGGAGCCTGGTTCCCTGTCACCCCGGCAGCGGTTAGGTGGCGGGGTGCTGTTCACCACAGGGCAAGGGGGAGCGCAGGAGCTGGCCCGCTGCGAGCCCGGGATTACGACGGCCGTGGTGTTCGACGCCTGGTTGGGGTCGGTCTGGCCGTTCCAGAACGTCCGCGTCATCGTGCAGGACTTTCGCAGCATGGGGGAGACGGCGGCAGAGGTGCTGCTGGGCGGTGCCCAGGGCTCGGCTGCACACTTCCTTCCTCTTCTCAAGGTGGTTTCCGTATGAAAAATTTCCCCGTTTTTGCCGCCGTATCAAACGGCGTGGTGGGCCTGCGCATTGGCCCCAACCCTTTCGAAGACGCGCGCTGCACGGTCAACGGCCACAGCGGTGCCATCGACCCCGACAGGGTGGAAAGCAACGCCCTGGTGCCGTACCCACTTGCCGCCGACCTGAGGCTGGGCAACTGGTGGACCAGTCAGAGTCCCGGCAACGTCGAGGCCTCCGATCCGTCCTATGATTTTCAGACGGGTGAGCTGACAAGCCGCCTTACCGTTACCTTGGGCCAAGTCCGTGCCGAGCTCGAAGTCGTGACGTTTGTCAGCCGCACCCTGCCGACGCTGGTGCTCCAGGAAACCCGCATCACGGTGGATGCCCCAGCGAAAGTGGCCTTCCGCAGCGTGTGCGACCTGACCACGGCCCAGGGCCAGGTGGATCACCGCGAGGTGTTTTCGCCCCGAGCTGCAGGAGTCGACGCCTGTCTGCGCATCGCTGCCAACGAGGGCAGTTCGTGCGGGCTGGCCGTGGCGCTCGAGGGTGAAGGGGCGCGCAGCGCCGAGCTGGCCACCAGCTTTGAGCCCTATGGAAGACCCCGGGCCTTCTCGGTCACGCTGGAAGCTCCGCTTCAGCCGGGCCAGGTGTGGGTGGTGCGTCAAATGGCCAGCCTGGTGCCGTCGCTGATGCACCACGAGCCCGACCGGCAGGCCGTGCGCAACCTCCACGCCGGGGTGCACCGGGGCTTCGACACGCTGCGCCGTCAAAACCGCGAAGCGTGGGTCGAGCTGTGGAAGGGCCGCATCGTGCTTGAGGGTGCCGAGCCGAAGTGGCAGAAGCTGGCCGACGCCTGCTTCTTCTACCTGCACACCATGATCCACCCTGCAACCCCGTGCAGCACGCCGCTATTGGGGCAGGCCTTTGGCAGCGACTACCACAACTTCCGGGGACACATCTTCTGGGACCTGGAGAACTATACCTTCCCCGGGGTGCTGCTGGGGCAGCCAGAGGCCGCGCGGGCCATGCTCGACTACCGCTTTGACCGCCTGCCTGCCGCCCGCTGGAACGCCAGGATGAACGGCTACCGGGGCGTGCAGTTCCCCTGGGAGAGTTCGCCTTCGCGCGGTGAGGAAGTCGTCCCGGTGTCGTACGCGCACATCGTGCACGAGCAGCACATCAGCCTCGACGTCGCGTTTGCCTTCCTTCAGGCGTGGTTTGCCACGGGCGACGAGGAACTGCTGCGAACGCAGGTGTGGGCGGTGGTGAAGGGTGTGGCCGAGTGGATTGTCAGCCGCGTGGAAAAGACCCTGCGGGGTTATGAAATCAAGGGCGTTATCGGCATCGCCGAGTTTGAAACGCCGGTGGACAACAATTCGTACACCAACATGGCCGCCTCGGTGATTCTGCGCGAAGCCGGGCTGCTGGCACCCCGTATGGGCTTCGCGCCACCGCCCGAGTGGGAGGCCATCTCGAAGGGGCTGTACCTCAAGGTTGAGCAGAACATCATCTTGAACAACGAGAGCTTTGGCCTGGCCGACGCTCCGCATGGCGATACCGAAACGCTTCCGGGGTTCTTCCCGTTCACCTACCGCGCACCCCCGGGCATCGAAGAAGCCACCTACCGCTACTACGTGACCACCCAGGCCGAAAAGGCCGAGGGTTGGCCCATGCTGCCGCCGCTTTTGAGTGTGTTCGCCGCGCGCCTGGGTGACCGCAACCTGGCCCTCAGCCTGGCCGAGGCCAATAACTTGGGCTACTGCTTTGGTCCTTTCGACACGATGGACGAGTTCGGGGCCAACTTTTTGGGCGGGAAGCCACGTGTTGGCCCCTACATGGCGCACGTAGGAGCCTTCGTCCTCAACTGCCTGCTTGGATACACGGGGCTGAGGCTGGACGCCGGCGACCCGGCAGGCTGGTCCACCCGCCCGGTGAGCCTGCCCGCCGGCTGGACGGGCATCCACGTCGAGAGGCTTTGGGTACGCGACCGCCCGGCATCCTTGCACGCGCAACAAGGGCAGAAAGCCCGCATCACCTTTCTGGAGGAAAATCCATGACCCCACCTGCTGACCTCTCCTGGTTCCGGGGTGCCCGCTTCGGCATCTTCATCCACTGGGGCATCTACGCCGTGAGCGGCAAGGACGCCTCGTGGTCGTTCTTCAACTACGAGCTGCCGTGGGCCAAGCCCGAGCACCACATCAGCAAGCCCGACTATATGGCGCAGGCCAAGCAGTTCACGGCCGCGAAGTACGACCCTGCCGCCTGGGCCGACCTGTTTGCCCGCGCCGGGGCCCGCTACGCTGTGCTCACCACCAAACACTGCGACGACTTCTGCCTGTGGCCCAGCAAGGACTGGAGTTTCAACGCGGCCCAGGCTGCCCCCGCCGGCCGTGACCTCGTGGGCCCCTTCGCCAAAGCGTTGCGGGAAAAAGGGTTGCGGGTGGGCCTGTACTACTCCCACGCGGGCTGGGGCCACCCCGACTATCCGACGGTGTTCCACGAGGACAAACCCATTCCCGAAGGTGACTATATCAACCCCAACGCCTACCCGCCGAACCGCCGGGAGGACCCTGCGGCCTGGAAGCGTTATGTGGCCTTCCGCGACGGGCAGGTGAAAGAGCTCTGCGACAACTACTCGCCCGACCTGTTGTGGTTCGACGCCGACTGGGAGCGCTCGTCGGGCCAATGGCAGATGGCCGAGTTTGTCGACAAGGTGCGCGCGTGGCGGCCCGGTGTGGTGCTCAACAACCGCAACCACGGCCTGGGCGACTACCGTACGCCCGAGCAAGGCCAGCCGCTGGAAACCCCCGAGGGGACGTGGGAGTACTGCGTCACCATGGACTGGCAGTGGGGTTACACCGAGATCGACAACGACTACAAGCCTTTGCCCCATCTGGTCCGCCTGTTGGTCGAAACGGCCAGCATGGGCGGCAACCTGCTGCTCAACGCCAGCCCGCGCGCCGACGGCACCTTCCCGCAGGAACAACTGGACAGGCTCGAGGGCCTGGGAGCGTGGCTCAAGCCTGTGGGCGAGGCTATTTACGACACCGTAGCGGGGCTGCCCAACGGGTACTGCTATGGGCCGACGACGCTGTCGGAAGACCGCAAGACTCTGTACGTGTTCCTGTTCGACCGGCCGTGGAAGGACTTCGCCGTGCGCGGCCTGCGCAACAAGGTCAAGCGTGTCACTCACCTGGCCAGCGGCACCGAGCTGAAGCACTTGGTTCGTGGGGGGGCCACCTGGATGAACTTGCCGGGCACGCTTTGGATTGACGTGCCCGAAGAGCTCTGCCACCCGTTGGGCACGGTGCTCAAGCTGGAACTCGACGGACCCCTGGACCTGTACCGAGGGGCCGGTGAGGTGGTGACGCAGAACTGAGGAACGCGCGGGCGCTGACGGCGAGTTCATCGATCGAAAACGTGGTGCGATGCATTCCAAAGAACCCGTCAAGCTGAACCGGCGTCACAGCGCCTGCTTCAAGACCTGTTGCCGGTACTCGGTGGGGGTCACCCCTTGGTGTTTTTTGAAGAGAGGATGGAAGTATTTCTCATTGGAAAAGCCCACCGAATGTGCGATTTGAGTGACCGAAAGGGTGCTGGTCGCCAAAAGCTGTCTGGCAGACTCCAGGCGGTGGTGGCTGATGGCCTGGGCAATCGTTCTGCCTGTCTCTTGCAGGTACACCTTGCCCAGGTAGACGGCGGAATAGCCCAGCCGATCGGCAATCGAAGGACGCGACAAGTTGGGGTCGGTGTAGTACTGCTGAATGAGCTGGTCCACCTCAGAGGCGAGGGTGATTCGCCGCTCACTCCTTCGGTTGTCTTGCAGCGCCTGGTACTCGGTAAACAGCTCCCCAAACAGCCCCTCAAGTTGGGCCAGCGAATCGAAAGAGGTCACCTGTTCCATCAGCTCGGGCAGGCGTAGAGAAAGCGAGCGCCTCTGGAGGCGCAAGGTTGCCTCGAGTTGTGAGTGCAGACTGCTGGCCAACCGGACCAGTGACGTGTGGAGCACGGCCGGAGGGTAGGGGCGCAGTCCCTCGACAAAACCCTGGAACCGGGCTGCGGCTTTGTCGTGGGATCCGGTCCGCACGTGCTCGAGGATCTCGGTCTCGTGGCGTATCGGGTAGGCATACGTCGCGGGGTCGGCGTACTCCAAACGGTTCACATCGACCACCGCCCCGGGGGTCCACACCCGCGATTGGGCTCCTTCGGCCAGCCGAAGGGCGGTGCCGGCCAAGGCCTCGGGTAGGCGTGCCTGTGAATCGTAAGTGACGCCAATGGTTACGTTCGCCAAAGCGGAAACCTCGGCGGACCAGCGAGCCACCAGCGAGGATACTTCGGGCAGGGTCTCCCGCTGGAGCGACTGGACCACCAGCAAGTCGCCGCGCTCATCCCACTCGCAACCGGTGCCGCGTACTCCTGTGGGTAGACAGCGCAGACAGGTATCCCGGATGACCGCCTTGATGCGGCTGCGGTCGGCCTGCGTGAACCGTTGCCGGAACGTTGGAAAGTCTTCAACCACTACCAGAAATACCAGGCAGAGCGCTTCACTCTCGAGGTCGGTCTCATTCCAGCGGTCGGTCGCTGGTGAGCCTTCGCTGGTCAGAAGCCGCTTCAGCCGAGACTCCGCCAGCTCGCGGTGTTCCCGTGCCCGGGTTTCACTGAGAGCCTGGAGCGCAGCCTCTAGCGAACCAATGGGTGCGTAAAGCGATCTCGAGGCGATAAGGGCAAGGGCCAACGTTAGCAGAAGGACTCCCAGAAACACGGCTGCAACGGTGTTGCGCAAGGGAACCAGCTGCGCCTCCAGCCGAGCGACGCTTGTCTGCTGCACGAAAGTCCACCCCAGGGAAGAAAGGTGGGTACGGCTTACCAGGGAGCCTTCGGGATCGCCCGTCACCACCGAAAGAAACGGCCTCAGGGGGTTCTCCAGCACGATGACGCCTTCGGCATTGACGGCGTAGGCCGAATTGCGCATGTCTTTGGAGAGTTCCGAAAGCCCGGCGTGGATGAAGCCGGCGTCCATGTTGATTACCAGGGCAAACTGAGGGACTCCATCTTGAATGACCGCGGCTCCCCAATACAGGAAGGTATAGACCTTTTTGTCCACCGGCACCTTGGACAGAGAGTTCTGACGCTGAATGATCCGGGGGATGGGACGAAGCTGGCCAACCTTTCCAGCCTGCTCGAGCAGACCCCAGACCCCGTTGTCAGGGGCCAAGGGGCGCGAAACTATGGTTGGTATTGACTCTGCTGTCACGTAGTACGTTTTTTGGCTTCCGTTGTAGATGTAGATTGACTCGACCTGACTCAGCGGCTGGCGGTAGGTTTCGAGCATACGCAGTGCTCGGATCAGCTCCCAAGGGCCTTGTTCCAGCTCGGTGTAGATGAGGTTGGTGGCGATCACCTCGTTGCTGAAAACCTGCTCCGCCAGGCTCCTTGCCTGGACTGCCATCACCGAGGCCAGGTTTTCCAGTTGTACCAGACGGTCGCGGTCTGCCGTCGCTGCATCCTGCTGCGCTATCCGCAGGAAACCAAAATAGAGAAAGGCCGTGGTCAATACCACCGAGGCAACACTGACCGAGGTCAACACCACCAGAATTCGGCGGAACAAAGGTTTCATCCCGCTAGACTACGACAATTCTTGCGAAATCGGGTAAGGAATTTCCGTAGAATCTTCTGCTTTCAAACCTAAGTTGCTTCTTTGGGATACCTCACCTTTCGAAATGAGACTATTGGTCCGCTTTCGGCGTTGCTCGATCGAGGGGCTGGCTCCACCCTTTTTCCCATGAAACGCAAGCCTTTTCCCTGGGAGCTGACGTTGCTCGCCTTGCCTGCTCTGGTCCTCGTTCTGGTGTTTGCCTACTTGCCGATGTTCGGCATTGTTATGGCCTTTCAGAACTTCGACTATCAGAAAGGGGTCCTTGGCAGCCCCTTTGTCGGGTTGTCGAACTTCGAGTTCCTCTTTACCACTGGTGCCATCTGGTCAGTGACAGCTACCACGCTCTGGCTCAACCTGTTGTTCATTGTCACTGGCTTGATCGGCTCGGTGGTGCTGGCCCTGCTGCTGTATGAACTGACGGGCAAAAAAGCCATCAAGGTGTACCAGACCGTGCTGGTGTACCCCAACTTCATGAGTTGGATCATAGCCTCGTTCATGTTTGTCACCTTTCTGAATCCCCGCTACGGCATGTTGAACCAAATGATCGGAGCGCTGGGTGGCGAGGCCGTTGCCTGGTATTCCGAACCAGCGTATTGGCCGTTCATCCTGGCCCTGGTGAGTCTGTGGAAGGGTGTGGGCATGGGCTGCCTGCTGTACTACGCGGTGCTGGCAGGTGTCGAGCGCGACTACTTTGAGGCTGCCGCCATCGATGGGGCCACCAAGCTTCAAACCATCCGCCACATCACCTTGCCATTTTTGTATCCTACCATGACGATCCTGCTCATTTTGGCGGTGGGTGGCATCGTCCGGGCCGACTTCGGGCTGTTCTACTTTGTGCCCCAGGATTCCAAAGCACTCTACCCCGTCACCGACGTTGTCGACACCTACGTGTTCCGTGCCTTGCGCAATATGAATGAGCCCGGTATGGCAGCCGCAGCCGGACTGTTGCAATCCTCAGTCGGGTTTCTTTTGGTCCTGGGTGCCAATGCCTGGGCTCGTCGAATTGATCGCGATACCACCTTGTTTTAGGAGCTTACCGTGCATTCCAGTCGCCTGACCCGTCTTTCCATTCATGCATTCTTTGTGCTGCTGAGCCTGGCGATGCTGCTGCCCCTCATCTCGGTCATCACTACGTCGCTGTCCAGCGATGTCGAGATCATCCGTCAGGGCGGCTACACGCTGTGGCCTACCTCTTTTCACTTCGACGCCTATGCTTTGATCTGGAAGAATCCGTTCCAAATTCTGGGAGCCTATCAGGTTACGATTCTTGTCACGGTGATCGGCACAGCGGTTTCGGTGCTCATCACGGCTGGCGTCGCCTACACCCTGGCCCGCCGCGATTATCGGTTCCGCAAAGGCCTGTCGTTCTTCCTGTTCTTCACCATGCTGTTTTCAGGTGGACTGGTGCCCTTCTACATTCTGGTGGCGCAGGTGCTCAATTGGCGTGACACCTACTTTGCGTTGATTGTCCCTGCGGTGGTCAACGTGTGGAATATTTTCCTTCTCAGAACCAACTTCCAACGAATTCCCATCGAGTTGATTGAGTCGGCCAAGATGGATGGAGCCCGTGAGTTCACCATTTTGTTCCGGGTCATTGTGCCCGTGGCCACGCCCGCGATCGCCACTATCGCCGTCCTTACGGCCTTCGCCTACTGGAACGACTGGTGGTTGGGTTTGCTGTTCATCAACAAGCCCGATATGGCACCCCTTCAGCTGCTGCTGCGCAACATGCTCAGCAATATCGAGATCATCCTTTCGCGTATGAGGGATATGCCTCTTTCACTGAGGGTAACCAACCAGGTTCCCACCGAGGCGGTGCGCATGGCGATGTGCCTGATTGCGGCTGGACCCATGCTGTTTGCGTTTCCCTTCTTTCAAAAGTACTTCGTCAAGGGTTTGACGGTGGGTGCTGTCAAAGGGTGACTAAAGCGTCAGAATGACGGCCGTTGGCCGGTCAAGAAAACACTCAAAGGAGACATGATGAGAAAATTGACAATGTGCCTCGCGGCCCTGGTTCTCGGGACGACGATGAGCTGGGACCTGGCGGCCCAAAGTAGTAAGGTCACGATGCACTTTCCGTTCAACAGCCAAAGGGACACTACAGCTGTCTTTGCGGCAGCGGCGAAATACGCCAAGGAAAAGACGGGATTCGACGTGGAGTTCGTGCCCTACGACGGGTTCGACAACTACAACCAGAAGCTGATCCTACAGTCGGCTGCCGGTGATCCCATGGATCTGGTTTGGACGTCGAGCTGGTGTTTCAACTTCAAGGACCAGATCGCCAAGAGTGCTTTCGTCCCCCTGGATGACCTGCTGGCCAAAGCGCTGCCCAACTACTACAAGTACGTGCCCAAGCTGGCCTGGGACCAGCTGCGCGCCTCGGATGGCAAGATCTACACCGTACCGTTCATGGAGTACCCCGCCCGGCAGGAAGCCATTTGGTTCAAGAAGGACCTGGCCGAAAAGTACAAGCTCGACGTCAAGGCCGTGGAAAAGGACTACCGTGCTATGGAAAGCTTCCTGGCGGCCGTGAAAAAGGGAGAGCCCGACATCACCCCGCTGGCCGTGGGCTCCAACGACTCAGTGCTGTGGCATTTCGGATCCTTCAACCCGGTGGTCACCTTATACAACAATTCTGTGGTCTACAAGAACAACCCCACCAAGGTGGTCAACAGCTGGGAGCAACCGTACTTAGCGGACGGCTTGAGAGTGGCAAACAAGTGGTACAAAGCCGGCTACATCCGCAAGGACGCCTTTTCGGTCAAAGACCTCAACCCGGAAATCAAGGCCCAGAAGTACGCCGTAGGCTGGTTGGCGGTGGTTCCCAATGCTGAAGCCAAGTTCAAGGCCGAGAACGGCTTTGACGTGGTGATCGCCAAGCTCGGCACGCCTGAAATTGGTGGAGATTCCTTTGCTGGCTCCCAGTTTGCGGTGTCCCGCACCTCCAAGAACCCTGCCAATGCGCTCAAGGTGCTCGACCTGCTCAATTCCGACCCTGTGTTTTACAACCTGCTTGCCAACGGTATCGAGGGAACCCACTACAAAAAGGTCGGGGCCAACCGTATCGAGAAGATCGCCGACTCGGGCTACGATCCCAACCTCAACTGGATGCTGGGCAACACCCACCTAGCCTACCTGCTACCCGGGGTAGCCGACAACTTTGTGGCTCAAGCCCGTGATGCCATGAACAAGGCCCAGGTTCGATTGTATGCCGATTTCAGCTTTAACCAGGAATCCATCAAGAACATCGAGGCGGCTTGGCAAACGGTGTTCAACGAAGTCAATCAGTCGATCTCGATCGGTCTGTTTGATCCTGACAAAGATCTGAAGCCGCTGCTAGAAAAGCAGAAGAAGATTGGCATCGACAAAGAGATCGCCGAGGTGCAGAAGCAGCTCGACGCCTACCTCGCCAAGAAGAAGTAGGAGAGACCGATGACCCTCACCGTGAAAATGATCGATGCCGTGGGCGCACCTCTGGCCCGCAACCGGCTGGAGTCGCTGTACGCCAGCCTCCCGGGACAACCCTTGCGTCGGTACAGTCAAATTCGTCCCGACGGGACAGTCGATCTCGAGGTGCCAAACCTGCCGGTGACACTCCATGCGCGGCTGGACCTGCCAGAATTTGGCGATCTTTGGGTGACAGCCGACGGTCGCGGTGGGGGATTTCTTCCCAGCAGTTCTCCGGTTGACTTTGGGACCGAGGCTCTGGCAACCGCTCTGGCGGAGTTGGAGCGGTACACCGGGACCGAAGTTTCGCCGGCGGTGCGGGCTCAGGTTCGCGCAGCCCATTTCCTGGCTCGGAAGGGGGATGTGCTAGGCGCTCTGGCCCAAGCCCTTTGGGCGGGTGAAGCCTTGGTGGTAGAAAAAGCCCGTAGACGCCTTGCCCAGAATCCGCCGCGCCTCGACTTCCTGTTTGGCTGCAACGCCTTCCAGCTGCTTAAGGGGACTCACCGGGCCACGACCTTCGCCGAGGTGTTCAACTTCGCCACATTGCCGTTCTACCTGGTCGCCCTGGAACCCGAGGAAGGGCAGCCTCGCTACGACGAGATTGACCGTCTGCTGCAGACGGCCGAGGATCACGGCTTGGTGGCTAAGGGACACCCCCTTTGGTGGGGTAACACCGACTGCAACCCACCCTGGTTGCGGAATGCTGACCTGGCCCGGGTGCGTTCCACCTGTGAGCGGGTGGTCCGCCAAAGTGTGGAGCGCTACCGCGGCCGCATCCGTTACTGGGACGTCATCAACGAGGCTCATGATTTCGCCAATGGCTTTTCACTCAGCCCGGTCGAGAATATCGAGCTGACCCGCCTCTGCTGCGACACGGTCCGCCAGTCCGACCCCGAGGCTGTGCGCATCGTAAATGTGTGCGCTCCGTTCGCCGAGTACGTCGCCGACGGGACGGTGGCCCATGGCCCTGTTCGCGACCCCATCGTCTCGCCCCTGACCTACCTGAAGGGGCTGTTGGCGGCGGGGGTAGAGTTTGAAGTGATTGGCATCCAGCTGTATTTTCCCGTGCGCGACCTGGTGGCCATCGACCGGCTTCTGGACGAGTACGCCGCTTTGGGCAAGCCCATCCACATCACCGAGATGGGCGTCAGTGCCCGACGCGATGGGGCACCGCCGGACCCTGCCAAGCTTCAACTGAACTACACCAATGGCCGGTGGCGCCACGAATGGAGTCAAAAAGTGCAGGCCGATTGGGTGGAGGCGTTCTACACCCTGGCGTACTCCCGCCCCGAGATCCAAGCGCTGACCTGGTGGGACTTTGTCGAGCCGGCGTTTATTCACTGCGGGAGCGTGCTCGACGCCCACGACCAGCCCCGGGAGATGTACTTCCGCCTCCAAGAACTGCGCCGCGAGTGGTCGCGTCCGTTCACACCAGACCCCGCTCCCTTGGCCCGAGTTTTCTGGTGCTGAAGGCCGTCAAACTGAGGCCTGGGAAGACCTCGTTGACGCTTCCGTCAGCATTGCGGGCGACCTTTTTCGGTCGGCGCGGCCGGAACGGCTTGTCCTTGTCGGCTTGCGTCACCTGATAGCGATAAAGCGGGCCGCTGAAGTCTTTGGGAAACTGGAAGTGACCCGCCTGTGCCTGCTCGGTGTTGCTGAGCACAAACAGGGTCAGGTCGCCACTCGGTGAGATCAGTCCTGCGGAAACCAGGTAGTGGCCGGTCATCGGTCGGGTTTCTACCGTCAGCTTGACGCGGCGGCAGCCCAACGGGAAAAGACGGCAAATCAGCCCGAACAGCAGGTAGGCGTTTGGGTGGGGACGGAAGGTTTTATACAGGTCGCCCCGCTGGACGTCCCAGGTATTGATGAGCTGCCACTGACCGTCCACATGGCCACGGTTGGTGAAGCTCCAGCGGCTGAAGCCGTCGACTCCGGCGTTCAGGCCACGAAGGATGATCTCGGCACCCTTGAGGCTCGCCAGATAACCCCCGGGGGCGGGGTGGTCGTACTGCCAGCCGTAGTTCATGGTGCCGTACTCGCCCAAAAAGAACGGCTTACTTCGGGCGTGGGCATAGTCGGCCCATGCGGCCATGATCTTCTCAGGCCCGGACTCGCCCATCTTGGCGGTACTAAAATCTTCCCAGTAACTGTGTAGCTCGTACGAGCCCAACGTGTCGTCAAAGTCGATTTTGGTCAGATCCAAGGCAGGCAGGTTAGTCCAGTCCGGACCGGTAAGCTGCGCCTTGAGCCGGCGGTGGGCAAAAGCCCGCGCGGTCGCTCGAAGGGCCGGAGTGATGTCGACCGTCTTTCCATCGCTGTCCATCCACCACGACCAATCGTTGCCGGGTTCGTTGGTGATGTTGAACCAGCGCACGCAAGTGTACTTCCTCACCTTCTCGAGGTGCTCCACCAGCGCTGCGCAACGCTGGGCGAACTTTTCGATGTCCGGTGGCGCGCTGCGATGCTGGAGGATGCCGGGATAGGCGTTCCAAGAGGTGTTGGCCCACATGTTCTGCAAAAAGACTTCGGCTTGAAGGCGGGTCGCTCGAAGCTATTTTATACCTTTTCGGGTGTAAGGTTTTCGGCATTCTTGCGCTTTATACCCGATCGGTATTAGGATAGCCCTATGGAAATCACGGAGTTCTCAAGAGTCCTCAAACTGGAACGCCAAAGGAACAACCTCACACAGGAAGAACTGGCCTTGAGGGCCGGGGTCGGCCTTCGCTTGATCCGCGAGATTGAGCAGGGAAAGTCGACGTTAAGGCTGGATTCCCTGAACAAGGTTTTAGGCCTCTTCGGCTACGAGGTCGTACCGGTGCGGAGGAAGCCCGATGCGCAGGGCTAAGGTGTGGTATTCAGAAACCTTGGCGGGCTACGTTGAAGAGACCGAAGTGGGGTATCGCTTCACCTACCAAGCGACCTACCTCAACTCCCCCGAAGCCAAACCTGTCAGTCAGGTCCTGCCGCTGCAGGCCGAGCCCTTTGAGGCGAAGACACTCTTTCCTTTTTTTGATGGACTGATCCCCGAAGGGTGGCTGCTCGACTTGGGAACACGGAACTGGAAGCTTGACCCCAAAGACCGGTTCGGCCTTCTCGTCGCGTTTTGCCGCGATCCGATCGGCGCTGTGGGAGTGACTCCCGATGAGTAAATGCCTGGTTTGTTTCGAAGAGCTCACCTCGGGAGAGTATCATTCCCGCTGTTCGATGGCGCTCTTTGGTACCAAGCAACCAATGCAGCTTGCCATGGGCGTCGCCGATCTTCCGGCAGAAGGGATACGTTTGCTGGAAGATCGGCGTGCCATCGCAGGAGTTCAGAAGAAACTCTCCCTGGGGAGGGATGCCGAACAACCCCAGCGCTTGACCGTCGTCGGTTTTCAAGGGCGATTTATCCTCAAGCCCCCATCGTCAGAATACCTGGCACTGCCCGAAAACGAGGCTCTGACCATGGAGCTGGCCTCCCGCCTCGGATTGCCCGTTGCTGCCCACGGGCTCGTCCGTCTAAACGACGGAGAGTTTGGGTACTTGAGCCGTCGCTTTGACCGGCCCAATGAGGGCGTTCGCTGGCACCAGGAAGACTTCTGCCAGCTCGCCGAACGCCCCGCTGCTGACAAATACAAGGGAAGCCTCGAGGCTGCGGGAAAGCTGCTGCGCTTCTCCCGGCAAACCGGTCTTGACGCGGTCCGCTTTCTCGAGCTCAACCTGTTCTGCTGGCTCACGGGCAATGCTGACATGCACCTGAAGAACTTTTCACTGCTGCATTACCCCGAGGTCGGTTGGAGCCTGTCGCCGGCTTATGACTTAGTGAGTACGGCACTGGTGTTGACCGACGATACTGAGGAGACAGCCCTGCCCCTCAACGGTAAGAAAGCCAAGCTTAACCGCAAGGATTGGGCGGTCCTAGCAGCCAGCCTGGGTGTTGAAGCCAAGACGTTCGCTAGGCTCGCTGTGAGGCTTGCTTCGCAGACCGAGCTTGTGGCCAAGGTGACCCAGGCTTCGTGGCTTCCGGAACTACAGAAGGAGGAGTTCATCCGGCGCTACGAGCAGCGAGCTGTAACCCTGGGGTAGTCGCCTTCGAGGCTGGATTGAAAGAAGTGAGGGCAGACCGAAGCGAGGCACTGCCTGAAGTCACCACCGCGCCGCTTGCGCCTCGGCCCGGTACCCGCGTCACAAAAGGTTGCGGTCCCTCGGCGTCGTCAGCCGGCGGAACGTTTCGTCGGCCTTGGCCAGCGCTGCCTCGCGCTCGGTGCCGCTGGCCCGCTCAAAACGCACCACCGTGTCGCGTCGGTCGGGTACAGGCCAAGTCCAGGCCTCGGGCCGCCGCAGGTTGAAGAACTGGTCCTCAGGCGAATCGAAGGTCTGGATGCCGGGGTTCCAGTAGTCGCACAGGATCACCTCGGTGCCGTCGGCCACCAGCCGCGCGTTTTTCAGGTGGCCACGCAGCCCGGGAAGGTTGTAGTGGCCAAACCCGGGTTCCAGGATATGGGCGTACAGCACGTCGCCCCGGCGTGTGAGTCGTCCCCACTCGGGTTTGGGCAGGCCGGCGGGGCCGCAGCCGTACACCGACTCGCCGTTCTTGCGCAGCCAGCCGCCAACCTCGTCCAGAATCGCCAGCGCGCGAGCGTCGAGGTGCCCCCGGCCGTCGGGGCTCAGGTTGAGCGTGAAGTTGCCGCCCTTCGACACGCAGTTGACCAGGGCGTGGATCAGGTCGACCGCCGGTTTGAACGTCGTGTCGAGCGGGTCGTAGCCCCAGTTGTTGTTCAGCGTGACCCAGCACTCCCATGGGATGGGTTGGCCAGCCGCATCGACCACACCCTCTCGGGGAATGTCCATCTCGGTCTGGTCGTAGTCACCGGCCCAAGCGGGGCGGGGCACCTGTTTGATGGGCTCGGCCCCAAAGCGGTCGTTCATCAGCACGTCGGGCTGCAGCTCGCGGATGCGCTTGACCAGTTTTTCCGCCTGCCAGCGGTTTTCGGTCATGTCCCAGTAGCTGAAGTCGAACACCAACAGGTCGATTTTGCCGTAGTGGGTCAGCAACTCCTCGACCTGGCCGTGGTAGTAGGCGACGTAGCGGTTCCAGTCGGCCCGGCGGTCGCGCTCCTTCGAGGCTTCGTCGTCGCGCAGCGGGTGCTGCCGGTCGTGCCAGGCGGGGTAGTCGGGGTGATGCCAGTCCAGCAGGGAGTAGTAGAAGCCTACCCGCAAACCCCGCGAGCGTAGCGCGTCGACGTACTCGCGGATCAAGTCGCGGCGGGCCGGGGTGTTGGTGCTCTTGTACTCGGTGAGCTTCGAATCGAACAGGCAGAAGCCGTCGTGGTGTTTGGTGGTCAACACCACGTACTTCATGCCCGCCCGCACGGCGGCGTCAGCCCATTCTTCAGCGCACCCGGGGTCGGGGCAGAACGAGTCGAAGTAGGGCTGGTAGTCGGCCACCGTCATCCGCTCCTGTGAGCGCAGCCAGGCGTCGCGGGCGTCTTGGAACCACTGCAACCGGTTCATGGGATTTGCACCTCGACCACTGCATGGGTCTTGCCAAAAAGCAGGTCGGCACGGACGAGCTGATCGGCCACCGCGACGCCGTCGACGCTCACCGTGACTGCCGTTACCTTGCCTCGCGTGATGCGCACGTCGAGGTCTGTCCCCCGAAAGCGGCGGCGCACGGTGCACCCTTTCCAGGTCTTGGGCAACCGGGGATCGAGACGCAAACCCTCGGGCTCGGGGCGCAGGCCCAGCAGGTACTGGGTGGCGGCGATGTCCATCCAGGCGGCGGTTCCGGTCACGTGGGGCACCACGGCGCGGCCAAAGCCGGGATTCTCGGGCCCCAGAATGGACGAGGCCCACGCGTAGGGCTCGGCCTGGTACACGTCGAGCCCCGCCTCAGTCAGCGCATTGTGCGGCACCAGTTTGAGGAACAGCTGCCACGCCCGGTCGGTGTTGCCCAACAGGGCGTCGGCCATGATGGCCCAGGTGTTGGCGTGACAGAAAATGGCGCCGTTTTCTCCCGCGCCTGGCGAATAGCCGGCAAACACATCGAGGGTGTCGGGGTACGAAGGGAAGCTGGGGTCGATCTTCTTAAGGCCACGCGCAGTGTCGAGGCGGCGGTACGCCGAGTCCATGCCCTGCCTTTGTTGTCCTGCTGAACCCAGACCGCACAGCACGGCCCACGACTGGCTGTTGAGCCAGATCTGGGCCTGCGGTGAGGCCGACGAACCGATGGGGTCTCCATTGTCGTCAAACCCGCGTTTCCACCATTGGCCGTCCCACGCACAGCCTTCGAGAGTCTTTCGCAGCTGACTGTCGGCGAGCGCCAGTTCCGCCACGTCGGCCTTGCGACCGGTCAATTCAGCCAACTTGGTCATCAGATCGAGGTCGACCAGCGCCTGCTGGGCCACCATCACGGTTTCGCCCTTTCCAGCGCGGGCAAACTTGCCCAGGCAGTCGTTCCAATCGCTCTTGAGGGTGAGCGGCAGCCCGTGCGCGCCAAGCTGACCCATGGTGAAGCCCAGCGCTGCCTTGAGGTGGTCCCACACCGTAGCCTCGCCGCCGTCGAGCCACACCGTCTTTCGGTCGAGCAGGCTCAAGTCGCCCGTCTCGCTGACCAGCGCCCACACTAGGTTGACCAGCCACAGGTGGTCGTCGGAATGCACGCTGGTCCACGGGGCCTGTTTGTCCTCGGGAAAGTACGCATGAACGGCGTGCCCGTCGCGGTACTGATAGGTGAGCAGGCGCAAAAACCGCGATGGGCGAGGGCTACCATGTCTTGCGCGGTGTCGCGGTAGCCGAAACCCCGGATGCCCGAAGCCTGCTGGCTGAACGAGCGGGAATACCGACCGACGTGCACGACGTTGACGGGCGTCCAAGTGTTGATCTGCCGCTGGGCGTTTTTGTCGGGAAGCTCGCACGCGAAGGACTCGAGACGCTGTTCCCACCAGGCTTTCACGGTCTGCCGTTCGCGCTGCACGAAGTCCGCCTGGCGCACCGCCGACACCCGCTCCGCCAAGCGGAGTTTTTGTGAAGGGGTATCGGCCATCCAGTCGGGCAGCACGCCCAAAAAGAACGCCGGGGTGACTTCGCCACCGGCCGGCACCACCACCTCAATCTGCAAGGCCAGGCAAGGGTCGCCGCCCCGGCTGGACGCATTGGGGAGGGACTGGGCCTTTGCCCCAGTTGCGTCGCCGGAGGTCAGCGAAAGAGGAGCCTGTTCGGTGCCGTAGGACCCTAAAAACTTCGCGCGGTCGCCACACCACGACGCCGTGGGCTCGGTCGACACCAGGTACACCAGCGGAATCTCGGTCACGGCCGGGTGCGACTGGTGGTGGTACAAATAGGTGGCCGCACCGGCGCACGTAGTAGCCCCACTGCAGCTCCTGCAGGTATTCCAGCTGCCCGGTCTCGACGTAGGCAGTGAGCTTCAGCTTGCGCGGCTTCGGACCCGCGTTAGTCAGCTTCAGGTTCCACACCAGATCGTCGGTGCTCTGCGCCATAAACAGTTCCTGGGTAACAGTCATTCCATCACGCCGACCGGTGTAGCTCGAAAAGCCCGGCCGGTGCTCCGAGGTCCGCTCGTCCAGCTGCGATCGGCAGGGCAGCAGCGACGGCGACCACACTTCGCCATCTTCGTCCTGCACATACAGATAGAAGCCAGGCCCTTCGACGGGCGCCATCCACGAACGGTAGCGGGTCAAGCGGTAGTTCTGCGGACTGCGCCACCAGGCGCTCCCTCCACCTGCCTGCGACGCGAAGGCATGCAGACGACCGTTCGAGAGGTAGTTGATCCACGGCATGGGTGTGTGCGGGTCGGTGACCACCACCGCCCGCCGGGCATCATCAAAATGATACATAGGGCTATTCCTCGATGACCACGGTTTCGCTGATGTCGATACGGGGTACAGTAAACACCGCACGCGACCCGTCCCAGGTGAAGGGCAGCTTGGTACCCGCCAGTGCCAACCGCACCCCCTTGGGTTGAGTGGTCATTTGAAGGGAACAGGCAACATCGAACAGAGGCACGGTGTCCTCAACGATCTCGAGGGGCAGGGGAGTTCCGCCGGTGAAGGCCACGCCGCCGCCGCGCAGGGCCGGTTGGGCGTAGGCCAGGTGAACCAGGGTGCGCTTTTGGGCGGCTTGGCGCTGCAAGGTAACCCGGCCGGAGGTGGGCATGGTTACCGTCAGGCGGGTTTGGGGGAGCAGCAGTTCCAAGGCCGCCAGCACCAGGTCGCGCAGCAGGGGCTGACCGATCTTTTTGTAGGCAGTGAAAATGGGATGCGAGAAATAGATCACGCGGCCCTTGCGCACAATGGCGTCGTAGGCTGTGCTGCGCTCTTCGCGGGCCGGAGCATGTTGATGGGAGCAGAAGGCGTCCCAGGTTCGGTTGAAATACGGTTCATGGACGGCTGCCAGCACTTCGCCGCCGGCGGCTTTCACCATCCGGGCGCGTTCGTACACCACAAAGGGGGAGTCTACCAGCCGTGCTCCGGGGGCGGTCGCCTTGAGAGCTGGCAGGGCGGCGATGTAGTCGGGGTTCCAAGGGCTTTCCTGGCCTGTGGTTTTAGCCCCCACGTCGACGACAAACGAGTCGGCGGCGGGGTTCATGCCCGAGGTGCCGGATAGGATGAGCGAACCCCCGGCGGCCACGTAGGCGTTGATTTTGGCGGCCAGTTTCGGCTCCAAAACGATCTCATCGGGCAGAATCAGCAACTTGTACTTTTCAAAGCTTGCTTCGGCATCGACGATGTCGAACATCTGATGCGCTTCGAGCAGCACGCGGGCGGCTCCGGCATCGCCGTCGCTGGAGCGGTGCAGCACCGACTCCACTGCTAAAATAGCAAGGTCGGACACATTGGTGGCTCCCAGCGAATACGGCTCGAGGGCTTCCACCCTGCGGTAAGCCTTGCCCAGGCGCTGGTAGGTGGGCTCGTCCATTTTGCCCAACGGATGCAATTGGTCGCCGATGGAACAGCGGGCACCTTGGGCCACCATGGCGGCGCATTCGTACTCCAGGCAGGCTTCGGTTTTGTACCCGCCAAACTCGCCCCAGGTGGTGTGAAACTTGCCCGACATTCCCAAATAGTCCATGCCCAGGGTGGCGGCATAGCGGGCTCCCAGGGGAAAGTGGTCCCAGCCCCAGCCCCCGGTGGGCAGCGACTCGAGTTCCAGGTGGCTGAACCACTGCCAGCGTTCTCGTTCTCCCTTGGCTACGTGGGAATTATGGTAAATGCGGCACTGGGGGTCCTTGGCGCGGACTGCGGAACTGACGCGCCGGTAATACTCCAGAATCAAATCGCGGTGGTTGGCCAGCCGGTCGGCCTTGAGGCCGGGGTTGCGCCCGGCTTTTTTCATGTGGGCCACGCAGTTGGGGCAAACGCACTCCCAGGCCAACACGATGTCGAAAAAGAAGCCTTCGGGATGGTAGGTGTCGATCACTTCTTCGGCATGACCGACGATCTGGTCGACCACCCCCTTGTTGGAAAGGCACAGCGGGTGCCACATGGCCGAAAGCTGTTCCTGGCCCGGGCCGCCGTCGGCCTTCATCACGCGCCACTCAGGGTGTTCCCGAGCGGTGCGCTCGTCCCATTGCACGGTAATATAGACGGGGGTGGCTACGCCGATTTCGCGGCAGGCGGCAATCTGGTCGCCCAGAAGGTCGGGTCGTTCCAGCTGCGGGTGGGGTGCTCCGACCTTGGTGGGGTAGTAGCTCCAGCCGTGGTGGCATTTGGCGAACAACGTGATCGAGTTGACGTTGCCGAGTTTTTTTTTATCGAAGTCACGGCCCACATGGGGAATGAGCTCGGAGGTATGGAAGTCGAGGTGGACTTGGCGGAAGGGGAGGGGATTTGACATGATTTCAGCATAGCGCCAATCTTGGGCCGTGGACCGATCAAGGTTTTTGCAGGACCGGTCGGTTTATTAGGTTTTCCGACATGGGCACTCCGTGTTATTCTGGTTTCATGTTTCCGACCTCTGCCTCGCTCGAGTTTCTCAACATTGTTTTTGAAGACCCTATTGAGTTCTGGGACTACCCCGACCTAACGGCGCCCTACTGGCGGTGGTACACCAATACAAGCCTCGGAGCTTCTGTGGTCTTTGACGGTCAGTCATTTCCCCTTCTACCGGGACAGGGGTTTCTGATTCCGCCTGAAACGAGCTTTTCCTGCCATTTGGAACCGTTTGCCACCCTTCCTGTCGGGCTGTACCGGTTTGACCTCACCCCCCACGAACTGATGCTTCGGGACAACCTCTCGAGAGCCTTCCGTTCCGAACGGGACCAGGGAATTCTGCTTCCTAAAAGCATCGAAACCGTCGAACGCGCCGTATTGGTGGCCCAGGCTTCGGCCTTGGTCTGGTCGTCCCTGGCCCGGTTTGCCGCCAGTCTTCCGGTTCCCCGTACCCTCGACCGCCGGGTGGATCTGCTGATCCGCTATCTAGACGAAGCCCGCGACGAGGTTCCCGACAATCCCGAGCTGGCCGCCCTGGTCGCCATGCACCCCGACGCCATGATCCGGCTGTTTCGTCAGCAGACAGGCGAAACCCCGGCGCGCTGGTCGTTGCGACGCCGTATCGACAGGGCCTGCGTTCTGCTGGCCCACACCGACCGTACCATCAAAGACATCGCCGGTGCCTGCGGGTTTCCTGACCGCAACTATTTCACCACGGGCAAAATCTTACCATTCCAAGCCAAGACTTTGACTCGGAACTGGTGTGAGGTGGAGGCCTTGGACCCACCCACCTTTCACGTACGTATCCATTGACATACGTACGCTTTGGAATTATCTTCATCGCATGGCTTCTTTGGCGATGAACCCAACCCGTTTACGAGAAAATCTTTACGGTGTCCTCGACGAGGTATTGGCTACGGGAACCCCCGTCTCTATCGAGCGCAAGGGGCGCCTGCTCACCTTGTCGGTCCAGCCTTCCGGTTCTCGGGTAGCCCGTCTCGTGGCCCACCGGGGCTCCATCGTCGGCCATCCCGAAGACTTGGTTTCTCTCGATTGGTCATCCGAGTGGAAACCCGGGCTTCCGTTATGGTGTGACTAAGGAAGCCCGCCCGGCGCCCAGAATCCCGCTCAAAATGCGGCGGCCAAAGGCCTTTCGGTCCAAAAGGAGGATCTTCCGGTGCAAAAGTCGCGCTTCGATCGCCTCGAATCTCGATTCGAGACTCACTCATCCCAACTTTTCCCCTCGAAATCTCCTCCCTTTGTCTCCGAAACCCTAAGTCCGACACACTCCTAGGTACGGATGACCTACCTCGATACCCACGCGCTCATCTGGCTTTACGAGGACCCGGCTTTGATGCCACCCAAGGTGAACGCCTTGCTGGACTCCGAGGAGCTCTGGATCTCTCCGATGGTGGCTCTGGAACTCCAGTACCTGTACGAAACAGGACGTATTACGGTGGAGCCCGGGCTGTTCCTAGAAAACGGCTACACCAACCTCGGGGTCACCATGGACGGACCGGGGGCTGGTGCTGCCATTTTGTGGGCGCGAAATCTGACCTGGACCCGCGATCCGTTTGACCGCATCATCACTGCGCAGGCCAGCCTCAACCACGCCTTGCTGATCACCAAAGACCGCACTATTCGCAACAACTACGAACGGGCCGTCTGGGACTAGCAGCCTCTCGATGAGAGGAGGGGCAGTTTTTCCAGTTGAGACTGGGGTCTCGTCAAAGTCATCGGCGATCCACATCATCCCCTTGGCGGTGCCGAGCTTTCGCTCGCCGAGTTGGGCCGGCTCGAGGGGGACGATCTTGACCAGCGGTTTGTTCCGCCGGGCGATGATGACTTCTTCTCCCTGCAACGACCGCTCGATCAGCGACGAAAGGTGGGCCTTGGCTTTTTGGATCGTTACGGTACTCATACCTTCACGATAACAAGACCAACTCAGTTGGTCAAATCGACTTGGGGCGTTCCCGCCCAGTGGCGGAAAGCAAAATCTTACCATTCCAAGCCAAGACTTTGACGGTGACAGAAAATACAAGCGACCCCACCATGAGGTATGCACCGAACTAAGAACTGGCAGCTTCATGTCATGCTCCTCCCCGCCGTCCTGCTTGCCTTGGTCTTCAACTACCTGCCGTTTGCCGGCCTGGCCATAGCGTTTCAGGACTTCAAACCGTGGAAGGGACTGTTCGACAACACCTGGGTGGGCTTCGATAACTTCTCCGAAATGTTCTCGCGGCCCGATGCCCTGCAGGTCATTCTTAACACCCTGGTGATCTCCGGGCTCAAGATCGTTTTCGGACTGATAGTCCCCTTTGTCTTTGCCCTGTTTTTGAATGAAGTACTGTCCCGCGGCCTGCAGCGGTTCATCCAGACCCTGGTGTTTCTGCCCTACTTCATCTCGTGGGTGATTTTGGGCGGCATCATGATCGATATTCTTTCCCCCAGCGGAGGGCTTCTGAACAACGCGCTGGGTGTGTTCGGCCTCAAACCCATTTTTTTCCTCGGGGACAACAACTGGTTTCAGCCCATGCTGATTGTCACCCACCTCTGGAAGGAATTCGGCTACTCCACGGTGATTTTCCTGGCGGCGCTCATGGGCATTTCTCCTCAACTGTATGAAGCCGCCGAAGTCGACGGGGCCAACCGGGTGCAGCAGGTGTGGCACATCACCATCCCCGGGTTGCTGGCCATCACCATCGTGGTCGGAGTTTTGGCGCTTTCCAACATCCTCAACGCCGGCTTTGACCAGATTTTCAACCTCTACAACCCCATGGTGTACCAGAGCGGCGATGTCATCGACACGTTTGTGTACCGGGTTGGACTGCTGTCAGGCAACTTTGGCTTGGGAACGGCCGTCGGCCTGTTCAAATCCTTGGTCAGCATGATTCTGATCATCGGGGCCTACAAACTAGCCGACCGTTTCGCTCACTACAGGATCTTTTGATGACACGCTACAAATCTCCCCAACACCGAATTTTCTGCTACGTGAACAACACGCTTCTCGTCCTGCTGGCCGTGCTGTGTCTTGTTCCCATGATCCATATTCTCGCTGTATCTCTGAGCAGCAAAGCCGCAGCCAACGCGAACCTGGTGGGGCTCTGGCCCGTGGATTTCACCCTCGATTCCTACCTGAAAACCATAGGGAACAGGAATTTTGTGGATGCCATGATCACCTCGTTTTTACGGACGGGACTGGGAACCGTGTTGGGAATGCTCCTGGTCTGTCTGGCCGCGTATCCGCTTTCCAAAGAGAATAAGAGCTTCCGCCAACGGGGTTTCTACTCCTGGTTCTTCATCATCACCATGGTGTTTTCGGGGGGGCTGATTCCCTCGTACATTGTGGTTCAGAAACTGGGGCTGATCAACTCGCTGTGGGCGCTGATTCTACCCGGCATCGTCAACACCTGGCTCATCATTTTGATGATGAACTTCTTCAAGACCATTCCCAAGGAACTGGAGGAGTCGGCCCATATGGACGGTGCCGACCCCTTCACCGTCCTGGGTCGCATCTACCTGCCGCTGGCGCTGCCCTCGGTGGCCACCATTGCCCTGTTCATGATGGTGGGTCATTGGAACTCGTGGTTTGACGGGCTGATCTACATCAACGACGCCAAGGGTTACCCGCTTTCCACCCTGCTCCAGACCATCATTGTGCAGCAGGACTTTACCAAGATCACGCCCGATGCCGCCACCATGGAGAATCTCTCGCAGAGAGCAGTGAAAGCGTCTCAAATCTTTATCGGGGCAGCACCTATTTTACTGGTGTACCCCTTTCTGCAACGGTATTTCGTCAAAGGCATCGTGATTGGTGCTGTCAAAGAATGAATCTCAAAGGAGATGGAGGAATCATGAAAAGGAATCTGTTCCGAGGAGTGCTTTTGGCACTCGGATTGCTGTGGGCCGGTGCGTCGGCCACGGCTCAAACTCCGGTGTTCAAGGATGGAAAGTACAATCCGCCTCTGACCCTGACTTTTGAAATCGTGCAGGGGGCTGGAACCAAGTTCAAGCCGGGCGAGGACTACAACAACAATGTGATGAGCCGCTGGGCCTTGGAGAACTTCGGCATCAAGTTTCAGGTGGCTTGGACCGCCCCGACAGGGGAAGCCCTCACCAACAAGCTGCGCCTGATGCTGGCCTCCGGCGAAGCCTTTCCCGATGTGATGCGGGTCAACGACGTCAATGTCACCAAGGACCTGATCGAATCGAAGAAAGCCAAGGATATCACCGACGAGTTCAATAAATATGCCACGCCGCGCCTCAAGGAAATTTACACCAAATATCCGGAAGCGCTGTACCAGGTGAAAAAGAACGGCCGTATGTACGGGCTCCCTGTTTTGACCTCGGGCAACGTGTCCGATGAGCTGATGTGGATACGGCAGGACTGGTTGGACAAGGTGGGCATGAAGGCCCCCACCACCATTGCCGAACTGGAAAAGGTCATGGACGCCTTCATGACCAAGGACCCGGGCGGCAACGGCAAGGGTAAGACCCTCGGGGTGAGCATCGGTGCCAAGAACGCCCTTGCCACCTGGATGAGTTCCACGGGCTTCCTCATCGGCAGCTTCGGCGGAGTGATGGCGCACGACAACGGCTGGGGACTGGCCGCCGACGGTAAAACACTGGCGTACAAGGCCATTCAGCCTGAAATGAAAAAGGTGCTGGCCAAGCTCAACGAGTGGAAGAACAAGGGCTACATCGACCCGCAATTTGCCCTGATGGACGAAAGCAAGGCTTCGGAAAGCTTTGTTCAAGGCAAGAGCGGCATCATTTTTGGACCCCCGTGGATGATCGAGTGGCCCTTCGGAGACCTCAAGAAGCTCAACCCCGACGCCCAGCCCAAGCCCTTCCCGGTTCCCGCCGGTGCCGACGGATCGCGCGGCCGCTTTGGTGAAGGCATGACCCAGGGTACCACCATCTTCAGTCCAGACTTCAAAGGGGTTGAAGGCTACTTGAAAATGTTGGACCGCTGGTACGGAAGCCACGTTGCCTACGGCGACGCCGAGTTCCAGTACGGCATGTTTGAGGGGTACGACTACCAGATGGTCGATGGAAAGCCCGTGATCGACTCGACGAACTTCATCGACCCTTCCATGTATTTCCCCGGGCTGGAAAACTACCCCAGCATTGCCTTCATCGAGTACAACATCTACGAGTACTTGTGGCAGGGAGGCAAACCCCGCAACCTGGCAGAAAAGACCTTGTTGGCCAAGACTGCCCCCGAGAAACTGCAGGGTGGTGCCATCATCAACTCGCAGAACAAGTACAATATGCCCAACCTGTTCTCGGGTGCCCCCACGGCTACCATGTCGAAAAAGGGTGAGTACCTGCGCAAACTGGAGCAAGACACCTTCGCCCAGATCATCTACGGCAGCAAACCCGTCGCGTACTTTGATGAGTTTGTCAAACAGTGGAAGGCCAACGGCGGTGATGCGGTCACCAAGGAAGCCAACGACTGGTATAAGTCTGTGTCGGCAAAGTAAGTTGTCTGAAGCCTGAGAATACCCGGAGCCCCCTGCGAATGGTTCGTTTGTCGCTGTTCTTGAAAAACGCACTCCTGATGCTGGGGCTCCTGGTTCTCATTCTTTCCGCGTACTTTTTGATCCAGGCTGTGAATGAGCAGCGGATTGTTGAGGGTCTGCAGGCCATGAACAAGGCGCGCCTGCAGTTCCTTCAGACTCAAATCGAAAACAACTTCAACGAGATCAGCCTGACGTCGATCACGCTGGCCCGCGATCCGGTGGTACTGACCTTTCAAAAGGATTATTTGGAGACTCCCAGTTTTGGGTACAAGGAGTACCTGGTCCGGGCCAACATCCTGTCGCGGTTGACCTTCGAACAGGTGAGCGGTGGTTGGACTCAGTCGCTGGCCGTGTATTCTCCCAGCTTGGCGGATACCATCAGCTTGGACGCCCAGTCGATCACCGATGTGATGCTCACAAACATGCTTCCCTACCGGTGGGAGTTCGAAGCCGAGAAGCCCGGTGTTTCTGCCTCGTTCACCTGGTATTCTGCCGATTTGCTCCAGCCCTTTTTGCAGGACAGGACGGCCAATATTGTCGTCAGGGCTCAGGTCCCGGTTGGAAACTTGCAGACCCTCATGCAGCAGTTCATCGGTGACGGTCAAGGCGACGTGTTTCTGTTCCATCCTTTGTGGGGAAAAATCGGTCTGGTCGGCGGCACCGACTGGCCGAGCCGTTATCCCAACTTGGGTCAGACGGAGCAGCAAGTTGTGGGCGAGGGAGCCCAGCAGAAACTGGTGACGGTGCTTCCTATCAAGGCTCTTGGCTGGCAGCTTATCGGGGTGGAGCCGACCTCGGTGCTTCTGTCTCCGCTGCTGATGACCCGCAATCTATTCTACATTGTGCTGGTTCTTTTAGTCCTCTCGGGTCTGGGGTATACGTATTTGCTCTATCGGCAGATCCAGTTGCCCCTGACCCATTTGATGGACGGCTTTACCAAGGTGCAGGCCGGTGATTTCACCGTGCGGATTGCTCCTGAGAAGGTGGGGGAATTCGACTACATCATCACCGGGTTCAACACCATGACCCATCAGATTGAGAACCTGATCGAGAAGGTTCTCAAGGCCGAGATCCTGGCCCAGGAGGCGTACTCAAAACAGCTCCAGTCACAGATCAACCCGCACTTTCTGTACAACTGCCTGGCCTTTATCATGAACATGTGCAAGATGAACCAGGTGAACGAGGCCATTGAGATGGCTTCCAGCCTGGCCAAGTACTACCGCTATACCACCGCCAACAAATCCCTGGTGCTGTTGAAGGACGAGCTGGCGTTCCTGAACACCTACTTGTCTATCCAGCAGCTGCGGAATCCCAACTTGCGGTACTTGCAAGAGATTCCTGATACACTTCTCGATTTCGAGATACCTGCCTTCTCCCTCCAGCCGTTGGTAGAAAACGCCATCCTGCACGGGGTTGACCGAAGCCAGGAAGAGGGTTTGCTTCGCATCACGGGACGGATCGAGGGAGCCACGGCGGTGCTGACGGTGGCCGACAACGGCCCTGGGTTGGAACCCGATGAACTTGAGGCCCTGAGCGCCCAAATCCAGTCGCCCGAAGCCCCGCGTTCCGGGATTGGGCTGTGGAACATCCATCAACGGTTCAACCGCCGCTACGGGGCCGAGTTTGGGGTTTTTCTGTACCCGGTTGGGGAGCCGCTGGCCGGAGAGAGGGGCTTCCAGATCGAACTGCGTCTTCCCGGCTCGAGGCAGGTATAAAATGTTCCAAGTCCTCATCGTCGACGACGAGCGCCACATCCTCGACAGCATGACGGCGACCATCCCCTGGCGGGACTGCAAGGTGGATCAAGTCTTTACGGCCGCATCCTACGATGACGCCGTGGAAGTGCTGCAGGAGCAGTCCATTGATATTCTCTTTACCGACATCAAGATGCCTGGAAAGAATGGTTTGGAGCTGCTGGAGTACGTCCAAAGCCGGTTTCCCGCCATCCGCTGTATCGTCCTGACCGGCTATGCCGATTTCTCCTATGCCAAGGCCGCCCTGCGGGCCAAGGCGCTGGACTACCTGCTCAAGCCAGCCACCGATCAGGAGATTATGGAGGTTCTCAGCCGCGCGGCCACCGATCTGGAGGCCCAATGGCGCTTTACCGCTTCACCGGAGCAGGCGCAGAGGGCGATGCTCGAAGACCTCCCCCAGTTGAAGGCGGGGCTGCTGAAAGAGCTTTTGCACGAAGAAGACACGGATGCCCAGCGGGTTCGGGCTCTCTGCCAGCGGTACCAGCTCGACTTTGACTTGGACCGGCAAACTTGTCTGCTGGTCTTCCGCCGGGATGACCGGGTAGTCCAGAAAGTGTTCTCTTCCACCGAATGGTATGAATTTCTGGGACTCCTTGAAAAGGCAGCGCCTTCTCACCGGCGGTGGACAGCCAGCGATTCCCATGGGTATTTGCTCTGTCTGCTGGGCGCGGTTTCGGCGGCACCCGAGGCGGTGTTTCCCTCGGCCGTGCTCGTGGCGGAACAGTGTCAACGGATGGCAAAAAGCGTTTTGGGAATGACCGTTTCGGTGGCGGTGGGAGAAGAGCGCCGCTTCCCCTCGTCCCTTCATCAAGATTACCGCCTGGCGCAACTGGCCCTTTCGCAGCAGAGTGAAGTCCCGGGGGCCTTCTGCTTTGGTCTGCCTCCAGTTTCTAGCACCGGCGGCGTCAGCGAGCTTTATGCTCCACCGGAATTTCGAGAGCTTTTGGAGACCGGCCAGTGGGATTCGGCCGAACAGAGATTGTCGGAGGTTTTTGAAAAACTCGGCAGACAGAAGGAATTGTCCTGGTCGACCTTAATGGAGGTTCAGTCCTATTTGTCCTATTGCTTTCTGAGGTTGTCTCAGGAGCACAGTCTGCCTCAAGACTGGGATTGGACCGATTCGAGCAGGACACTCTTTTCGGTCAAGGTCTGGGCCCTGCGGAAACTGCGGAGTTTTCAGCAGGCCCTTCAGCAGTCTGAGCCCCACCTCAGAAAAGACCTGATTGAGCGGCTGCATCAGTATATCGATGAGAACCTCGCCCACGATGTGAGCCTTCAGACGTTGGCCGACCACCTTGGTTTGACCCCTGCCTACCTGTCACGGCTGCATAAGGCGGCAACGGGCCAGAATCTGAGCGATTACCTTCTTGATCTACGCATGAAAAAAGCCGCCTACGATTTACGGCACACCGACAAGCTGATCTACCAGATAACCCAGGAACTGGGCCTTCAGAACCCCCAATATTTCAGCAAACTGTTCCAAAGCCGGTTTGGTCTCAAACCGCAGGACTACCGCATGGAGAAGAAATAAATGCCGCTCACCGTCGAAATCCCTTCTCAGTTTTGAATCTCCCCGGCCCCTCAGGCTGTGGTTTGGAACCCTTTTGGTCGTCGACGAACCGGTAAGCTGGCGGCGTTACGGCCGCACTGTGCGGGGGACGGTCATTGTCCCCGTCGAGGCCGGGCGCTGGGACTACCGGGTCGAAGTGGGGCCCCGTCCCGAATGGCCCTCGTGGATTGATGAACACTGCCCCTCACGCAACCGCGAGCAGGTGCGCCAAGCCCTGAGGCAAGCAAAACCCGATGTCCTGAAGCTGGAAGGCGAGGTGGTGGAGGGTGTTCGTGCCCCGGCCGTCAGCCTGCGGCATCTCCCGACGCAGGTCTATTTTCAGGGAGTCGGGTACCAGCGGGTGGTAGCGAGGCCTCTCCCGGGCTTTTTCCGCAGTGCACCGGCCGTCGATTCCAACGATTCCACCCTGTTTG
>JFJP01037385.1_pt1 | contig 37702 bp, 46 predicted proteins | sample 431651 | NCBI WGS metagenome assembly JFJP01 (sample SAMN02602958, study PRJNA72255) | Microbial mat metagenome, whole genome shotgun sequencing project. | biome: fresh water; feature: sink hole; material: water; isolation source: purple microbial (photo- and chemosynthetic) mats found in... | reverse complement strand
TTCTTTTTACCAACTCAAGAGAAACTTGATGAAATTAAAGGCACTTTAAGCAACTACAAGTCACCTTGGGTTGACAGAATTGCTGTCAGGTTAAAGTGTGGTATGACTATAGATATTTACCCAGCATCAGCAATACCAAAGAGGGTAATGCTTTCTCTCCGCAAGAAACCAACAAAGCAAGAAGAAGAGTCTCCATACAATAAATCGCATAGGTATGGTGCTATGGCTTTTAACTTCCTTGGTAAGTCGCAAAGAGAAGAAGATATTCGCTTTGACAATCCAGAATTTCAAGATTTTATTAGAATGTCACTCCAAGAGTCTTATACCTTACCAATTGAAGTATGGGATGCTTTGGAGATTATTTCCATTGGCGACTTTGACCCTCTATTCGCAGCAGCAATGGGGTTTGACTTTGACTACCTACAGAAAGAACTCCCTTTATTCAATACTCACTAATTGCTGGCGACCTTAGTGAGGTAGACATGACACCAAATGCTTTTAACTTCTTACTAGAATGGGGAAACACACAACAAAAGATTCCAGTATTACCAAAAAAGCATAAATAGAAACTAGAGGAATAAATAATATGACTACAGCAACAACAGATATGTATTTCAATATGTATGGCGATGGTGCTGTGAGTGCCAAGGTGAGAGGTGTTGTTGGCGATTTAAAGAAACTTGAGCAGGGATGGAAGAAGTATACCTCCGCTATTAGTAGAGGTGCTGGTGCTGTTTCTGGAGGAAGTAGCGGTAGTGGTAGTGGTGGAGGGTCTGGAAGTGCCCTTATGGGTATGGCAGTTGCCACAAAAGTCGTAGAAAAGATACTCTCGGATAAGGCTTACGAATTCATAAAGAATGAGTTATTGACTACTAAAGAAGCCTTTAAGGTTAGTGGAGAGGCATTTAGGCAATTTGGAAAGCATTTCACGATAGACGGCATTGGATTCCGCAAAGCATTCAAGGATATAGCAAAGAAGATTTCAGTCAATACTGGACTATCTTCTACCATAAAAGCAATAAAAAAGAATATTGGTGACTTTCGCATCGGAACCTGGGATTACTTAAAGACAGTAAAGATAAATGGTAAGCAATTCTACGACAGAATTGGTGAAAGATTCATTGAAGTTAGGCAGCTTGGAAGTTTAATCGCTATGGGAATGAGGGATAACATCAAGGAAATTTCTAATATCTTTGGAGGAATGAAGTCAAGTATTTCGGCAGATGCCTCTGAAATAAAGATGATAATGAAGAATATTGGTATTTCACTTGGTATAGATGCAAAGTTACTAAAGAATATTGGAAAGACATTTGCAAAATTCTATACACCAGAAAGAGCAAAGAAGTTTCTTGAGCATACTGTTATGCCTTGGATGGCAGTTGCAATCAAACCTTTGTTTTCTGGTGCAAGGCAAATAGGTGGTTATGTTGCTACTTTAGTTCGTGGTATTATGCCTGTGCTTAAGATTGCTGGAGGTTTCTTTGGAACTTTAGCAGCAGCAATCATTGCTACAGATGATAGAATAGCCAAGGGAATAAACTGGTTGATGGAGAAAATTTCTAAGGTTGCTGAAAAGACAATTGGTTTTGTTGCTAAAACACTAGAGGCAATTAAGAATGGTGCAGCAACTTTAGGTAACTGGGTAAAAAGAATTGGTGAAAATGTAACTGGTATGGATTTGGGTAGTGAGTTCTCTGTGGGTCGCTTTTCTTCGGCAAATGAGAAACTTGATAAACTCATAAGCCCAAGTCAGCAACAGGATTGGTTGAGAAAAATGGGACAAGTTTATGAAGATATGTATGGGGTCAAGGCAAGAAATAGAATGAAAAAAGAATTGATAGATATAGTCAACAACTCTAATGCTGAAAGATTTAAGGCAATGTTAGATTTAGAATATCTCTATAAAAAGGGTAAGAGGGTTTAACATGGCAGACGAGAACTATACAGTAGCGATTGATTTAGTTAGTCGTGGGAAACCACTCAATGTTCAATCACCTCCTGTTTTACAGAAGCAAGGAGGCAAGAAATCTAGTGCTATGCAGGGAATAATTGCTGGTGTTATTTCTTCTGTATTGGCAAAAGGATTAATAAACATAAGACCGTTCAGAGGAAAGAAGTCATCTCCAGTAAAAAAGCAGACTGATGAGAATAAAGAATATATTGAAAGAATAGAGAAGTCAAATCAAAAATTAGAAGATGAACTTCGCAAGAAGCAAGACGAATACTTCGCTAGAGGACAATTAGAGCAATCAAGGAGGAGTTGGAAGTATATTCGTGAAATGGAAAAGGAAAACGATAAACTCATCAACGAAGCAGGAAAGATAAAGATTGAGAAGTTTCCAAAAAAGAAACTTGGAGTTCAGAATGCGAAGGTGTTTACTACAGCAGAACAAATTACTGTAGATAGAAGAATAATGACTCAAAAGAAAGAGTTACGAGCAGACTTAAAGGCAAGTGTCAAGAAACTTGATGCTACTCAAAATATGCTTAAAGAAACTCAACAGGAAAATAAGATACTAAAAGATAATTTAAAGATGGAAAGAATAGAAACTACAGGCAAGATAAGTGCTTTAGAAAAAGAATTAGCACATATCCAACGAAAAGATGATGTTGAGAAACTTAATCGCTCTGTCGGACAACAGGTTCGTCGCCAGAGAGAAAGTATTCAGATGGGAAACAACCCAAAACCCATTGAAATAAAAGAGAAGGTTGACATAAACAATCCTCGCTTGAGCAAACAATCAGCATTTGAAATGATGGAAAAGCAGAAATTAGATGAAGCAAATGTAAAAGCAATTCTTTCTGGCGGTAATCCTAGCGAAAAAATGGTTTCTAAACCAACACAAACAGAACCAAGGAAATCAAAAAAGTTTGAGGCTGAAGAGGCAACAGAAGAAGAAATAGATATGGAAGATTTTATATTTCCAGAGGGTTCCATCAAGTTGATTGAGAAACTTAAGAAAAAGCAAAGGGCACTAGTCACTATAGATGACTAAAGGAAAATATTATGTCAATAACATTAACATCTGGCACAGAAACAATAACCTTTCATGGTATGAAAGGCACCATACAACTACCAAAACCAGTTGTAGAAACCTTTACTTCGCTCGGAGCATCCACGAGATATATCCAGAGACTTCGCTCGGAGTCTCTTGATAGCAAAGTAAATCTATGGACAATGTATGTAGATAGAGATTTGGCTTGGAATACTGAAGTGCAACTCAAGGCAATAGTCGGATTAAGAGGAACTATGGTTGCTGATGGAGAAACTATCAATAACATCATACTACTTGACTATACTTATAGCATTAAGGTTGGAGCAAACAATAAGATTCTTTTAGAGGTTGAAGCAACTTTCGTAACCGATGAGGGAGAATAATAATGAGTAGAAAAGGTAACTTCCGCATATGGGCGAAGGAGCACATGGAAGATGAAAGATTCCTCGAACTTTACTGGTTAGATGGCGAGAATATAAGAAGCGAAGAAAAGGGACTTGGTGCTGGTTCCTTCACTGTAAATTTAGATTTGTATAATGAGTCACAAAAGCAATATTGGGATGCTAGAGGATTTCCAGATTTACCTCAATTGGATTTAAGTAACTGGTGGATTTTCATTCAAGATACAGACTTGATTGCTGATACTAGAGTAGTTACTGACCCAGATACAAACGAAGAATACGAAGTCCCTGTTGACCAAGCATCTGGAGATTACCAACCAGAGGGAAATGCAGATGAATCATTTATCTGGTGGGGATACTGCGGAGAATTTACCAGAGAAATCCAGTTGACTTCTGGTGACGGTAAAGGAAACTTACAGGTATACGAGGTTGGGCATTGGATTAATCGCCAAAAAATAAGATATTTCCAAGAGGGTTGCACAGAAAACGGATATAACCCAATCATAAACGGAAACACCGTAGGAAATAAAGATATAGGAAAACCCTATACACTCTGGCAGACTTATGGGTTTGAGAAAAATGGAAAAACTACTTCAATAAATCCAGAAGATGATATGGCAACAAACTTCTTTTCAGTAAAGGAAGCAGTCAATAACATCATAAGAAACTCTTTAGATTACAGAATAAACTCTTTTGAGTTTTATTTAATCCCTAACTGGAGCGATATAGATACTGGCACAGAATCAACCAATAGATGGTTAGAGCAGTATGAAACTATGGAATCATTTTCTGGTGAGGCACTTACGGATGCCTTGGAAACTGTTCTTGATAGAATTTCTTGGAAATATAACTTGCTTGAGGATGGTAATTTAGAAATGAGATTCTTTGACAAAGATGAAGAGAATTATGTCAATGAAATATCATTGGATGCTTCTTGTGAGTCATTTACTATTATGAGCGAACAACAGGCATATGACAGAATAGAAATCATAGGAGATAGAATATTATTCTTTGGTTCTCCAACTACTTATACTCCTTGCAAAACAAATAAAAACATAGGTGTATTTCCAAAGTGGGATACTGAAATGTTAGAGGATTTCGTTTCACCAAAACAAGTTTTAACAGATAATGAGAATATTAAAACTGTCATAGCAAAGTCACGACCAACACAAACTACAAATGATGGTCCTACAGACGAGAAAGACAATAGACTAGAATTCACTCAAGAGGAATTATCTAATAGGGAAGTAGCAGAATACAAAGAGTTAAGAGAGAAAGATAAGAAAACATACAGGGACTTTTATTGGGGTTATTGCTATCCAGAGAATCCAATACTAGCAGGTGAATGCTTTGGCATCTGGAAGAAACCAGGGTCTTGGAACTCTCCAGAGGACGAAACAAAGGCGGCAGATGAGGTAATATCACTTTATCCATTTGTCTCTACACAACTTGATACTGAAGTAAATAGTGAAGGAATTCTTGTAAAGTCTCCAACCGATTTAGTCAAGACGGACGAAGATATCATATTGGCACTTGATACAAATGATGCATTACCAAAAGACAAGAGACTTATAAATCACCAGACACCTCCTGCAACCGAAATGAAATATAGTAAGGAATCGCTCAATACCGAATTTGACCAAGATATATTAAGCGAACCAACCTTCTATTTTAGAAGTTGGAGTTACATTAAGAGTTTTCCAAACGGAGATTTCTTTAACCCAATTTGGAGAATTGGGACCGTTGGTGGTGTTGGCTGGATGTCATCTAAGCTTAATTTAGATTATGATGGTGTTACTCTAGATAATGACGAACCAGAGGTATTTGCTTGCCCATATAGTGAGATATTCCATACGATTGATGAGAATGGAAACTATGTAGATACTGTCAAGGATTTTAGTGTAAAAAGAGACGAGTGGAAAATAGAAAATGCTGGTGCTTCGTTCTTTGACTATTATAGAGTTCGCCCAACTTGGTTTACTGCAAGTCACTGGAGTAGATTAGTATTTGCCTTTGGTTCCTTTTCAGCACAGAGACTTACATTTACTTATGGTATGCCAGATGGTAAAAAAGTATTGACTATAGATGATGATTCCTATAGATTAGCAATTGCTCGCCCTGGTTTCGTATATGGTGCAGATATGGATGGATTGAAATACACGGCATATAATACTATAGTAAGAAACGACTTACCAAGAATGGCTGAAACAATGAAGCATCTTTGGAAGTATCATAGCAAGACAAAAAGAGCAGTAAAGTTCCAATTTGCCTTATTTGACTCACAAGGAAGAAGAAATAATCCAGTAGGTGGAGCAAGAATAAATTCACAAATAGGATTATATGTTACGAATGTGAATACAAGAGACGGAAGGAGGCATACAGTTAATACTTATATTTCCTCTGTTGAATATGACTTGACAAGTGGTTCTCCAAGAATTAGTGTCCAGACACAATATCCAGATTCTCCAAAGAAAACAAGAGAAAAGGTAATTATGACTGCACACAAGAGAACAAAAAATAAGAAATTTAACCCAAGAGGAACACAAAAATGATTAGGACAACTTCTGGAAATAAAACATTTAGTGTTGGAATGGGTGGATCTTCGCAAACTTCCAAAGTAGAAGTCCTCCAAATTATAGACGGAAACGAAGCAAATGGTTATACTTGTATTTTGCCTATTTTTCACGAAGATTCTAATAGTTCTCTAACAGCAGATGTAAGTGGTGGTTGGGACTTAATTTCAGACGATTTACCAGACGGTTATGGTCGTGCTTGGCTCTATAGGTATACCAGTCCATCGTCAACGAGCGACGGCATAGTTTCTCCAGACAACGGAGTAACTGGTAGAGTATTAGTGCAAAACAGCAATGCACTAACTGGTCCTATTCCTCTATTACCAGGGGCTTGCTATTATGTTAGCCATACTATAGATGTTAGTGGAAGCGGTGATATCTATACTGCCTATATCACTAGAGGTTTGTAAATGAAAAAAAGATTTGTTCCACTCCCAAAGAGAATAGTTAATCCTCTCATTACCCACCAGAAGAATGAAAACTTCTTTGGGAAATATACCGATTTCAATTTCGTAGAAGATCAAGTTTCCTTAAGCGACTTCGGAGTAAATTTTCCAAATTACAATGCTAAATTAACTGGTGGTAGATTACAGCAGCCAGTTGCACAACCTATTAGCGGTGCTGATTGGGCAGGAATTGACTATCCAGAAAACTCTTATTCTGTATGCTTGGCTGGCGAAAACAACGAAACATTACATAACACATATTATATGGGGACACAACCATACATTAGAGTATTTCAACCACCACAAACGGAAACTGGTTATCCATATGTAGTTACTAGACATACTTTTCAAGGAAAAAAGTTTGATTTCTTTGCTACTATTTTTGGTGAGTTCCAAGGAACCATAAGGATCAGAAAGTATAAACGAGGTTGCTATCCAGTCTATTCTTATGATGCTAGTCCTTTTATTGCACACCTAGACGAACAACTAGATGATGATGCTATTTTTGAAACTGTTGCTACATTCACAGGCGAAACAGGAAAAAACATATACACACAGAAATTTGCTTTTGATTTAGAAACTGATTATTTCCCCGCTGTTAGTTTAGTTTATGATTGCGAATACATAGACGACAAGAAACCAAACGGATATTCGCTATTAAATGTTTTGGGATTGGATAATCAAAATACATTTATTATTCCTGGGGAGATACCAGATGGATTTACCCAAGTATCCCAAAATCTAAATTCTTGGAAGATTGACCCAAGACAAAATGTTACTGAAACATATCAGAGCGATGGTTTCTCTATTACTGATACAAACAAGGCAGTTAATGGGCATAGGTATATTCCAGTAAATGCTGAATTTTCTTCGTACAGTGACGGAATGCCAAGTACTAACCACGAAACATCATCATTGTGCTACTCTGGAAATAATATGCTAGTTGTTTATAATAACTTTATCCGCTCACTAATGAGAAATAAGACGAATTCATTATTGGATTTAGAAAGAGAATTCTTTTGGCAGTACGATCGAAGTGGTGAATATGAAGATCCAAACTTGGACTCTATAAATTTTAATATTTATGTATTTTGCGGAGATTTTAAAAATATAAGGATGTGGTATACTTGCTTGCCAGAAAATAGTGTTGGCGACCCACAAACACCAGTTGAAATAAACTTTTCACTATATGCCTTGCCAGATTCAGTAAACCTAGAGGCTGATAATTCAGCTTATTTCTTAGCAGAACAGGCTGGGTTTCCTGACACCACACCACTAGAATCTTACACATTCACCCCAACAGTTTCCTGGGAATTGAGCAATAAAATAGATTTCAATAAAGCAAATTATCCGCTCGGAAGTAGTGAGACTAAAAATAAGCAGATGCGAAAGTGGGTAATTATAGTGTGGACTGAAGGAGATTCTTCAAATAGTACATATGAGTTACAGGACCATCTTATAGCGAGCTACACTAGTAGTAAGATTGTCTCTTTGCCATTTGATGTGTGTGCTATTGACGGAACTATTATTCCAGGCGGTTATCCAACGGAAGATAGTTATATTTTCTCGACTGAAGAAACTATAGGAGACAATAAGATAATCAAAGTTGCAAAACCAGAAGGATACGAAGAGAACTTCTTGAGTTCAAGAATAGATATTGCAGAGGGAAACTCTTTGACACTTAATTGGGCACAAGTAGGAACAAATCATTATGCCGTGGCTAAATTCAAGAAACCTACTATAGCAGGAAAAAGTGGTTGCTTACAGGCAAAAAAGTTTAACGAAATATACTCAAATCGTCCAGGGTTATTCTCATTCGAACACGAAAAGAAGTGGTTTTTATACACAGACGAAGTGGTGAGTAGATGTCTTGTCACGAGGGACCAACCAGTATATGCTGGTACATATTCATTCCAAGAAATAGAAGGCGACCCAAATGGAACATCTAACATAATGGCTATTGAGGAAATAAATGTGCCATCAAAAGTAGTAACTGTGGATGATGCTAATTATGCCTCTCCTACAGATACTAATTCCTGCGGACCTAACGAATATATCTTTAGTTTTTCGGCGGAAGCATCGGCATCATACAAGTTAATTTTGGGTATTGGTGAGTTAGATTTCGTGAATTATACAATTTTATTTTCCACCGAAGATAAGTATTGTGTGACTGATATTATTTCCTCATACAGAGATAATAGTTTTAAAAACTTTAGAGAGACTACACATATAATATTGCCTCTATCTTCTGATGCCGATATAATAAAAACGGCATCGCAGCAAATTTATTTAATTACACCAAATGCTACTGGAGATTTTGAAAAGTGGAGAGGATACCTAGCACTAGTCTATATAACATCAGACGATACTATAGTGGCAAATAGAAAATATTCATATAGATTAATCCATCCAGAGACTTTTTTTGCGGTTGGGTGTGTAATATCACCTTACTCGTCAGTTCCTCCTGTTGGCTTCACAAAAAAATATATCTACAGGGGAGGCACAGCTTGGTACCTTGACTCTTATGATAGTGATGCCTATTATTTAATAACTGACAGAGAGGTAGATGTTCCTGTAGTTACCGAAAATAAAACTATGTATTTTAGAATTTCTGGAAATCCAGGGACTAGATTTGATATACCTACAAAAATAAAAGTAACTAAAATAGTTCCTTAAAAAACAAACCCAAGGCAACTGTTACCTTGGGTTTGTAGCAACTACCGACTAGTAGGGTTTCTTATTGTTGCTTTTTAGGAATATCACCAACATTCCATAGTCCAGTTTCTACTTCTATTTCGTATTCGTGAAACTCTGTGTAGATTGGTTCTTCTTTTCTTTCGGCAACTCCTTGTGGATTGGCTAATTGCTTTCCGATGAATTCTCTACGAATAACTTTTAAGATATATTCGCTTGAATAATTCTTTAGGTAAGCATCAAGTTGCTTCAACTCAAATTGATGGTTTACTGGAGTGTCGTGAAACTGGTGGACTTGGTAACGGCGAATATAGGTGCTATTAGGCATTGTTGCTCTCCTGTGTCATTATATCTCTGTAGGTGGTTAGTAACTTCACGAATTCTTCGTCTGTCTGTAACTTTACTCTCAAATCTAAGTATGAGTATCTTGGAATTATCTGGTAGTTGGCGAGAATGTCACTTACGAATATCAACTGTAGGGTTTCTTCGGTGCTATTCATCATACTATTTTACCTCTCATAGAGTTTACGAAGTTTGTGAAACCTTTTAGTATTTCATATTTCTTCTCAAGTTTACTTGCCAACTCCACTAAATCGTTAGTTACTTCACGATAACTTGCCGAGTTATTTTCTGTCTTTAGTATAACTTCAATATTATCTTTGTCAAATACTACCAATGCTGGTATATCTTTATTGAAGTCATAAAAAATCTTTATTGAGATTTTATGATTGAGACACTTGGATTCGTCTAATGCTTCGCTCCAACCTATTTCTTTTAAGTTTGCTAATATCATTGCATTCTCATATCCAAACTTTGCTCCAGCAAGCAATCCTACTTTTATATTTGCTGTTTTGCTACGGAGGAAGTGTATTCTTTTATTCTTGCGATACCATTGTTTGAAATAACCACTAAAGTATTCATTCCATTCTTGTCTGTGTGAATCTCTATACTGCTGACTACCCTTTCGGTTTTGCTCTCGCTTCTTGATTGGGTCTTGTTTCTTTTTCCACTCCTTTCTATATAGTGGATTATTCTTCCCGTCTATTCTTGCGGGTATTGTTTGTGTGTTGCTCATCCTATCTCCTTTATTACGAGAGGGTTGTATTCTCGTATATAAAGTATTTATAAGCAGATTGTCAATATTTTACAAAAATCTGTCAAATACAAAAAAACCCCTACCAGTTGTGGTAAGGGTTTCTTGGATATACTATGGGTTGTGTATTACCAACAGATACTCATAATCTTCCTTTATACTGATACTCTAAATCCTTCATTGCTCTTTCTCTATCCTGCTCGGTGAAGTCTCTGTATTTTTCTTGAATATACTTACCATCCTTATAAACTTCTCGTGTTTTCCAAACAGGAGCTTTATATTCTACTTCTTCTATCTTTCCTGTCAGGTGGTTATAGGACTTCACCATTTCCTTTTTAGGGGAGTTTTCCTTGAAGTGGCGGTAAGTTGCCACTCCAACAAATAAACTCCCTGTAAAGGCAAGCAAGAGGCACAGAGGCACTACTGCGGGGTGTAGGTTACTACTCATTTGGAGTAACTTCCTGCTTCTTCTTTGCTTCTTCTGCTTCGTCAGCGAGTTTAGCGACTTTGCCACATACTCTTTCGTTTTCTAAAATCAACTTGAGTGCCTTCTTCTGTATGTCAGTCAACTCTTCTTTTTCTTCTTCTTGACACTCCTTGACATCAATAAACTGCTCGCAACGACAAACGAAATCCATTATGCCTGCAAGTTCCTTTTCGTTCTTATGAAGCAAGAAATCCTGAAAGTCTTTGGATAAGTCACTACGAGGTTTTTTAAGTGACTCAATATACTTTTCTTTTGAGTAATATTCATTGACAAGCATCACTAAAGCTTGGTTTAGAAGTGAAACTGCTCTGATTAATTCTTTATTGTCGCTCATATGGTTTCCTTTATTTTGAAGAGTTTGATATTGAGATGCCTTATATTCCTGAATAATTCTTCGGCATCGTCATCTAACATTTGCCACTCCACAATCTGCTCAATAAGTCCTTCATCACAGCAATCCACATAGATATTATCGTTTATTACCAAGTAACTTATATCTTCTTGGATTTCCTCAATAAGAGTATTATCATTGGTGTTACGACTTGCTTCATTGTAGTTTAGGTAGGTTTTACCTATTGACTCGCTGAATCTGTCACAATAAGAAAGAGCAATCTCTTTATCCTTCTTATTGAGTTGGTTTATGGTTTTGTATTCGTTCATCTTACATCTCCTTGCCCTTTGTGGGCGGTTAGGAGGGGTTATTCCCCTCTGGTTGTGATTATTATATTAGATAGAAAGTAGTTTGTCAATAGACTTACCAAATTCTTCACTTTCTTTTTTCTTTTTCTTCTGATACTTTACTTCATCAAGGATAATATCTCTCATTTGCTCTAAAAGCAACTCTTCCCACTTTCGGCATTCAATATCAATCAAATCAATTGATAGTTTTATAGCAGAGTATTCTTCACTATCCTCTTTATAGTTTTTAGACATCTTTTCAAGTATCTCAATATACTTCTGATATCTAAATTGGTTTTCTATTTCTAATAGAATGTTATTGTAGGGGTGTCTCATAGATATGTCTCCTTCTATTGTTATTTATATCTGTTATAGTTATTATACCAAAGTATTTTATTTTGTAAAGGGTAGAGTTTTTGCCACAAGTGACTTTTCTTCTTCAAATACTATAGAAGAAAGAAACTCACTTCTTGATAGTAACACCTCTAACTATAATTCTTCCATCCTTAATTGAAGTTTTAGTTTTAAAGTAGTCAGCAACTTTGCCTAAAGTTACACCACTTCCACAAACTTGCTTGACTTGTTTTGAAGTTAGAATATCAGTATGTAAGTTAGTAAGTTGTAAATGTTTATCAATACTTAACTTAATGTTATTTTCCCTACTTACTTTTGTTTCAGTATGGTAGTAATCTCGCATTTCTTGCTTTTTAACTTCATAACTTACTGATAACTCGTTTAAAGTTTGTTCAGTATGTTGTAACTCTTCAAGTTTAAAGTTATATGGTAAGTTATGTAAGTCAAGTAATTCTAATACTTTAGTATGAAGTAGTATATCAACACTAACTTTACCCCTGTAACCTATACTTCTACCACTTGCTTGAAGTAACAAATCCTCATACATAAATTTAGTTATTTCTTTTTCAGTAAGTGTAAAGTTAGATAAGTTAGTTAGTAATGTAGTAATTAGGTTTAAATAGTCAGAAACTAAATTTCTAACTATAACCAAGTTATTACCAATTAAGTCTAAACCTTTACTTGATTTTAAATTATAGTTAGTTTCCACTTTGTCAAGTCTGTTACCAATAACATAGTCATACTTTTTACTCAAGTCACTAAATTCTTTAGTTTTTAGATATTCAACCACTACTAACTTACTATGTTTTATATTCAAGTAAAACTCATTCTTAAACTTATCCTCTAACTTACTATCTCTAACATACTTACTTACTGTAAAACCACCATACTCAAGTATTTTACTAATCAAGGTTTCGGTAGTAAGAATAGTAATGTTAAACTTACAGTTAGTTATTTCTTGAGTAAGGAAGTTAAACCTTATGTCTTTATTCTTTAGTGCTAATGCTTTAGTATAGTCATTCCTACTAAAGTTAGTATCATATAACTCTTTTACTCCAGTGGTTTTGTTACTCCACAAACTTGATATGTCAATGTTTAGTAAGTTAGGTCTAACTATGTCTGTAACTTCCACTTCGTCAACTATTACTTCATAAATTTTGATACCATTACGGTTTAAGTCATCACTGTAACTATTCAATAAGAAACTCGCCATAGTAATAATAATAACTCTGCCCGTTGTGGCGGAAATTCTCAAGTGTAGATTGTCTTGATACTCTGGATACTTATTATAAGTCTCTTGACAAACAATAATAGAAGCATCAACCTTATGTGCTTTAAATCGTTTTAGAGCATCTATTGCTTGTTTAGTAGATTGCACTACCCACAAGTATCTTTCGTTGTTATGAGCGATTTCTTCTTGCTTACTGTGACTTTTGCCACTTCCGCATAATCCTTGGATTACTCTCTTGCTTTTTTCATAAATAGTGTTATAATTAGTCATAGAAGTTTGCCCTTCTTGGTTAGTTGCGAAACCTCAAGAGTTTGCCCTCTTGGGGTTTCTTTGTTATTTAAGCAATCCCTTTACTTGAGTTTCATTTATAAGAATCTTCTTTCCAATTCTCTTTGCTTCAAGTTTCTTGGTTCTAATCCAGAAATAAACATTTACTTGGGGAATAGAATACATAGCAGATATTTCCGCTGGGGTGTAGTAGTTGGTATTGTCTATAGTAATCATTTGTTGTCTCCTAATGGTATTTATAGTCGTTATAGTTATTATATCACAACTTTTTATATTTTCATATCATAAATATGCTTGAGGTGCCTATGAGATACTTATTGCTACTTTTTGCAACACTTGCTCTATTTTTGAGCAGTTGTGGAGAAATAAGAAATAATAACAATTCTCCTAAAAATGACAATCAACAGCAAACCACTTTAACCCTTGAAGAAAAGAAAAAAGAAGTCGTGAGACTCCAAGGAGAGGTTCAGTCATTAAAGTCTCAAATAACGGCACAGGAAGAGCAGGAAACGGCATCCAAAGCATTATGGGTAGGGAGAATTGCTGGGTTGCTCGCCATAGTATGTTTAGTAGGTAGTTTCTTCTTATCAACCTATCCCATAGTAGGAGTAGTCGCTCGCCATTCCGCTTTGATATTAGGTGGAGTAAGTGTATTAGCATTCCTTGCCGTAAAGTTAGTTCCATATTTGACAATCATAGGTATTATTGTTGGGGTAATAGTAGTAGGTGTCGCTATATGGGGTTGGATGAGAGATAGAACTAGTTTAGTGAAAGTCATCAAGACTGTAGAAGAGCATAAGGAACTTATTCCTGACTATAAGAATAAGTTTAAGAAGCATATTGATGCACCCGCAGATAAGTGGATAAACAAAATTCGAGGTAAGTAATATATATACTCTATATGTGGTATAATAATAACTACATAACTGGAGCAACCTATGATATTCAAACCATTCCCGCTTTCGCCAAGATACCAAGTTAGTGATACTGGAGTTATTATGGGTTTGTCTGGACACCCTCTCAAACTCCAAAAACTAAACAAGACTGAATACCTCACTGTTACCTTTGGTCGTAAGTTGAAGGATTTGCTCTGTCATAGGGTAGTAGCATATAGTTTTGGATTACTCAATGAAGAACAATTTCGCAATGGTAAGATGTTCGCAGTCAACCATAAAGATAGTTGTAAGTCAAATAATAACTTATCTAACCTTGAAGTAACCTCCTATTCGGGTAATCTCCTTCATTATCACTCCAAGAAGTATTCAGTCACCTATCTCGTAAGAAACTGTTCGTTAGAAGCACTCAAAGAAGCAATCTTGATAAAGGAAGCAATATGAAAAAGAAGAATAAGAAGAGAGGCAGACCAGTAACTACGGGTGACACCAAGTTACGAATGCTTTTTAGTATTGATGAAGGAATCGCATTGGAATTCCGCAGACACTCAAAGCGACTCAAAGTGAATATGAGCAACTGGATTCAGCAACAGATGCACAAGTTTAATGTTGAAAATTGTATGGAAGATAATAAATAAGGGTAGGAGATGGATACTTCTATGAGAGAAATCAAAGATTATATTTTGAAGAGTAACTTCAAGAGTTACAAGAGTGACATAAAGACACTCTCTGGTATCTATTTGCTCCATCATTTACCATCTGATGAGATTTATGTCGGACAATCAAAAGAAATCAAGAAGAGATGGAGTACATATGCTACAAAGGGTAAAGCAACAGAGAAGCAGCCTAAACTATGGAATATATTAGAAAAGTCAAATATAGAAGATTGGGATTGTTATGTATTGAAGGAAGTAGAGGATATTAGCACATTACTTGATGTTGAGGATGAGTTTATTGAGTTATACGATTCCGAAAAGAGTCTAAACTGCTCAAAACATCTTCGTGAAGCATATGTTGTTAAGAAAGAATTGAGTTTCTATGAGAATCAACTTTCAAAGAGCATTGAGACATTTAGGAATATGAATATTCATTACTTTACTGGCGAAGAGTTATATGTTACTGATTTAAAAACAAATGTGAGTATTGATGTATGTGATTTAAAGAAGCAATATACTCTCAATGAAATAAGAAACTTGAAGTTACCAATATTAAATGAGTTCGGGAAATATATTAAAGACCCATTTGCCTATTTTGGAGTAAAGCAACTTCATAAGACACATATACAATTGAGTTACTTTGCTGACTTGAGCAACTTTACGGAATTAAAGAAAGATATTAAGTTAGACGATAATCTAACCTTGAGAGTAACTTGGAGTAAGAAGCAGATAAGAAATGATTCTATAATAGTATTGGAGAAAATATAATGCCTAAACTCGGAGATAATCAAGGAAGCAGACAGTCATTTAATGACCGTGCCCGTCGTGCCTGTGACTTCTATGTAGATGGTAAGTCGCTTTATGAATCATTATGCCTCGCTGGGTATTCTGAACAATATGCCCATAAAAAAGGCAGAGATTGGCTAAAGAATAGACAAATTGTTGATTATATCCACACTCGTCGTATAGAAATGCAACAACAAGACTCCTATAAGAAGTTTGATTTCTTAAAGTTCCTTCGTGGGAAACTTGATGACCCTAACATTGACGAAAAGGCAAGAGTAGAATATGCCAAGTTACTATCAAAGGTAAAAGGCTTTGATAAGGAGATTGAATTACTTGAGAAGAAGATTGATATTGAACTCAAGGCACTAGAAGTTTCTAAAGCAACTGAAGTAACTGGTTCGCTATCCATCGTATTCAAAGAGGCAAAGAAGGATGACTAATAATGACTTATGAAGAGCAACTTGAGGCTACTATTCTCCAACTTGAGCATAAACTTGATGACATTGCTGGTAGATACATCAAAGCCAAAGAAGTCATATCGGCTATAAGAACCATTCGTATTGAGAGTATTTCATATCGTTGTGATGATAGTAACCCTGGCTTACACGGCATAGTCATAGAAGGCACTTGTGGAGATGCTTTTGATGTGGCTAAATTCAAGGAGGCTTTTGAGAATACTGATGACTACTAACCCTTCACTTGAAGTCGCTTATGAGGAACTTTGTGATTTGCATAGAGAAGCAATTGTAGCAGCATCAAGATACTATCAACTCAAGTATGCCGAACGAGTTGCTATAAAGAACATCAAGCATTACTTCCGCCCAAATGATTGCTACAAGAAGTGGTCAAGCAAGGCAAGGACACTATCACGAAAGAATTGGGGAGCAAAGGGTAAGAGAATGCAAATTGACCATATCAAACCTTTGCTACTCTGTTTCCTTGAGGGTATGACACCAGAGCAAGCAAGTGACAAAAGTAACTTACAACTACTTTCCAAGGAAGCAAATCGTAAGAAGTCGTTTTTAATTTAATTTCATAAAGGAGCAACAGATGAAAATAGAGATAGACATAGACGAAGATACTTTAGATACTTTCGTCAATAACTGCGAAGCGAATGATTTAGACAAGGATAAGATACTTGAGCGACTTATAAGCGACTTCAACAACCGCTTTATGACTCAAATCAAGAAGTATCTTTCTAATGGGTGTGGAAGATGAGTAACTTCATTGAAATCAAACCTGGGTTGTGGTATGAAGTAACTACAGGATTACCTTGGAGTAGTAAGTATAAGAAGAGCGAAGGTAAGGGTTTGATAAAAACTTATTATGATGGAGAAAAGAAGTTACTTACTGCTAAAGATAGTATTGGTTACTATATTGTTGGCGGTAGAAAGAAGTGGCATAGAGTAGTTTGGAGTCACTTCAATGGAAGTATCCCTAAAGGTATGGAAGTTGACCATAAGAATAACAATAGGGTTGATAATAGAATAGAGAACCTTCAGTTGCTTTCACATAAAGATAATACAAGGTTTAGAAGCATACAATCAAATAATACTTCTGGTTATGCAGGAGTTATTTGGCATAAAGCATCTAAAAAGTGGAGAGCAAGAATAAGTGTTGATAAAGAAAGAATATGTTTAGGTTACTTCAATACCCCTGAAGAAGCATATTCAGCATTCATAAATGCTAAAAAGAAATATCACGGGGAAGAATCTATAAGAGCATTACAAGGAGCAACTAATGTATAATCAAGTGTATTGTGAAGATTGTATGAAAACTATTGAGAGGATGGAGGATAATAGTTTAGATTTAGTTATCACAAGTCCTCCGTATGAATCCGTCAAGAATTACGGCAAAGCAGTAACTAATAAAGATGACCAAGAGTGGGTAGATTGGCTTGTAAGCATCTTCAAGTCGCTTCATCCAAAACTCAAAGACACAGGTAGCATAATAATAAATGTAAATGCCCCAATCAAGAACAAGTGTCGCTCTTTAGCACCGCAGAAACTTCAAGTGGCTTTGAGCGACTTATACTGCCACTACGATTCTTATATTTGGGCGAAGAAGAATGGTATACCTTCGGCATCTCAAAAGCGACTTGATGGGAAACACGAATACTTATTCCATTTCACCAAGACAATAAATCCTAAAATGGATGCTTCTAAAGTCAAAGTAAAGAAGTCTGAAGGAGCATTGAAGCGACAGGAGTATGATTCACGAAAGACTCACGATGTAGTAGATGCTAATGGTATAGTATCTCAATCAGTGGAGAAGAAAAAGGATAGTGGCGATATGAAGTATCCCTTTAGTTACTTGCAGTTTCAGAATGCTGGGTGCCTCAAGAATGCTCCACAGACAAAACACCCTGCTCCTTTCCATCCAGAACTTCCAGAGTTTTTTATCAAGATGCTCACTAATGAAGGTGATACAATTTTTGACCCGTTTATGGGTTCTGGAACAACCGCTTATGCTTCGGTCATATTGAATAGAAACTGGATTGGGTCAGAACTCAACCCAAGTTATATTGAATTAGTAGAAGAGAATGTTAGAATAGCAGAAGAGAAAAGGGGTAGTAAATGAACAAAGTAACTAAAGGTGTTTACTGCTTGACTTTTCCAAATGGTAAAAGATATGTTGGTGTAGGTTGCTCTAAAGGAGGTATACCTGAAAGATGGAAGAAATACTTATACTTAACTTGTAAGTCTCAACCAAAACTCTATAATGCCCTAAAAAAGCACGGTACAGAGAATGTAAAGTTTGAAGTTATTTTAGAAACTGACGATGTTGATAATGCATTGAGAAGCGAAATGTATCTTATTGATGTATGGAATCTTCAAGATATTAGATATGGATATAACATAACTGATGGAGGTAGAGGTAATAATCATATTCAAGCAAAAATAAGGAAAATAAAGAATACCATTACTGGAGAGATAATTGAAGGATGCTTGAAGCAACTTGGTAGAGACTTAAATCAAAATGTGGATTCTTTTAGAACATCTATGAAGAAGTATGGAAAATATAGAGATTGGATACTTTTAGATGGACATTGAAATATCATTGCTCCCTGCAACTATTAAGGTATTAAAAGCAACTAAACCTACTATCCTTTTTATAGGGGGAAGAGGAAGTTCCAAAAGTTATAGTGGTGCTTTGTGGGTTATTATTCAACTCATTAAGTCGCCTGGAGTAGTTTTTGGTTGCTTCTCTCCAACTCATTCGCAGACATCTGCTGTTATGCTACCTAATATAACACAGCACCTTGACAGAATGGGAATAAAATGGGTATTCAATAAAAAACCAGAGTTTCTTAAAAGTCGCTTTTTGAAACACGATAATATACTTTCTATTCATATTCCAGGTAACGAATATGCTTCTCAAATATTCCTTGGAACAGCAGATTCTTATGACTTTGCTCGTGGTAGAGAATTTGCTGGACTTTGGTTAGACGAAGTAAGAGACATATCACAAGAGGCACGAATGGTGTTTTTAGGTTGTTTAAGAGGATTTGGAGAAAGAATATACCCAAAGTTACTCACCACAACTCCGAATGGTTATGATGACTTATACAATGAATATATTGCTAAACAAAGGAGTGATGTAGAGATAATTAGAAGTGCCTCCCAGGATAACATATTCTTACCTTCAAGTTTCTTTGAGGAACTTAAGAATAACTATTCAGAGAAGTTTTATGCTCAAGAGGTTCTTGGACAGATTATTAACTTCACCATTGGACAAGTTGTTTATGCATTTAAGAATAGTCATATTAGTGATGATGAAGTTCCTGGGGAAAGTTGGTTAGGATGCGACTTTAACTTACTTCCTATGTCTTGGGGTTATGGAACTTACAATAGAAACAAAATGAAGATTGATGGGGAAATAGTCATTAGAGATACTTGTAGGACACAAGATGCTATTGATATCTACACAAGGAAGAATAGTCACTTAAAGGGTAAAAGGATAATAGTTGTAGGTGATGCGAGCGGTAGTGCTGGAACAACCAAGAGTTACCAAAGTGACTATGATATTATTGAAAAGGGACTTAAATGTGCTGGTATGATACCAGTTATGCGACCTTTAAGGAGTAACCCAAGTCACACTGACCGTGCTAATCTATTCAACAAGTTACTTGAAGATAATAAGATAGTCATTTCAAGTGGCATAAAGCAACTTATTGAGGATTTTCATAAGTTGACTTGGAAGGAAGGAACGAAGCAATTTGATAAGGCAACCTATGATGCACATTTATTTGATGCAGTATCTTACTTTGCTTATAGTGAGTTTAGAGGAAGTAGCGGAATAGTAGCCACGAATAAACTAATGAAATGATAAATAGATTTCATACAAAGGAATAATTATGCTAAAAGAAGCAATTCAATCTGGAAAGAAACTACCTATTGACATAAAGGCATACGAAGCCAAGGTAAAAGCGGCAGAGTATCTTCGCCTTTCCTATAAACCAACTGGTATTGCCTATACTCAAGGCGATGCTCCAGATGGTAAGATAATCCATAAGATGGAGTGTGAGGAAAAAGAGGATTGGAGAATCAGAACCTCACAGACACCTACAAGGCACTATGTAGCGACTGTAATCAACAAGTATAACTCTGCTGTGTTTCGTAATGAACCTACTAGAGAAGAAAGTGGCATAGTAGAAACTTTATATTCAGATGCCGATGGCTTTGGAAGCCCATTGAATACCCTTATGCGAAATGCTTTGAAGTCAGCACAGATAGACGGAGCAAGTTACCTATTAGCAGATTCTACTGCTTCTGATACACAGATACTTACTATTGCCCAAAAGAATTCTTCTGGTGTAAGACCCTATATTCGCTTATTGAAGGTTGACAATATCCTTCATATTGAGGAAATAGAAAATACAATAACTGAAGCAATAGTGCTTTTGGTGGACGAGAATGGAAAGACATTTGCTCGCTATATGGATGACACTGATTTCATTGATATGATTCTTGATGAAAAGAAGATGATTGTGAAGGATATGTCAGAAACTTATAGTCACGGGTATGCTTCTATTCCTTTAGTTCAGATTCAGCCATTTGATATTCCTCAATCGCAACTTCCCGCTGATAGCCAAAGAACCATAGTCAATATCCTTTCGTTGCTCCAGCAAGAAATGACTGACAATGTATTCTCAAAGTTTATATTGTCTGGTGTAAGAATACAACAAGACGAAGATGGAACTAAACAAAAGATTACCTACGGAAGTAAGAGAATGATTGTTTTGGAATCGGAGTCTGCCAAACTTGATTTGCTTGGTGCTGACCACGGTTCCGCCGACTCACTCCGTAAGCAAGTTGAGTTAGAAGAAACTAATCTTTACTATGCTGCTGGGTTTGGTCGCCCTAATGTAGAGCCAACTGCTTTGAGTGGTGTAAGTCGCTTGATAGCAATGGAAGATTTCTTCATTAGTTGTGATGCACTCAAGAATGCCATAGAAGCAGCAGAGAATAAGATACTTGCTTTAATATCTTCTAAAGAATCTGGTGAAGTAACTCAAACTGCTTATATAGGAAAGTATGTTGCTGATGATGTTGGTGAGGATTTACAGAAACTTCGTGATTTACTTGCATTACCACTCCCAAATACCTTCAAGAAACTTGCAATCAAGGATTACATCAATAAATTCTATAATGTATCAGACGAAGATATGAGAATGATTGAGCAGGAGTTACTAGCAAATGAACCAGTTAATCCTTAAAGGAATAACAAAGATACTCGCTATTACTGACATAGGCAACAAGGATACTGTAGAAGTATCTTCAAGTTGCTTGAGTGAAGTAAGATACGATTTATCTACACAGACACTTGGAGTTACTTTTGAGGAAAGTGGAGCAGATTACAATTACTACTTTGTTCCTGAAAGTGTCTACGAGTCACTTGTTCAAGCCCGTAGTGTAGGACAACAATTCAACTTTATAGTAAAAGGAAGTTACTTTTATCGTAGGGTATAACAAATGGCAGACACAACTGCCTTAACCATATAAGGAGAAAACAAATGACAGAAGAAACGAAACCAACGGGAGTGGTTTCAGAGCAACCAAAGGCATCTGAAGCAACTCCAGAGAAAACCATACCAGTTGATGTTTATGGTATTTCAGTTGACTTACCTCTTTCCAAGGCAAAGGAACTCATTACAAAGAGAGATAGTAAGACAAAAGAATACAATGAACTCAAAGGTAAGATTGAAGTCGCTGAAACAAAGGCGAAGCAAGAAGCCGAAAGAGCATCATTATTGGAACTTATGAAGAAAGGCGAAGCGGAAGCCGTAGAAGCACAAGTTTCTGCCAAGTATAGAGATACTATAAGTCGCTTTGAGCAAAAGGTTTATAGAGGCGAAGTGAAGTCGCAACTTGCCAAGGCAGGAGTTATTGCGGAGGCACTTGAAGATGCCGCTAAACTTGTTTTATCAGATGCTTCACCTACACTTGATGGTGACGAAGTGAAACTTGGTGGCAAGAAGGTAGATGAGTTTATTGGTGAGTGGGTAAAAAATAAGACACATCTCCTTGCTGTTCAAGGCAAGACAGATACTAAAAAGAAGAATATAGGAAGGACTGAAGTAACTCCAGTCAAACCAGAGAAGAATAGTAGCGAATCACTCAAGAATGGTATTACTAAATTCCTTAAGTAATGAATACTATCATCTTTCCTCCAGAAACCCCTCCAGATCCACCAGAGGGGTTTTTCTGGAAGGCATATTATCATCTAGGTAAGTTAAGTTGCTTTAAGTTGACTAAAAAGGAACATAAAAAACCTTGTAATTGCTCAAAGCGACTATAAATAACTCTGTAAGCGGTTGGACAATCTCTTACAACCCCTCTAGGAATGGATGTTTCTGGAGCAATAACGGTAAGAAGCAACCTTTTATCGCTTCAAACAAAACAAACATTTTCAAAAAGGAAAATACACTATGGCTCGTTCACTTACTGCACTCGCAGACACAACTCAAGATGACCTCTTTTCAGGCTTCATCGACACCCTTCTCAAGACAGACGAATTTACTGCTGCTCTTATTGCTAATGCTGGTATCACAGACCGCCCAAGCATCAAGTTCAACCAGTTGCTCGCTGTTCCAACTCCAGTTTATGCTGATTGCTCAACCGAATTCAGCAACCAGAATATCTCTGGCGGTCCAGTTACCGTTGACTTACTCACGATGGCAGTTCAGTTCAATGTCTGCACAATCGGACAGAACCTCTACTCCAGTTACACTGATGTAGTCGCTTCCGAAGTTGAAGGTGCTATCAAGGGTATGTCTCACAAGATTCTTGCTGATGGTGTTGGCTCTGGTAACGGTTCTACCGCTATCAAGGGACTCAACTCCGCTGTCACCAACTCATTCGCCATGGCTGGGGCTTCCCTAGATGTAGGCGACTTGGATCGCTTGATTGATGAAGTCAAGGACAAGAACGAGAGATGCTACTTCGTTGGTGCTCCTGCTACCGTTCGTGCAGTCGTTGCCGAACTCCGTAGCGAAGCATCTATGCAATGGCAGGAACTCGCTGGAACTGCACTCCGCACTCCAAGTTACCAGGGATACAACATCGTCAAGGCAGAAGGTGCTACCGCATCAAGCCTTTACTTCGTCAATCCTGACAGTGGCTACAAGTTGTTCTTCGGCACTTCACAGGATGCTCCAATCGGTGGGGTTTTCAATATGCAGAAACTCGGCATATCGCAAACCAAGCTTGAGGAACTCTGGAGAGTCTACTGCCATATCGCCGCAGTATCGCTCAATCCACTCGGATTGGCTGAATTGACATTCTAATTGATATAAGATAGTGATAAAGAACTAAAAGAATAATCTTTTACCCCGTAAGTTGCTCTACGGGGTTTTTCTTCGGAATAAAATACACACAACGAGCAACTGGAAGTGTGTTATAATATTGTAGGAGAAGCAAATGATTAAAAGACATCCAATAAATAAAGATTATGGAGCAGATGAAAATGGAACAATTTATTCGTTCAAAGAATATGAAAATGGTAAACTTCTTGAAGGATATATCAATAATCACGGATATAGAAGATATAATCTAAAAGGAGATGATATTGCTGTTTCTGGACATAGATTTGTGTGGGAGTGCTTCAACGGGGTAATAACAGATAGAAGTTTAGTTATTGACCACATAAATCAGATAAGAAGCGATAATAGATTATCAAATATTCGTTTAGTAACTGTATCGGTAAACAATAGAAATTGTAAAAAGAAAAACTCAAATGGTAAACATAAGTCAAAATATAAAGGTGTTTATTACTCTAAAGGCAAGTGGAGAGCGATAATTACTATAGGGACTTATGATACTGAAGAAGAAGCAAGGGATAATTTCAATAAATGGTATGGTTTAGTAACTAATACATAAATACCCAATAGGAGTAACTAATGACACCAAAAAAAGCAGAAGAGATACTAGATAAACTTGGAGTAGAATACGACAAAGTAACTATGGCACATTGTCTTATTATCAAGTTTAAAGACGGAAATAGAATATCCTTTAAAAAGTTTATGAGGAATCACGAAAAGTCAGTAAGTGGCGATGTTTCTGAAATACTATTCTCGCCTACACTTATAATAGAGGAAATTGAAGTAGATGATCCAATTAAAAAAGCAGAGACAGAGAAAATTGTAAAGAAACCGAAGAAGAACCATAAAGTATAGTATAATATGCCTATGACATATTACCAAGAAAACAAAGATAAAGTTTTAGAATATCAAAAAAACTATTACCAAGAAAACAAAGATAAAGTTTTGCAAGATGTAAAGAATCGCTATAGTAAAAATAGAGATAGTATTTTAGAAAAAAGAAAAATATATCATCAAAATAACAAAGATAGTATTTTAGAAAAAAGAAAAATATATCATCAAAATAACAAAGATAAGATTTTAGAATCTCGTAAAAAATATTATCAAGAAAATAGAGATAAGATTTTAGAGAAAAGAAAAGCAAATAAAGATAAAAGAAAACAATATTACCAAAATAATAAAAAACAAATAAACGAGAAGTGTAATGATAGACATAAGAAAAGATACAATAGCGACCCTTTGTATCGTTTGAAGCATTGTATAAAAGCGATGTTTCATAGGGCAATAAAAGTAAAGAAAACAGAAGAAATTTTAGGTTGCTCATATGATGAGTTTATGAATTATATTGAAACTCTATGGTTGCCTGGAATGACTTGGGATAATTATTGTTTAGACGGGTGGCATATAGACCACAAAACTCCTTTGACTTGGTTTGACTTGAGTAATCCTGAAGAAGTAGCAAAAGCAAATCATTACACCAATTTGCAACCTATGTGGGCAAAAGATAATTATTCTAAAGGAAATAGATGGAGTGAATGATAAATACCTACATATCCAGGGTGGCAACACCAGTGTCTTACGACAAGAGGAATAATATAATGTCATCAAATTTTGAGAAGAATTCTATTCGTTTAACAGAAACACCAGCAACAAAGGTGTCTCCACCAGATTCATCAAAAGACATAAAGTTATTCCAAGAAAATGGCGAAGTCAAAGTAAAGGATTTCGCTGGTAATGTCAAGGCACTTGTTCAACCTCAACAGGAACTCAAAGTTGCCCAGGTAGCAGTTAATACAAACGAAGATGCCACTCAGTATATCCTTCGTATTCCTTCGCCAAATGCCAAACTAATAGCCCTAGAGAGACAGCTACTAGAGATAGTTGCTGCAACCAAAGGCGAACTTGAGTTATCAATCACAGAGGCTGTTGCTACTATAGCATCTTTGAAGAATAGTCAAGAACTTGCTGATGGTATATTTGACTCAAACCTAAAAGAAATAGAGCAAAAGATTAGCGAGATAGAAACTTTAGTCAATACTAAAGTATCTTCAAGTGACTTTACGGCACTTCAGACACAACTTGCTCAATTCGTTCAGAATATAAACACCTCATTATCCTCAAGAGCAACTAAAGTAGAATTAGATACTCTCAAGGCAACTATTCCTGCTCCTATTGGTATAGTAGCAAAGAGCGACAATGTAAAAGTAACAAAAGAAGGTAATACATTTGGTATTGCTGTAGATGTTCCAGAAATAACCCGTGAAGTAACTAGAGAAATTCAGCAAGTAGGTGGAGGCGGTGTTTCCAAGAAATTCGTCATGGACTATGTGGACTCCGCAGTAGAAAATATAAGTGGAAGTGGCACAGTCACAGATATTACATCTAGTGACGGAAGTATATTAGTTACTCCTATCGCTGGTGGTTACAATTTAGCTGTTATTTCTGGTGGAGCAAGTAACTTAAGTGACTTAAATGATGTAATATTGAGTGATATTCAGAATGGTCAGACGATCAAGTATCTCAATGGTAATTGGGTAAACTCTCCAGACATTACTGGTGCTGCTACAGCAACTTGGGGTGCTATAGTAGGTGATATAGCAAATCAAAGTGACTTACAAGTTGCTTTGGGGAACTTGACACCACTTACCACTACCGCAAGTATCTCTGGTGACTTACAAGGTCAAATAGATGCTATTATGCAAGAAGGCACTTCAATTGCTTCAAGTGGTGGAAGTATCCTTGTTACTCAAAATGGTTTAGATTATAACATTGAAGTCGCCTCTGCACCAATTCAGAACCATAATAGTCTCCAAGGTATTCAAGGCGATGGTGTAGATTACTTCCACTTAAATGCTTCACAATTTGCAAGCATATCTGGTGGAATTGACTTAAGTGCCTATACATTAATTTCCACTACCGCAAGTGTATCAGCTTCTCTTGCACAAGACATTGCTAATTTGGACTTGGATTTACAGAGTCAAATAAGTGCCATTACAGTTCCTACTTCTGCTACTTTTTTAAGTGACTACGATGCTCGTTATGTCAACGAAAGTGACTTAACAGGCACTTTAGGTAACTATACACTCCTTTCAACCACCACAAGTATCTCTGGTGACTTACAGAGTCAGATAAACTCCAAGCAAGATATTATTACATTAGTTGCTGGAAGTAATCTAAGTATCGTAGAGTCGCCACTCAATACATTTACGATTAGCACATCTGGAGGTTCGTCTGTATCTGGAATTCAAGGTCGCCAGCAACTCGATGCAGTCAATACAACTTTCACGATTACACATCCTACAATAGATACTAACACCGACTTTCCTGTAGCAACATTGGAAGTAGCATCGGCAACTTCTGACTTGTATATTGTTGGTATTCATGATAGAACCGCAACAAGCTTCCAAGTTACTTTAAGTGGTGTTGCAGACGATAATACATATATTTTGTGGCACATCAGTACACAAGTAACTGTTTCAAGTGATATAAATGGATTAGACACTTCATTTACCTATAATGTAGATGGAACTCTAGCAGCTAAAACAACTTCATTAGGCACTCAAAGTTTCTATTATGATATTGATGAGAATTTAGTTGCTATAAGTGGCTCTGGACAATACACAAACAAGTCGTTCACATACGATGTGGACGGCAACTTAACTAATATAGAGGTAATTTAACATGGCATATATCGTAGAATCTTTAACTACTGGAACAAACGGAACCATAACTGATTCAATAACTTTTGAAACTTGGTTTGAAAACCAGCAAAGTGGCGACTATATTCTCATAGCTGCAACAAACGACTCTGGCACTACTGTTCTCGGAATAGATGTTGGTTGGACTGAACTACACGGACCAGCAGCAAGCAATAGCAACTCAAGAACTGGTGTGTGGTATCAGAAAAATACTGGAACTGCTTTAGAAAATCCAACAATAACTGGATACAACGACGATTGGGCAATTACCGCAATCTTGATTCGTGATGCTGACGAAACAAACTTCGTTGATGCTTCTGCTGTGACTAATCAAACTTCTATAACACAGACACCAACTTGCCCAAGTGTAACTACGACTACCGATAATTGCCTAATGCTCTATATTCTCGGAAGAGACGGAAACGGAACATCCAGACAGGCAGCAGGAATAGGACAGGGAGTTACTATTTCGCAGATTACAGATAACCTCGGTGCTACAAGTTGCAGTTCAGAGACAATCATAGAGGCAAATGTTCAATTAACCGCTGGAGCAACTTCTACTTATGTGTATCATTCTGGAGTTAGCGATGGTGGTACACAGATGACAGTAGCCATAAGAAACAAAAGTGGTGGAAAGGTGCTTGCCTATCCAGTTACTCCACCTTGGACTCCATTATTTAATATTCACACAACTACAACAGCAAGTCTCTTGTATAACTTGGGGCATACTACTTTACTCGGTGTAGATGTAAGGACAAATGATATTTCTGGTGGTGCTATAGTCAATTCTATTACCCAACAGGACTCATTACAAGCACCTCTAGGTGACTATGGGCACCGTAGGTCACTTGGACAGACACATACAGCAAATACTGGATTGCCTGGAGTCTACGGAGCGGCATATGTGCTTCCATCGGTAGTTGATTTAAGCGACTCTATCTTCTGCACATTCTTTGACGGACAGGGAGTAAGTTCCTCGTTAGATAATGCTGGTCCTGTTATGTATTTTAGAGATAGTGCTGGTGCTTGGGTATTGTGGAGAAAAATGAATGAAACTGTAGCAAACATTCCTCGTGGTGTGTTTGTCTATCTACCTTCAGAAACTTTTGCTGATAGTGGAGGCGGAACTATAGACTGGAGCGATATAACACATATAGGTACAGCATATAAAATCAATTCAGTTGTCACTTCTTCTCTTTCTCGTGCAACTATATTCAAAAATATGTATGCGATTCCGTTAAGTGGCTCGCCCATGATAGTCGCTGGAGGTTCCTCTGGAGCAGAAATTGACTTCCGTAATTTAAACAATGTTTTGAACAGTGGATTTGCTTGGGGATTCACCTACAATAATGGTTCAAAGCAAAACATATCAAGATTCCCAATTCAGATAGGAAACGGTGGAACAAACCCAGTTCATTTTGATGGAAATGCAAATGCCTTTGAGTTTACTGCTGCTGGTGTTGGCAACTGGATTAGAGAAGATGACTTGGAGTTTAGAATTAAACTCGGAGCAAATGACTCTTTTTCGTTGGGTGCCGCATCCATTGGTTCGGCAACTCGCCAGAAGTTTGTAGTTGACAGTTCAAGTAGCATAAGTGGCTCGTATGACTTTGGAGGCACTATATTCGGTATGAATCCAGAGTTTATTAGTGGAATTGAAGTTGCTGGAACTACCTTTACGGGTTGCGGTAAGATTGTTGGAAGTGCCACTTCATTTGACAGTTGCTCTGTAGTGAAATCCGCTTCAAGTGACTCGGCAATGAGAGTTGCTGGAGGTGCTTCTGTTACTTCGTGTCACTTCACCAAGGGTAGCGAAACATATGCTATTGAGATACTTGGTGGTGGTCCTATTGCAGTTGATTTAAGCGACTCTGAGTTTACTGGATACACCAAGCCACTTAATATACTTGGAACGACTGGAACGGTAACTATTACTCTTGCTATTGGACAGAGTGAACCAACTTATGATACTGCTGGAGCGACTGTAGTGTTTGACCAGCAAATCATTCAAGCAACTGCAAGTGTCGCTGGATTTACAGATGGTAGCAGATTAATCGTCTATAATCAGACAGAGGATGTTGAAGTTTATAATGGTATTATTTCTGGAGCAAATACTTGGACTTTGAATTACGACAACGGAACTACCTTTACTGATGGCGACATAGTAGATGTGTTCCAAATTTACTATCGTCCAGATGGTGAATATGCCTCAAGAAGAACACCAGTAACTACGGTTGCTGGTGTTGGTGGATGGACTGCTTTAATTGACGAACAGCAATGCACTACTTATGATTCGTATTTCCAGACATTTGGAACTATCGGTAAGGATGTGTATGATTCTGGTGAGTTTGAGTGGGATGGAATAAACATAGAAATTGATATAGACGATACCGATGGAACTTGGTTTGCTCACAGACTCTTCCAGTGGTATAAGTATGCCTTGTGGTTCACTGGAAATAGAGAGTTGTTCTTATTGATTACTCCAGTTGATGCTGGCACACTTGATATTGGCACCTTGAAGTTGGACAACTTATCTTCTACTAACTACATACAGGGAGATACCATACGAGTTAAGAGAACCGATTTAGGTTATCCAATAGCAAATCCAACTACTGGTGGAGGTGGCATAGATGTAATTTGGCAACAGCCAGTCTTGACAACCTCAAGTGGCGGAATTAGCCCAAGTGAAGTCCAAGTCAAGAGTTGGGTTAGAGACGAATTGACACCAGAGTTAAATAAAGTCAATAAGATAGACAAGTTATCCAAGTTGATTCCAGCAGCAGTCAAGTGATAAATAGATGTGTCTCGGGCTAATTAGCCGTAACTAAAGGAGATGTTAAATGGCAAGTTTCAAACAAGGTTCAGTTGTATTCACCGAAAAAGCAACTCCAGTTGCTCCAAGCAACCCTGGAGAAATAAGTGTAGTTGCCCGTGGTGGCGAACTATATAAGTTTGACGGAGTAACCGAACCCGTGGTGGCGAACTATATAAGTTTGACGGAGTAACCGAAACAATCCTTGGTGGTGTTACTGGTTTAGGTTCTGCTGCCTATGAGGATGTCGCTACAGATATTCCAGTTACTTCAATAAGTGTGCTTTCTGATATTGCTCCATATACTACCATTACTGCTGGTGGAAATTACAGTGTTGATAATTTAGTAACAAACGGAGTTTTGGATATTGATGATACAGGAATTCCAAACCCAAACGAAGTCTATTACATAAGAAACTACTCTGGAGCAGCAACTCCAGTATTACTTTATTATAGAGGTGTCAGTTACGGAGGTATACCAGAAGGAGAAATCTGGAAAGTAACTACCGATACTATGATGGGTGCTATAATGGAATTCGTTCAAGTTTCCAAATTCAATTTTGGAACTGCCTATAATGGAATTCGTTCAAGTTTCCAAATTCAATTTTGGAACTGCTACAGGAACACAATTACCAAAGAGAAACGACCCTGTATTCACAAAAGTTGACAATTTAGAAACTTATGTGTCGGATAATTTTGTTGCCAAGAGTGGTAGCACAATGACAGGTTCCCTAAAGGCACCTCTAATGATAATTGATGATATTTGGGATAGTGACCCAACCCTTCAATTCCGTAAGAATGATGAATATGTTTCATTGATTAGTGGTAAGAATGATGGTATTACCGTAAATAACTCCATTGGTAATATCGTAATGACTATCAATACCTCTGGAGCATCTATTACTTCACTTGCAGGAAACGATGGTGATTTAGTAACTTTAGATGCAGATGGAAAGTTACTTGCAAGTGGCACAAAGATTTCTGATTTTGGAACAGCAGCTTTCAAGAATACTACTGCTGACCCTGTAATAAATGAAATTACTGCTTGGAATACTTCTCTCCCAGGAACAGAAATAACCAATTCTGGTAACTATAGGGTAATTGAGGCGGATTACCTCGGCATAGTAGATATTATTCCAGAAACAATTCCCGCACCAGTTCCAGCAACTCTTTACATCAACAACCCAGAACCACCATACGGTTCACCAATTTATGTTTACTTCAGTGGTGTGCTTCTTGCTACAGTAGAAAATGGAGAGTATCTAAAGGTAGTCCACGACGGAGTAACAGTTACTTCATCTTCTTTAGTCAGTTACTTTCCAGCAACTCAAGCATCAGTTACTCAATTAGTCAAAGGTGATGACCCAAGAATACTAAAGATAAACACCATAGAAACAGATGTAAACACTTTAGAATCACAGGTAAACTCCATAAATGTAGTTGGTGGTAATAGCATATCAGTTGTTGAGTCACCAAGCAATACATTTACGGTTTCTCTCTCAGGCTGCGCTGATCCGCTTCCATATGTTGAGGCTGTAACAACTGCTGGTCAAACCATACCAACAACATCTTATACAACTATCCTTTATGGAACCATAGTATCAGACCCAAATTCAATGGTTACTTCGTCTGGTGGAGATTGGTATGCAACAGCACCGCAGACAGGCATGTATTGTATTAGTGCAGGCTTCTCTTGGTCTGGAACGGCAAATTCTGGTGACCCTTCTATTATGTGTCTATTTGTCAACAACGATGATGTAAACAGATTTGATGAAAGAAGAAGCCAAGTAAACGGTTCGTGGACTATGACAACCTACGGAACTATAATCCGTAAAATAATTGCTGGGCAAAAAATCAGAGTAAAATGTTTACAAGTAACGGGTGGAACAGTAACCATGCTAACAAATGCTGCTGAGAATTATATAACAATTACTTATGTTGGGGAAATCTAATATGAACAAGAAGAAAATAACATCATCCTTTGGAGCAATCTTTATAGTTCCTATTGACCATCCTTCCCAACCTGAATGGGGTGTTGGATATACAGAAGAAATAATAGTAGATAATGAAGTTGCTTTGAGTGACTTATGGCAGGCTGCTAATACCTTCGCTGAAAGCCAGTTTGATAGCAACTCAAGGGCTTCTATGCTCTGGATTGCTATGAATCCAGCCACTTCACAAGACAAACAAGAGAAGATACTTGATATACAGACTTGGTGGGCTGGCTTATGGAGTCATTATGCAGAGCAAAAGGCAAAAGTTATTGCTGGTGTTACATATAAATTTGACACTCAAGTTGTTGGAAACTGCCCGTGGAACATTTGGGATATTACATAAATAGGAATATAGGATAATACAATGCCTCCACACAATAATAATAAAACACCTCGTCCAGATGACTGCCAAATACAGGGACAATGCATCTATGAACGAGAAAAAGAGATATTCTTGGACAGTAAGTTTCTTAAAACTGCTGGAGTAATAATTGGTTCTTTGACTCCATTTGTGACATGGGTAGTTTTAGAAATATTTTCACTAAAGGGACAAGTTGCTTTAATTAATCAAAGACAAGATACGATTGAAATTATGCAGAAGGATATCGGGTCGATTAAAGATTCTTTAGTTGATTTACAAATTAAAGTAGGAAAGATTGAACAAAAGGTGGACATAAAATGAGCATTACTCGTAGCAAAACTTTCGTGGAGTTAGTATCCCAAAGGACTCCAGCAAATGCCCGTAACGACCTAGATGTGTATAGTCGCTCAGAGACACTTGCGGCTATCCCAGAAGTTGATTTAAGTGCCTACACACCACTTACCACTACTGCAAGTATCTCTGGTGGCTTGGATAGTCGCCTTGATGTAGTTGAAGCAGATATAGTTTCTTTAGAGACTATTACTCAAGACATTTCGGGTAATTTAAGCATAGATATAGACAACTTGGATTTGGCTTTTACTGACAAAATAGCTACTGATTGTATGCAGAGCGAAGGTATAAGTGGCTCTTCCACAACAGTAAACGGATACCTAAATATAACAATAAATGGTGTGGCATACAAAGTAGCTTTAATAGCATAAGGAAACTATAATGACATTTCGCACAGCACATACAAATCAAGATATAACTGGCAAGAGTCTCTTTCAGGAAGTTTACACCAATGATAGTGGTGAAATAGTATCCTTTGACGGAGCAGAAGGTGACTATAAAGTTGGAAAGTATTATGGTAACGGTGAAGTAGCTTATAAAAAGTTTAATTTGCCATACCTACTAATGGGCGATGTAACATCAAACATTTGTAGATTATGGTTTCCAGACGATGCAAGGGACTTTTCTGGAACCGAAGAAACTATGTCTCCTGGTATCACAGGGACACCAAAGTATTTCGTAGCTGAATCAAGCAAATGTGTCAAGTTCCTTGGATACTATTATCTCACTGTTTTAGATTCCCCAGGATACAATCAATACCTTTTAAAGACACAAGATTTTTCATCCTACACCTTAGTTTCGCCAAGCCCAGGAAACTCAACACCAGCAACTCCATTCGTTGCTGATGGAAAACTTTACTTTAATACTCTAGTATCTGGAGTATCACGAATGACTCGGACGGCTGATGGAGTCACTTGGAGTAACCTTGCAGCAAATTCAAACCTAAAAACTCAACAGTTTGTTTCTTTGGGTGGCATATATGCGATGCAATGCACATATAATAGTAATTTATTTGTTAGTGTTGATAATGGAGATAATTGGACTGAATATACTCCGCAAAACACAAAAGGTGGGGACTACATAATTGAAGATATAGCTTGGATTGGGTTGGTAAATGGATTGTTTACTATGGTCCTAAAATACTACAATAGTATGGAAAACAGCTATAGATATTACTTGAATACTTTGTCTGAAATACCAACCTCATCTGATTTCACATCAACTGAGGTGCGAGAATTAACTTTTGAAGATAGCTCCTATGATGTTATTTTTGAAAACTTTGCATATAATTCAGACAATACGAATGTTATCTTTAATATTTCAATACCTAGTGGATATGTGAATTTAAGAATTCCTAGTGGAGCATCGTTCCCAGAAATGAGTTCAAGCACTTATATGAAAACCGAAATGTTCCTTGATAAGAGTAGCGGAAAAATAATGGGTTTTTATAACGATTACGACACTTCAGCAAACCAAGAATTTAGAATCTATAATGATGATAATACCATTACCGTAGATTCTTCATTTACCTTGCCAGCAACTCGCTCAAATGTCTATGTTATGGCAATAGAAAAATAATAAGGAAATAAACAATGAAAAGCGGAACAAATTATCTAACAGTTTTAGCAACCGACATATCTGGAAGTGCCGTAAACGGACTTGAAAGTAGCTGGAGTATAGAGGGGCAAGTAAATGGATTAATAGTATCCACCGTTGCCGTAAGTGGTGCTATAGGTGGCGATGGCTACTATATAGGTACGGTTACACTTCCTGCTGGGCAAGGATATGTTAGCATAAGAAACTCAACCCCAGGTGTCTATATTGCCCCTGACTTCTTTGATTTAGATATTGACTCATATGATACTGATGACATTTACGGAAAGTTTACTGCTACTGGTATTCAGAACCTTCCTGCTGGTTCTCCATCAAGATTCTCGGTTGTATCATTGAGTGTCAAGCAAGATTCCGATATAGTAGAGACAATACAGATTCCTTCAAAGTATTTGCCATTAACTGGTTACACCAATATGAGTGTTCAGTGTTTCCCAGCTACGAGATTAAATGACAGCACTATTCCACCAATCTCTGGTGCATATTCTGCTACAGTCCTTTCGGAAACTGAAGGAACAGTTGAGATTCATATAGGAGACGATGTTATCGGAAATGTCATTGCTCAAGGTTCTTCATCTGCCACTATCTATGGAGACATAAAATATTTTGATGCAGATGGAAACGAAAGACGACCAGTTGAGTTGCAGATTTCAATTAGAAGAGATTTCAATAACAATAACTAAAGGAAACTATGATTTATCAAATAGGGCAAATTAAAGATACTTTAGCAAATTCAGCGGCACTTGCCATTGCTGCTGGAGTTTCGTCTATGACTAATAAAGTATCAGTTCGTGTGGGTGAAATTGATATGGTTGACCAAGTAAATATGGGTAGATTGCCTTGTATCTATCTCAAGCAACTCAATATGGACTATTCGTTTGATGCTGAACCAAACCACTTTGGAACTCGTAAGATTGACTATACTATAAGGATATTAGTGCCTACCTTTATCAATCGTAGTGAAACACAGTATCTACTTTTAGAGAGAATAAAGATGGTTGCTCTAGCAGAGTTGACAAAGAATTTAGAGTTAGGAGTAACTGATGTCCGTGTAGATGCTCCGCAAGTCACTCAAATGGCTACTATAATGGATGTAGTATTCTCTACAGAAACATCCTATGAAAATACCTACGACGAAGAAGGAAACTAAACAATGTATTTTAATTTATTACCACAAGATATAATCAACTCATTCTCACAGACACAAGAAAGTGACTTTGCGGTTGGAAGCATAAGTGGAAGCGATATTATACTTTCAGAAATCGCTTTTCAGTATGAGAAGTTACTTACTGCTCTCCCTCAAGAGTTTATTCAACTAATGGAAAGAGTTTCTGGTGAAGTTGCTACAGTAAACATATCTGGTGCCTTTACCCCAGGTTTATATGCTGACCCAGCAACTATTCGTGGTTATATAGTTGATAGGGGTTGGAGTCCTTGCCCTGGACAGTCACTTGAAAATACAACAATGTGCTGGAAGTATCTTGAGCAGCAAGTTTCTTTGACTCCAGCAAATATACAGAGTAACGGATTAAACTCTTATACTCTATTAGATACATTTGACTACAAGACAGAAAACCTTATTCTTTACTATGATGTTGACCAAGATAACTTGGAAATTGCTTCATTGAAGTCGCTACTTCGTTCTTTAGTTTGTTGCTCGCTCGGAAGCAGAATATTCCCTGTTGGGCAGACTGATGTATGGAGTATTGTGAGATATTACTGTGAGGATTCTCAAAAGTGGTTGGACTATTACTTGGATGGTAATTTCCCCGTTGAATATAAGAAGATGAAATTATTAAATAAGAAAAGTGGAATAACCAGCATCCGTATGGTCAGAAGTTAAATATCTTCATTAAAGTATTGCTTGTAGACTCTTTTAGAAACTTGTTGATGACATTTAATTTGCTTCCTTTTACCAGACGATATTCTGGCATAAAATCTACTATATCCATTACTTAAATTAGTTTTGTGTAAATGATACTTGTCTGAACCTTTTCATCCTTTAAATGGCAATCTAATATATGAACTATAGATATTACCATCAATGTCACAAGCATAGTTTTCAATAGTAGGGTGATAATATAATTTCATAGTTTTCCCCATAAACGATAAATAGATTGTATAACCAATATTTAGAAAGTCAATAGGTGCTTTATTATTAGAAAAATGGTAACTTTAAGTCAACTCAATAGAATATTAGAGCGACTTCCAAGGCACAAGGAAGAGTCTGTGGAGGCAATGCTTGAATATTTTATGGAGAAGATAATCATAAGGCACTTCCAGACTGGAAATGGTGCCGCTTATAATTACCCAAGTTTAGACCCAAAGTATCTTGCCCGTAAGCAAAAGATGTGGGGACACCAACCTATGTTAGTTGCCAGTGGTGTATTGAGAGAATCAGTTACTACGATGTATAAAATCTATAAGATTAGAGGTAAGTTTCGTATAATACTCAATATACCAGAGTATGGTAGATATGTAAAGGAAATAAGAGACTTTACATTAATAAACAAGAGAGATATGAGAGATTTGTTAAGATACTGGAGGACAAACCTTCAAAAAAGAAGAAAAGTATTCGTCAGTCAAGTTACTTCAAGAAAGTTCTAATAGGATTGATAAATAGAATTATAGGAATAACGAATCCTTAATTTCGTCTTACAACACAGGAGAAAAGTATTATGGCAAGCACATTCAAGTTAGACCCATCAAATGTTAGCACCTTCGGGTCAACTAACCTTACGGGTGGACAATCATTTAGTTTTGAAAGAAGCGGAGATGCACAAACACTCTCCAGCGACGGAAAACCATTCATCCAGAATGTTTTCGTGGATAACCTCACATATACCATTACGGTTAATATGAGTGATAACGAACACGGAATCAAAGTGGGGGATACTGGAGTTCTTACACTCAAGGCAAAAGAGAGAAAGTCAGGCGAGGAAACAACCTCTGATGCTCTTGTCTTTACCTTTGGTCTTGCTGGCGGAACTGCCCCAGCAGAGACAACCTGTGTTGTAACTGGTGTCAGTCACACTGTCAATCATGGCGGCAACTCGGAAACTTCAGTTAGTTTTCAGGCTTGCTCAAGTGATGGCGATGTTGACCCACTTGTAATAACCTAATATTTTGTATTGTAACTAAAGAGTAACCTCGTCCGTATAGCGAGGTTACTCATTCATTCCTGCGAAGAAGGAGACATATATGTTCAAACTATTCACTACCAGATTCGGTAGCAACAATATAGACCGCATTAGCGACTTGAGAAAGGCATTCCCTGGGATGTCTTTCGCCTCTGGCAACCATAAGGGGCAAAAGGGTATTTGGTGCCTTAAAGACACTGTAAACCGCCTCTATGGGGAAAAGATTGAGTTGGATTCAGGAGATTTCTTCTTTTTACCAACTCAAGAGAAACTTGATGAAATTAAAGGCACTTTAAGCAACTACAAGTCACCTTGGGTTGACAGAATTGCTGTCAGGT
>JFJP01005415.1_pt1 | contig 37712 bp, 27 predicted proteins | sample 431651 | NCBI WGS metagenome assembly JFJP01 (sample SAMN02602958, study PRJNA72255) | Microbial mat metagenome, whole genome shotgun sequencing project. | biome: fresh water; feature: sink hole; material: water; isolation source: purple microbial (photo- and chemosynthetic) mats found in... | reverse complement strand
CCACAGCAGGTAGTCAGTCGTCGCCTATTCGCGAACCTCGGCACGTTGTGTGTCGGTGCCCGAGGTGCCCAGCTGCGCATTGCGCATTTCCAGCCGGGCATGTGTCGCAATGGACTGGGTTTGCCGCTACAAAAACATATTTATTGGCACTACACCGCGCGTGGCTTGACCTTGGAAGCCGCCAGCTTGGCATTTACCCGAGCCACTTCCACGTCAGCAGCAAACGCCAGCGCCACACCCATGCGGCGTTTGACAAAGCTCTCGGGTTTGCCAAACAGGCGCAGGTCGGTGTTGGGGATGCGCAACGCCTCGTCGATGCCGTCAAACACAATGCCCTGCGCATCAACACCGCCGTAAATCACCGCGCTGGCACCGGGGGTGCGTAGGCCGGTGTTGACGGGCAAGCCCAAAATTGCGCGGGCATGGAGTTCAAACTCGCTTTGCGCTTGCGTGGTGAGCGTCACCAAGCCAGTGTCATGCGGGCGCGGGCTGACTTCGCTGAACCAGACCTGCTCGCCCTTGACAAACAGCTCCACCCCAAACAGACCCAGGCCACCGGGCTGGCCATCGATGCAAATGCCGAGATCATCGGTCACCGTCTTGGCAATCAGCCGGGCTTTTTCGAGCGCATCAGGGTGCATTGGCTGCGGTTGCCAGCTTTCCACATAGTCGCCGTTGACCTGGATGTGGCCGATGGGTTCGCAAAAATGGGTCTCGATCTGGCCATCAGCCCCCCTGGCGCGCACCGTCAGCTGGGTGATTTCGTAGTCAAAGTCAATAAAGCCTTCGACAATGATGCGGCCATGACTTACACGGCCACCGGCCATGGCGTGATCCCAGGCGGCTGGCACGTCGGCGGGTCCGCTGATCTTGCTTTGGCCTTTGCCACTGGAGCTCATCACCGGCTTGACAATGCACGGATAGCCAATGCCTGGTGTGCCCTGGCTGCCATCGATGGCGGCCTGCAGCTCGACCAGGGAATCGCAAAACCGGTACGGGCTGGTCGGCAGGCCCAGTGTTTCAGCAGCCAGACGGCGAATGCCTTCGCGGTCCATCGTCAGTCGGGCCGCGCGGGCAGTAGGCACCACGCGCACGGCACCGGTGGCTTCCAGCACTTCGAGCATCGGCGTGGCAATCGCCTCAATTTCGGGCACCACCAGGTCGGGCTGGTCTTCTTCGATCAGCGCGCGCAGCATCGCCGGGTCGCTCATGGCGATGGTGCGGGCGTGGTGCGCCACCTGCTGGCCCGGCGCATTGTCGTAGCGATCTACCGCAATGGTTTCCACGCCCAGGCGCTGCAAGGCAATCAGCACCTCTTTGCCCAACTCGCCGCTACCGAGCAGCATGACTTTGGTGGCATGGGGTGAAAGGGGCGTGCCGAGGGTGGTCATGACTGTGCGCGTTGCCGCGTCCTGAAGTTGGGTGGATCAAAGGAATCAATTCTATGGAAGAACAGCGGCGATCAAGACAATGATGCGGTCGCTGCAACACATGCACGCGGCGCCGGATTTCAGCGGCGTGTGCCCAGCCAGGCGGCTGCGACGATCATGGCGGCAGCTGCAAACACAGGCCAGGTCACCGGCTGACCATTGACCAGCACCAGCAGACCGGTGGACAGCAGCGGAGTCAGGTAGCTCAGGATGCCGATGTGACGCGCGTCGCCAGTCTTGAGTGCCTTGTCCCACAGAAAAAAAGCCGCTCCCATCGGTCCCAGCCCAATCATCACGATCAGCGTCCAGTCGCGTGGGCTCAACTGCGCTGCGGGCTCCAGCAACGCATGGCACAGTAGCGACAGCAGGCCCGAGCACAGCGCAAAGCCACCAATGGCCGAGGTTGGAAAAGCCGCCACCCGGCGCGTCAGCAGCGAGTAGCTGGCCCATATAAACGCGGCGGCCAGCGCCGGCAGGTAGCCCCAGTGCCAGCTGGTGCTGACGGCGGCGCTGGCATCTGACGTGGCAGCGCCCCCTAGAATCACCAGCGCGGCACCGGCAAAACCCAGCAGCGCGGCAATCACATGCCGCAGTTGCAGTTTCATGCCCGGCAGCAGCAGCGGTGCCAGCACCACAATCAGCAGTGGCCAAAGGTAATTCACCAGGTTAGCCTGCACTGGCGGTGCATGGCGCAATGCCAAAAACAGTAAAAAATGGTAGCAAAACAGACCGTAAATGCCGAGCGCCAGGGTTGCTAGAGGCACGCGCCAGCGCGCCAGCCGAAAACCCGACAGTGGCAGCGCGATCAGGCTGCCAATCAGCAAGGACAAGCCGGTGAGCAAAAACGGCGGCACATGGCCCAACGCCACGCCCAAAGTGGCCAGTGATCCCCACAGCGCAATGGCACCGAGTGCCAGCAGGGTGGGCATCGACAACGCCCGGCTCGTCAGCACGGCTGGCATTGGATCAAGGTGAAAGCCATGATCCAAGCGCTGGCCATGTTTGCCAGGTCAAGCTGACCAACCCGGTGCCGCCGGGTTTGCGCCAGCCAATCAAACCGCGCTGGAGCGTTGCCACAGGTTAATGCCCCCCTCGACCGCATGCTGGTCGATGGTGAGCAATTCGTCGCTTGAAAACGACAGGTTTTTCAGCGCGCCCACCAGTTCGGTGATGTGCGCCGGACGGCTGGCACCGATCAGCGCCGACGTCACCCGCGCATCGCGCAACACCCAGGCCACCGCCATTTGCGCCAGAGTCTGACCACGCGTGGCGGCCATGTCGTTCAAGGCGCGCACATGTTTGAGGTTTTGTTCGCTCAGGTGCTCAGGCCGCAACGACCCGCCACCGGGGCGGTTGATGCGCGCGTCGGCTGGAATGCCGCTCAGGTATTTGTCGGTCAGCACCCCTTGCGCCAGCGGACTGAAGGCGATGCAGCCCAGGCCCAGCTCGCCCAGGGTGTCAAGCAAATCTTCTTCAATCCAACGGTTAAGCAGGCTGTAGGACGGCTGGTGAATCAGCGCCTGGATGCCCATGTCTTGCAGCAGTGCGGCCGCCTCGCGCGTCTTGGCGGCCGAGTAGCTGCTGACCCCCACGTACAAGGCCTTGCCCTGCTGCACGGCAGAGGCCAGCGCGCCCATGGTTTCTTCGAGCGGGGTTTCGGGGTCAAAGCGGTGCGAATAAAAGATGTCCACATAGTCCAGCCCCAGGCGCTGCAAGCTCTGATCCAGGCTGGCGAGCACGTATTTGCGCGAACCGCCGCCCTGGCCGTAGGGGCCGGGCCACATGTCGTAGCCAGCTTTTGTGGAGATGACCAACTCGTCGCGATAGGGTTTGAAGTCGTGGCGCAAGTGCTGGCCAAAGTTGCTCTCGGCGCTCCCAAAAGGCGGGCCATAGTTGTTGGCCAGATCAAAATGCGTGATGCCGGCATCGAACGCGGTGCGCAGCATGTCGCGCTGGGCTTGCAGCGGCGTGGCATCACCGAAGTTGTGCCACAGACCGAGCGTGATGGCTGGCAGCTTCAGGCCACTGTGGCCGCAGCGGCGATAGGCCATGGTGTCGTAGCGGGTCGGGTGGGCTTGGTACATGGGAATGCCTTTGGCAGTGAGTTCGCGCAAGTATCTACCCATTTGCCTGACTTATGAAAGCGCCTGCCGTTGACATGCCGCTCGGGTCTGGCCCGATATTTATGCATGTTTTTAACCTCCAGCCCTATATCTATAAGTGCTAATAGCTATATTTTATATAGCTATTCGGTTTATGCAAAGCAGAACCTTTTGGCAGATGCACGATGCAGGCGAGGCCAGATGCCGACAGGGTGGTGCGTTTTGTCACTGCAACGCGCTTCGTACAATCCTTTGCATGACCGCCTATTCTTACGAAGCCATTGATGCCCAAGGCAAAACGCGCAAAGGCGTGCTGGATGCCGACTCCGCCCGGGCGGCGCGCGGTCTGCTGCGCAGCCAGCTGCTGGTGCCCTTGGCCGTGCAGGCGCTGGGGGCCGGCAACGCGGGTAGCACCGCCGCAGCGGCCGGGCAATGGCCGCGTGGCAAACGGGTCTTCGGCGCGACCGCACTGGCAATCTGGACGCGCCAGCTCGCCGGGCTGGTGTCGTCGGGTTTGCCGCTGGAGCGGGCCCTGGCCTCCTTGTCAGATGAGGCCGAGCGGGCACCCGAGCGCGAACTGGTGGCAACGCTGCGCGCCGAGGTCAACGGTGGCGCGCCCTTTGCCAAAGCGCTGGCGCAGCACCCGCGCGAGTTTTCCGCCATTTATGTGGCGGTGATTGGTGCTGGCGAGCAAAGCGGCAATCTCGGCCTGGTGCTCGAGCGCCTGGCCGATGACCAGGAGGAACAGCAGGCGCTGAAGGCCAAACTGATCGGGGCCGCGCTGTACCCGGCCATCGTGTCACTGGTGGCGGTGGTGATCGTGCTGTTTCTGGTGACTTATGTGGTGCCACAGGTGGCGCACGTGTTCGAGAGCAGCAAGCGTGCCTTGCCCTTGCTCACGGTGCTGATGATCGGCATGAGCAACTTTGTTCGCGGCTGGGGCTGGCTGCTGCTGATTGCTCTATTGTTTGTAGCATTTAGCGCAAGACTGGCATTGGCTAACGCCACTTTTCATGAGAAATTTGATGCCGCGTGGCTGAACCTACCGATCCTCGGGCGACTGTCGCGCAGCTATAACGCGGCGCGTTTTGCCAGCACGCTGGCGATGCTGGCAGCGGCTGGCGTGCCGATTTTGAAGGGGCTGCAGGCCGCCGCTGAAACCCTGTCGAATCGGGCCTTGTACCGCGATGCGCAAGATGCGCTGGTGCTGGTGCGCGAAGGTGCGCCACTGGCCTCGGCACTGGCGCAAAAAAAGCGCTTCCCACCGTTGCTGGCGATGTTTGCCCGCCTGGGTGAGCAAACCGGGCAGTTACCGGTGATGCTGACGCGCGCCGCCAAGCAACTGGGCACCGAGGTGCAGCGCCGCGCCATGCAGCTGGCCACCATTTTGGAGCCGCTGCTGATTGTGGTGATGGGTCTGGTGGTGATGCTGATTGTGCTGGCGGTGCTGCTGCCGATCATCGGACTCAATCAACTGGTCAAGTGAGTTGCATGGCGATCGCCGCATAGCCACCGGGCATTGGGCAGTAGCCAATGACGTTTATGTAAGAATGCCGGACAACATGCCCTGGCAGCGCCGCTTCCAGGAGGCTTGTCGATTCTGCCAGGCATGGCGCTGGTGTCCGCGTTATGCCATTTTTGATAGCACCCTGTTCAGCATGAAATTCTGGAAACGCTTCTGTTACTTGACGTTGTTGTCTGTTCTAGGTGGGAGCAGTGTGTTACCCGCCATGGCGCAGACAAAGACTTCTGCGAAAGACATCCAGAACTCCTGCGAAGTCGCCGAAATTCCGGCAATCGCACAACTGACAGTCACCTGGACAGGTGAATGCGCTGACGGCAAGGCCACCGGCGTGGGCAATGTGCTGGCATTTGGTGCGGGTGAGCTGCGCTACCTGTTGCGCGGCTTGTTTGTCGAGGGTCGGCTCAACCGCATCGATGATATCCAGGACTGCAGCGCGGGTGCGTGTGTTGACAAGGTCGCCCCGGCAATATTGCGACAGCACGCCGTGATGTACCAATTGCGCCAGAGTGGCCCCAAAGCACCTGATGCTGCACCAGCAGCAAAACCACCACCAGCACCGACACCGGCAGCCACCTTGCCCACGGCCCAAAGCGCACCGGCCACGCTACCTGTGCCCACCACTGCAGCCGAGCCAGCAGTCAAGGTTGAAATTCGTGCCGAGGATGCCATTTACAAAGGGAACTTTGTACTGGACAAGAAAGCCAGCCTGATTTCAGGACAAGGACGCGTGGAGTTTTTTGACGGGCGTTTGTACGAAGGTCGCCTGGAAGCCGGTCGCAAGGTCGGTCAGGGACTGTACGTTTGGTCGGACGGGCAGCGTTACAACGGCAACTGGCGCAACGACCAACCCGATGGCGAGGGAGAGTGGACATCGGCCAAGGGAGACCGCTACACCGGCGGTTTTCTTGCCGGCAGGCGCTCTGGCAAGGGGCGCATGGTGTATGCCGACAAGACCGAATACAACGGCACATGGCAGGACGACCGACCCGCTGGCGAGGGGACCTTCAAGTTTGCCAATGGGGACGTCTATCAAGGCCAGTTTGTGGCGGGTGAACAGTCGGGCACGGGCACACTGACGCATGCCAATGGGGACCGCCATACCGGGTTGTGGCTCAAGGGAATGCGTGACGGCAAGGGTGTGACCGAGTGGAAAGATGGGCAGCGCTACGAGGGCGATTGGCACGCCAACCGCAAGGAAGGGCAAGGAGTGATGCGATTCGCTGATGGTGGCTCCTATGAGGGGACTTGGGTCAATGATCGGCCCGTGGGTCAAGGCACCATCAAATTTGCCTCAGGGGATATCTACACCGGTGAAGTCCGCGATGGGCTGGCGCAGGGCAAAGGTTTGTACACCTGGGGCTCGGGCGACAAGTTTGAAGGTGAATTTGCCGCCGGACGGCCGACCGCCAATGGTGTGATGACGTTCTATATCCCACCCACTGCCGACACTGCATCAGCCCCGGAAACGCCAGCAAACGCGCAAGTGCCAACGGCTACTCAGCAAGCCCCAGCGGACGTGGAGCCTGCACCGGCAACACCGGATTCGGCTGCCACCTTGTGCTCGCGTGCCTACAACCGTGCCCGTGGCGTGGCAGCCCTGAAAAAGTTCATCGAGACTTATCCCCAGGATGAATGCGAGCGCCATGCATTGGCCCGTCAGAAATTGGTTGGATTGGCGGTGGCGTACCGGCAAGATTACACGCACTGTGTCGCAAGCGGTTCCGGTCCGTGTCAAAACGTGATTTACTCCTTTGAAGTCAAAGGAAAAATCCGCGAAGTCAACTTGGCAAAGCAGGCCGTGACGCTTCAGGTCACCAGTGTTTCCTTGCTTGGCAACGAGAAAGGGGCTCCGGCCCAGCTATTTGCTGAAGGGAAAAATGCAGCGACGGAGGCATTCAAAAAACGCACGGTCGGAAGCGTGCAGTCAAAGACGGAAGCTGAAGTCGGGATCGAGTTTTAAAAGATATACATCATGTTCTATAGCTGTTATCTTTTGGCACCATGAACACTTGAAGGGTCATCGTGGCTACTGCGTCGTCTAATTTAATGGCAAGCCATGCCAATTGCCTGCCGGTAGGCACGGTTATCGCTGATTTTGAGATCATCGGCCTGGTGGGTGAGGGTGGCTTCGGCATTGTTTACCTTGCCCGGGATGTGCATTTGGACCGGGTGGTCGCGGTCAAGGAATTCATGCCGTCGGCCTTTGCCGGTCGGGTGGATGGCACGCACGTGGGGGTTCGTTCAGCCAACCATCAAACCACCTATGAAGCGGGTCTGCGCAGCTTTATCAATGAAGCCAAGATGCTGGCCCGTTTTTCACATCCGTCCTTGGTGGAGGTGTACCGCTTCTGGGAGGGCAACGGCACGGCGTATATGGCCATGCGCTATTACGAAGGTGAGACATTGCGCCAGCACCTGGCCCGGGCTGACATGGTGTTTGACGAAGAAACCATTGCGCAGACCATGTCGCCGGTGTTTGATGCGCTGGAGATGCTGCACCGCGAGCAGGTCTATCACCGCGACATTGCGCCAGACAACATCATGATTTCAGAAGGCCGGCCGGTTTTGCTTGATTTCGGGTCGGCCAGGCGCATCATTGGTGACGGCACGCAGGCGTTGACCACCGTTTTAAAGCCAGGTTACGCACCCATTGAGCAGTATGTCGATGATGGCACCATGAAGCAGGGGCCGTGGACCGATGTGTATGCGCTTGGCGGGGTCTTGTACCATTTGGCCACGGGTAAACCGCCGCCGCAGGCGGTATCGCGTTTGATTTCGGACCCGCTGCAGTCCGTTCATGCGGTCATGGGCGATCGTTTTTCAGTGACGTTTTCCGAAGCGGTTGCCAAAGCGATGGCAGTTCGTGTTGAAGATCGCTTGCAGAATGTCAATGAACTCAGGCAGATGCTGGGCTGGAATGTTGCACAGGCGGCGCGGGTCATGACACTTCCGGGGGCATCCTATTCCCGGCAGTCGGCAGCAGACGGTGATACGTCGGCGCAACCTGCTCCTAAATCCACTGGAGAATTGCATCCAGCCAAACCCGTAACCGCGAACGTTGCGGCGACGCAGTCAAAACCGACACTTGCCAAAACACCGGACGTTGCAGCCCCGGTCATTCTGGATGCCACGATTCGTGGCGAAAAGCCCGTTCATGCGCCAGAGATCGCCGCAAAAAGAGACATCAAGGTACCACTCTTTACCGTGGGACTTGGTGTGCTCATCATTGTGTTTTATTTGTTTATGCGACCTTCCGAGCCCACGGTCGTGGCACCCCCCCCGACCCCGGCCAACAAACCGGTGGCCACCAGCACTGCGCCGCAGGGTGCGGGCACTGCTGGTGCGGCCCGAACGCCAGAATTGAACACATCGACACCCGTGGCGACGGCTGAAACTGGTATTGTCAAGTTGAATATCCGGCCGTGGGGTACGGTCGTGGTCGATGGGATCACCCGAGGCATTTCCAACGAAACGCAGCTTAAACAAATTGAGCTGAAAGTGGGCACCCATACGATCGAAATTGCCAAGCCCGACTCACCAACCCACATGCAGACTGTCGAGGTAACGGCAGGTTCACCTTTGACAATTTCGCACACTTTCAATTAACCTGCGATGATCTAACTCACCATACGCCCATGAACACACCCAATCCAACGATCAAAACAGCGTCGAGTTCGCTACCTGTCGGAACGCGACTGGCTGAGTTTGAGATCACTGGCGTGATTGGTGAGGGTGGTTTTGGCATTGTCTATAGTGCACACGACTCAAGCCTTGAGCGCATCGTGGCCGTAAAGGAATATTTGCCATCGGCCTTTGCACAGCGTGCTCCTGACGGCACGGTGCAGGTGAAGTCGGAAGAGCATCGCAAAACCTTCGCTGCAGGTCTTTCAAGCTTTATCAATGAAGCGCGCATGCTGGCCAAGTTTTCTCACCCCGGACTGGTCGAGGTATTCCGCTTTTGGGAGGCCAACGGCACCGCCTATATGGCCATGCGCTACTACCGGGGGGTAACGCTGCGTGAAACTTTGCGCTCGTCGCGTGACATGATCACCGAACAATGGCTTTGTGAGACGCTTGATCCCATATTGCTGGCGCTCAAGGAATTGCACAACGAAAGATGTTTCCACCGCGACATCGCACCCGACAATATTCTGGTGTTGCCCAATGGCAAGTCGGTGCTTATGGATTTTGGTGCCGCGCGCAGAATTATCAGTGGCATGACGCAGGCATTGACGACAGTGCTCAAACCGGGCTACGCTCCAATAGAACAGTATTACGACGATGGGTCAATGCCGCAAGGCGCATGGACAGACATCTACGCCATTGGTGGTTTGCTGTATCACCTGATGACCGGCAAGGTACCAGTACAAGCCATTTCGCGCATGATGAGCGATCCCTTGAAGCCGGTGGCAGAAATTGCTGCAGCGGGGTTTTCCAAGCGGCTTTGCGATGTGGTCATGAAGTGCTTGGCTGTCTTGCCCGAGAATCGCTATCAAAGCATTGATGAGCTTCGTGCGGCACTGGGCTGGGTTACCATGCCGGTGGTGTCAACGGTTCTTCACCGACCCGAGCCGCACCCTGTCGAAGTCGCTGACTTCCAGGAAACGGTCGTGATGATGCCTGCGTCCCCGGAATTGCGCTCGTTGGCGCAGGCTGCCTTACCCCCCCAATCCAGCAGCGAGAGATCACCCGTCAGCAAGACCGGGCATCCTGCGACTGACCGTGCGATGCCTCAGACCCCCCTCCCTGGCCGTCTTGGCGATGCCGGCACCGCATCGATTGACGATCTCCTGGCCGCACCCGTGCCTGCCCCACAAAGCAGCGCTCCTGTAGAAAAACAAGCGCCAAAGGCAGCGCCATCCGTCGCGCCACGACCCGCTGCCAATAAAGCTTCTGTTGGCATATGGATCGGCTTGACCGCAGCCTTGGTGGTAGTGGTCGGCGCTGGACTTTACGTGTTGGGTGTTTTCGGGCCGAATGCCTCTGAGAGTTCAGTGGTTGTTCAAGCCCCGCCTTCGGCAAGCGAGCCGCAAGCCAACCCCCCGGTGGCACCGGCATCGCCCGTTGCTGCGGTCATCACAGAACCCGCACCAGTGGCGAGCACGCCGGTTGAAGTGGCTGCACCACCATTGTCAGAAGTGTCCCAACCCACTGTGCCGGCATCGCAGGTCGCCAACAGCGTGGCAGTAGAACCCAAACTGGGCTCGGTGCGCGTTGAGCTGGTGGGTGGCTGGGGCAATGTCATCGTCGATGGTGAGTTGAAGGGAACCGTCCCACCCGTCCTGTTTATCAAACTCTCCCCAGGAAGCCATGAGGTTGAAATTCAGAATCCGGCCGCCGGCATCCAAAAACGCAAAGTGACTGTTGTGGCCGGAAAGACCGTGGTGGTCCGGCATGTTTTTCCCCATTAGTTACGATTCAAGATAGGTAGGATTCCAACATGAAAATCTCGATGCGATTGTCGTTCCTTGCCGTTGTAGTGGCCATGGTTGGGGGGTGTGCGGTGCCACCTGACACCAGTCAAACTAAAACCAAGCCAGTCTCGCCACCCGTGGCTCCCGCCAAGGCGCCACCGACGGTGCCGGTGCAGCCCGCCGTGCCACCGCCTGAAGTGATTCCGGCGGAACCCTCGGTGAGTCAAAAGAATCTTGTCATTGCATTGGCCAGCTTTGATCGTGGCGAATATTCACTCGCCATGAAGCAACTCAAGCCATTGACAACCGACCCGGATCTCGACAAGGCCGAGCGGCTCAAAGCCATCAAATCGCTGGCATTTGCCCAGTGCCTGACACGCGCTGTGGTTGCTTGCCGCAAGACGTTCGAGAGTGCATTTGAGCTGGACCCTGAGTTTGAACTGGCAGCTGCTGAGCAGGGACACCCGGTATGGGGACCACAGTTTCAACGCGCTCGCGATTCCAAAAATAAGTCGAAGTAGCATACCGTTTAGGTTTTCCAAAGAGGCTAGCGGTTAAATGCCTGAAATCACCTTGGAAGTGCTGTCGCTGGATGCCGTGCCGCTGCCTGAGCGTCATTGCTTGTTTACCGGTTTGGGTGGCACGATCGGTCGCGATGAAGGCAACACACTGGTGCTGCAGGACAAACACCGCAGGGTATCGCGGCTGCATGCCTCCATCACTTTTCCGGAAGGCTTGCCAACCATTGCCAACGCCAGCACCTCGCTGCCTGTCACAGTGGGCTCAACGGTGCTGGCTTACGGACAGAAGATGCAACTATCCGGAGGCGACCTGATCGAAATCGGGCCCTTCCTATTACGGGTTCGCCCGCCAGCAGCCTCAGAGGTTGACGATGCGTTGCAGGCACACATGCAGCCCACCATACTCGCTGCGGCGATCCATCGGCCAGCAACGCCAAAGCCGCCGGTCGTCCCGATGGAGCCGGTACAACCAATTGTGCTAGGCGCCGATCCCTTTGCGGATTTGTTTGCTGATATGACTCCAGCCGTCCCGGCAACTTCTGCGCCATCCGAGCCCGAGATACGTCATGAGCCAACCCTGCGTCCGGAGGTTTTTCAACATCCGCCAGGGTCCACAGCGACATCCATCGAACCGGATCCTTTTGCCGATCTGCTGGGACTAGGTGGACCACCGGCTGGCGGCAATTTGCCATCGACTGCGCCCGTCGGCGGTGATCCTTTTGCTGCTTATTCACAGCGTGTTGAGCCGGTTGCTGCCGCTTACCATCCGGTGGAACCTCCCCCCGAGCGCACCCCGCTCGCTATCATTCCAGAAGACTTCAATCCCTTTGAGCTGCCCTCGCAGACTTCGCGCAATGCCGCTGATCCACTGGCGCAAATGCTGGGAGGTGAGTCGGCGCAATCAGCATCATCCGTCATCGCCAACGAACCTTCCATTGATGCGCTGTTCGCGCCCGCGCTGGCTCGTCCGGTTCAGCCTATCCAGCGCAGAGCCTCAATGGCCTCGCTTTGCCGACAGACAGCAGTGATCCCATGCTGTTGTTTGGCGCGCCAGCTTTCGCTGCCGAGATGCCGATGCGATCTCCCATGCGCGATGATCTTGCAGAAATCGGCGGCGCCTACCAGCCGCCGCGCGCATTTATTCCTGACTCCTCCAGTGCCTATCGGGAGCAGCAGTCAGCACGACCAGTGGCAGGGCAGGTTCAGTCAGGCACAGGATTGGGTGCCAGTCCTGATGCGCTTACGTTGGCGTTTCTGAAGGGCACGGGGCTGCCAGCGAACGCATTGCCAGGTGGACTGACCCCAGAGATCATGACCGTCATTGGCGGACTGTTGAGAACCGCGACCGCCGGTGCCATTGACATGCTGGCAGCGCGTGCTGCCACCAAGCTAGAGGTTCAGGCGAGTGTCACCATCATCTCTGCCCAGTCGAATAATCCACTTAAATTTCTGCCCAATGCCGAGTCGGCATTGCAGCAAATGCTCGGCAAGAGAATGCCCGGCTTCATGCGCGCAGACGAGGCAATGCGCGATGCGTTTGATGACCTTCGGGCTCATGAAGTTGGCGTGATCGCTGGCACCAGGGCGGCGCTGACCGAGGTGCTTGGGAGATTTGACCCGGCGCTGCTGGAAAAGCGGCTGACACGGGGTTCGCTGATTGACAGCCTGCTTCCGTCCATTCAAAAAGCCAGGCTTTGGGAGATTTACCTTGAACAATATGCAAAGATACGGCGTGAGGCAGAGGATGATTTTCAAAGCGTTTTTGGCCGTTCTTTTTTGGCCGCTTACGAACAAGAAACTGCCCGCGTGAAAGCGCATACAACAGAGTCTGGAAAATAACAATGAGTTCAACCAGTGCATTGCGTGTTGCAAGTTTGAGCTTCACGCACTGTGGCGGCAGGGATTACAACGAAGATGCAGTTGACCAGTGTGAGGCGTTCGGTGCCGTTCGCCTCTTTATGTTGGCAGACGGTGCAGGCGGACAAGGTGGCGGAGATGTTGCGTCAAAACTTGCCACAGAAACCGCCAGAGCGGTATTTATGGGATTACCAGTGTTCTCGCCAGACACACTGCAGTTGTGCATGGAAAAAGCCGATGAGGCCATTGTGTCAAAACAAAAAAATGCGCCCCGGCTGGCGCATATGGCATCGACTTTTGTGGCGGTGATGATCAATTACGAGCGACGGCAAGCATTGCTCGGCAATCTGGGCGATTCCCGCTGCTATATATTTCGGGGCGCTCAGGTGATCGCGCAGTCATATGACCATAGCCTGGTGCAGCGGTTCATTGATGCCGGGCTCTATCCAGCATCCAAGCTGCGACAACACCCACGTCGCAATGTGCTCTATGCATCGCTGGGTGCTAATTCTGAGCGGATTGCCCCCTATTTGACCTCGACACCGATTGACTTGCAGCCGGGCGATGCTGCGCTTCTTTGTAGTGATGGCGTTTGGGAACTGCTGGAAGATGCGCTGCTTTGCGAACTCAACCAAACCAGTGAAACTCTGGAGGTCTGGCGTGACCGGCTACAGGCACAAGTACAGCGCTCAATGCCACTTGGCCATGACAATTTCAGCGCCGTATTGGTGCGAGTTCTGTCAGATGAAACCCGTGATTTTGACGAAGAACAAAGTACCGTCCGACCGCTGATTACTTGAACCTGCGATCACTTGAAATATTGCGTGCGAGACTGTTGCCAGTCACCAAAAAACAGGGTTTAATAAACTGCCACTGAACGAATTCGCGTCCTGGCTGTGGTTGTTTGAGTTTGTCTTGCGCTTCTTAACCGAATGGTGACGTTTTGATAGATTTAAGTCCCCTTGCAGAACCCGTTTCGGAACAGTCGCCCTGTGGCGCTGACTGTGAATACGATGCTGACTTTCTGACGCTTTCCCAAGCGGTCGTGGGAAAGCCTGAGCAACAATTTGGCAACACGGTCATCCCTGCCGTTGAGCCAGAATGGCGTTCGGTCGAGCGGATGGCAACCGACTTGTTGGCGCGAACCAAGGACTTGCGCGTTGTCGTCTGGCTTACATTGGCGATAACCCATGCCTATGGCGTACCTGGTTTTGCAGCAGGTATTTCCTTGATGCTCGGTTTGTGCGTCCCTATTTGCGCATCAACGCGATTTCTGCCATTTCGGAAATGCCGGGCGGCTACTCGGCAGGGTCGGGCATCATGCGGGCGTTGCGGCAGGCGATGCTAGTCAGCCAGGCTTTGCAGGTGACGGTGCGTGATGTTGAAATGGCTGCTACCAAAGATCCATCAGCGCGCTACTCTGATGTGCAAATCGCCTCGATCTTGTCGGATGCCCTGAAAGCCAAGGCTGAGCCTGTTCAGGCATTCGAGCAGGCCAGGTTAACGGTCGCTACGCTGGATGCCTTGATGGACGAGCGCTTCGCTTCCGGTGAACAACCCGACCTTTCCGCCTTGAAAGCACTGATGAAACTGGTGGGCGGTGTGATTGACCACACCAAGGCAAGCACCCAGAACGCATCGGACGACAGTGTCTCAATTGACCCAGCGAATGAACAGGCAAGCGGCTCCAGTGCGCAGACGGCATCGGCAATGTCTGGCGACATTCGCTCCCGAGAAGACGTCAGACGTACGCTGCAGCGGGTTTGTGACTATCTTGAACGTTATGAGCCAAGCAATCCTGCCGCCTTGTTTACCCGTCGGGCGCTTGGCATGTTGGATCGCAGTTTCATGGACATCATGGCTGAGCTTGCACCTGATGCCTTGCAGCACCTGCAAATGATCACGGGTGCGAAGCCGCCAGAGGAGTGATTGCGGGTAGGTTCACGTGTTGACAGACAATGCAAATTTCAACTTTTTAACAGGAGTAGTTGATCATGCTAGCAAAGAAAAGTGGCCAGAAGTGGATTGCCAAGAATCGTGCGCCACGTGTTCAGATTGAATACGATGTTGAGGTGTACGGCGCGGAAAAAAAGGTTCAAATACCCTTTGTGATGGGCGTGATGGCGGACTTGGCTGGCAAGTCCGAAGTCGAAATGCCTGACATTGCGGACAGGAAATTCACGGAAATCGACTTTGACAATTTTGATGCGCGCATGAAAGCGATCAAACCACGTGTGGCTTTTAATGTCCCCAACACATTAACGGGTGATGGCTATCTGTCGGTGGATGTCAGCTTTGAGAGCATGGATGATTTCTCTCCGGCTAACGTAGCAAAAAAAGTGGGCGCTCTGAATCAGTTGCTGGAAGCGCGCACGCAACTGCATAATCTGTTGTCCTACATGGATGGCAAATCGGGTGCCGAGGAACTTATTGCCAAAGTCCTACAGGATCCTGCATTGCTGAATTCCCTGTCGGCCGCACCCAAACCGGCAGACTCTGATGCTTCTGCCAAATAACAAGACAAGACGAGGACAAAAATGGCAACCGAATCCCAATCCGTCTCAGCCCTGGCTCAAGTCGAGTTTCAGGGCAATGAATTTGCGTCTTTGCTGAACAAAGAGTTCAAACCCAAAACCGACGAAGCCCGTGGTGCGATCGAGTCTGCAGTACAGACGCTGGCACAGCAGGCCCTGGCGCACAGCAGCACGATCTCAACCGATGCCTATCGGACCATTGAGGCGCTGATTGCCGCCATCGATAAAAAGCTGTCTGATCAGGTGAACCTGATCATTCATCACGAGGATTTCCAGAAACTTGAAGGATCGTGGCGCGGGTTGAAGTATCTCGTTGACAACTCTGAGCCTGATGAGATGCTGAAAATCAGGGTGCTGAATATTTCCAAAAAAGAACTGCACAAGACGATGCGTCGCTACAAGGGTGCAGGCTGGGACCAAAGTCCGATTTTCAAGAAACTCTATGAAGAGGAATATGGGCAGTTTGGCGGCGAACCGTATGGCTGCCTGGTTGGTGACTATTATTTTGACCACAGTGCCCCAGACGTTGAATTGCTGGGTGAAATGGCGCGCGTTGCAGCAGCCGCGCATGCGCCCTTTATCGCTGGTGCCTCCCCGAACCTGATGCAGATGACATCATGGCAGGAGTTGTCAAATCCGCGTGACCTGACCAAGATCTTTTCCAATACCGAGTACACCGCCTGGCGCAGTCTGCGCGATTCGGATGATTCGAAGTATGTGGGCCTGGCAATGCCACGCTATCTGTCGCGCATGCCCTACGGAGCAAAGACCAGCCCAGTGGATGAGTTTGACTTTGAGGAAGACACTGAAGGCGGTACCCACGCCAAATACACTTGGTCAAATTCGGCTTTTGCCATGGCGGCCAACATCAATCGCTCCTTTAAGGAATATGGCTGGTGTACCTCAATTCGGGGGGTTGAATCTGGCGGCGTAGTGACTGATCTACCCACACACGCATTTCCATCGGACGACGGCGGCGTGGATCTGAAATGCCCGACTGAGATCGCCATCAGCGACCGACGTGAAGCCGAGCTGGCCAAAAATGGGTTCATGCCGCTGGTTCACCGCAAGAACTCTGACCTGGCGGCATTCATTGGCGCACAGTCCCTCAACAAGCCGGCAGAATATTACGATGCCGATGCAACGGCCAATGCCAATCTGGCGGCCCGTCTGCCCTATATGTTTGCTTGCTGCCGGTTTGCCCATTACCTCAAGTGCATTGTGCGAGACAAGATTGGTTCGTTCCGTGAACGAGCTGACATGGAGCGCTGGCTCAATGACTGGATTACCAACTATGTTGATGGCAACCCGGAAACATCCAGCCAGGACACCAAAGCGCGTCGCCCTTTAGCTGCCGCTGAAATTGTGGTTGAAGAAGTGGAAGGCAACCCAGGCTATTACACGTCGAAGTTCTTCTTGCGCCCCCATTACCAACTCGAAGGTTTGACGGTATCGCTGCGCTTGGTGTCCAAGTTGCCTTCTGCCAAGGCATCCGGGAGCTAGCAAACTTGCATGATTGAGGCTGGCAGTTATTGTTTTACTGTGTTAGATTTCTCTGCGACAGTTGTTCTGTCGCAAGTCATATTTAACCGACTTTTTTTCACCAAAGGAGTATTTCATGGCAAACGCGATCTTTCTGAAAATTGATGGAGCACCCGGAACAAGTCGGGAGAGCAAACACAAGGAGTGGATTGATATTGAATCCTACAGCTTTGGTGGCAGTCAAGCGTCAACACAGTCCTACGGTGGCGGTGCTGGTTCTGGCCGGGTGTCTTTTCAAGACTTTCACTTCACTGTGAAGGCGGGCAAGGAAAGCCCGGTTTTGTTCGGCTTCATGTGCTCTGGTAAGCACATTGCCACCATTGAAATGCATGAGCAAAAGGCTGGCGGTGAAAGTCCCGTGGTGTTTGTCGAAGTGAAGCTTGAGGACTGTTTCGTCACGAGTTACCAAATGTCTGACAACACAGGGGTTCCAGAGCCTACGTGCAGTTACAGCATCAACTTCTCCAAGGCAACATTCTCTTACCAGCCGCAAAACGACAAGGGTGGCGCAGAAGGCGGCAAGATTACACAAGGCTGGGATGCGAAGGAAAACAAGAAGCTGTAATTACGGTTTGCAGTCAAGGAACTGGTTCAATCAATCCAAAAAAAGGCGGCGACTTGAGCACCATCACAACCTTGTCTGAGGAACTAAGCGAGCTCCAGAAGCGAATTCGTGCTGATGCGAGCAACGCCAAGCTGAGGGTTCATTTGTTCCAGTTGTTATGCCTGACGGGCGATTGGCAACGAGCGCTGGCACAGCTTCAAGTCTGTGCCCAGCTCGATGCCAAGGCGATACCTATGGCGCAGACTTACCGGGAGGCCATTGGCTGCGAGATGTTTCGCAATGAGGTATTTGCCGGCCGGCGGGTGCCTCAGATCATGGGCAAACCGCCCGCCTGGATTGGCTTGTTGCTTGAAGCACTGCGGCTCGACGGTGAGCCTGGCAGTACCCAAGGCGCAGCAGACTTGCGGGCGCAAGCCATGGAGGATGCCAATGCAACTGCCTGCAAGGTTGATGCGGTCGACTGCGCATGGTTGGCTGACGGTGATTCGCGCCTTGGACCGGTGTGTGAGGTCATTGCGAACGGGCAGTACTATTGGCTACCGTTTGAGTCCTGCGCTGCCATTAAGATTGAAGCACCAGTTGACCTGCGGGATCTGGTTTGGGTGCCGGCCGAGTTGATGCTTCCCAATGAGGGCCGAGTGCCTGCCTTTATTCCTGCACGCTATCCAGAAACAGCGACAACTCAGGCAGTTCATGCGGATGACCTCAAACGCTGTCGCGTGACCGAATGGATGGAACATTCAACCGATGTCTGGTTTGGACTGGGGCAACGGGTGTGGATGTCTGACGTGGGTGAGCATCCTATTTTGGACACCCGCGAAATCCATTTGTCAGGTTTTGTTGAGTCCGCGTCAGTTTGAGCGCGGGTTACGTGCTGATGAGCCCATTGCACCTTTCGCGCTTGTCACATGGACGATCAGTCAAACATCCGGGTTGAGGGAGATCGGCTCCAGCCAGCCCTGCTAGACCGCCTGACAGACGATGACCCTGACCAGCGGTCTGAGACGCTGCAAAACTCGGTGGTTTCCAAAGGGCGTTTGAAAAAAACAGTCTTGCGGGATCTGGTTTGGCTTTTGAACACCACTGCTCACAATACCAGTGGTCAGCTTGACCTTTACCCTGAGGTGCGACGTTCAGTCGTAAATTATGGAATTCCTGTGCTGTCGGGGAAAAATTTTTCTGGCGTTGATTGGCGTGACCTTGAGAGGCAAATTTTTGATGCCATTGTTGCGTTCGAGCCCAGAATTTTGCCTGCCACTTTGAGTGTCAAGGCTTCTATTCCAGCTGATTCAATGGGGCACCACAACCTATTGCAGTTTGAATTGCGCGGAGAATTGTGGTCCATGCCGTATCCGGTCGAGTTGTTGATTCGTTCTGAACTCGATCTTGAAACCGGTCAAATGAAGCTGACTGATCAGTTGGCAAGCGGCGGGGGCTGACATGGACCCACGCATGCTGGATTATTACAACCGCGAGTTGGCGTATGTACGCGAACAGGGTGCTGAGTTTTCAGAGCAATTTCCAAAGGTGGCTGCCCGTTTGGGCATGCGTGGCATTGAGGTTGCCGACCCGTATGTCGAGCGATTGCTGGAAGCCTTTGCCTTTATGTCGGCGCGCGTTCAACTCAAAATGGATGCGGAGTTTCCCCGATTTTCACAACGCCTGCTGGACCTCGTCTATCCAGGCTATTTGGCACCCACACCGGCGATGGGTGTGATCCGGCTGGAGCCCTCCAAGTCGCAAGGTGGTTCACCTGATGGCTACAAATTGCCGCGTCATGCGCGCCTGCGTGCGCGCTTGCCAGTCAACGAACAGACTGCCTGCGAGTTCCGAACCGCGCATGACCTGACCTTGTGGCCGATCCGGTTGGTTGAAGCCCGACTGACTGCAGCACCGCCCGACTTGCCGATTGCTGGCTATCGGTGGGGCGCACCTGTCAGGGGCGCGCTTCGCTTGACTTTTGAGACGACTGGGCAGCTTGAAGTCTCCAGCCTCAAGCTCGACGCATTGCCGCTGTTTCTTGCGGGTCCACCGGAAGTGGCAACCAAACTGCAGGAGCTGATTCATACTCAATGTTTGGGAATGGTCGTGCATGCAGGGGGGTTACCTATTCGTGAACTGATCCCCTACACAGCAGATGCCGTGGCTTGTGAAGGGTTTGCGGCCGACCAGGCTATCCTGCCGTCAGTCTCCAGCGGCTTTGAAGGGTACAGGCTGCTCCATGAGTATTTTGCCTTCCCTGAGCGTTTGCGTTTTCTTTCACTCAACGGCTTGCAGCGTGCCTTACCGCGCTTATCAGGAAACCGGTTCGAGGTGGTGGTGCTGCTGAAGTCTGCCAACGTTGGACTGGAGCCGGTGACGGATGCCAACAACTTTTTGTTGCACTGCACGCCTGTCGTCAACCTCTTTACTCGCAGCTCCGATCGAATTCCAGTTGGAACCAACAGGTTCGAGCATCATGCTGTGATCGACCGTGGGCGACCTCTTGATTTTGAAATTCATAGTATCGCCCGTGTTACCGGCTATCAAAGCGATTCTGATCGAGAAATCTCTTTTCAGCCGTTTTATGCTGCCGCTGATATTGATCGCCGGGGTGCTAGCGCCTATTTTTCGGTGCGACGGGAGCAGCGTTTGTTGTCCGAGAAAGCCCGGCGCAATGGCCCTCGCACTGGCTACATTGGCAGTGAATGCTTTATTTCGCTGGTGGACACTCAGGAATTGCCCTATAGCTCCGATCTTCGCCAGATCACCGTCGAGGCGTTGTGCACCAATCGCGATTTGTCCTTGCTGACACCCATGGGCAATTCGGGCTCAGATCTGACGCTGTTAACCTCGGCTCCTGTCGATGAAATTCGATTTGTAGCCGGCCCAACGCGTCCCACCCCGGCGCTGGCCGAACGCGAAATCACCTGGCGACTGATCTCACATTTGAGCCTCAATTATTTGACACTGACGGATACCAGTGTTGAGCAGGGTGCCAGTGCATTGCGTGAACTGCTTGGTCTTTACGCCCGCCTGGGTGCGGTGGGTACCGATGCGCAAATCAGTGCGATACAAAAGCTGGCCGTCAGAAGCGTCAACCGACGTGTTCCGGGTCGAGGTCCGATCGTGTTTGGCCGTGGTGTGCAGCTTGAACTGATGCTCGATGAAATTCCTTTGGCAGGTGTAAGCCCTTGGCTAATGGGTGCTGTTTTGGAGCAGTTTTTTGCAAGGCATGTCGGACTGAACGCGTTCACTGAGTTTGTCATGCGAAGTTCACAGCGCGGGTTGATTGCCACTTGGCAACCTCGCATCGGGCGGAGACCCACTGTATGAATCGCGTTGAAAAATCGCCTGCGCAGGCGGTCGTCGATTCATTGGTTCAATTGCAGCCATTTTTCAGCAAACTGGCGATCGATGCGACGCGGTTTGATTTTTACCATGCCATGCGGCAAATCGATGCTGCGGTGCCAGGTGCTATCCCTTTGGGGCGTGCGCTGCGGCCGCGCGAAGAGCCGTTGCGCCTGACGCAGCATGCGTCGCTGGCGTTTGCGCCAGCATCATTGCATGAGTACAAACCTGGTGTCGCTGCCTACGGATTGGGCCGACTATCCATCAACAATTTTGGCATGTTCGGGCCCAATGGCGCGATGCCCCAACACCTGACAGAGTATGTGCAGGAGCGCCTTCTGCACAACAAAGATCAGACACTGGCCAGGTTTTGCGACATCTTTCAGCATCGCATGATTTTGTTGTTTTACCGTGCCTGGGCTGATTGCCAAGCTGTCAACAGCCTTGATCATCCTGACCGCGATGGCTTTGGCAGATACGCTTCCAGTCTCATTGGACTTGGGCAAACTTCGCTCAAAAACCGCGATGCCGTACCAGACCACCTGAAACTGCATCACGCAGGACACCTCGGCCGACAAACCCGCAATGTTGAGGGGCTGGTACGCCCGCTGGCAGCTCTGTTGCGCATTCCAGTGGCTCTACAAGAATACTGCATGCAATGGTTAAAGCTAGCGGTCGAAGATCAGACCCGTTTACTCTCAGTGACACTGGCGGGTAAAGGCTGCGCGCACCGGATCGAACTGGGCTTGGCATCGTCGCGACTGGGGCAGGGAGCCATTGCCGGCGTACGCGTGCCAGATGTTCAACACAAATTCCGCTTGCTGCTCGGTGCCATGCGATTCACCGAGTTCGAGCGCTTTTTGCCAGGCGGTGACCGTTTCCCACAAGTGCGGGATTGGGTACGCAATTATTTGGGAGTCGAACTGGCTTGGGATGCGCGCCTGATCCTTGTCAAAGAAGAAGTTCCTGCTGCTAGGCTGGGGGTTTATGGCCGACTGGGCTGGACCAGCTGGCTTGGCATGCCTGCACACAAGCGCCGCCGTGATGCGGACGATGTCTTGCTAAACATGGAGCGGCTAACTATCGCTCAACAACCCCAAACCGTTCAATAACTTAGGAGAGATCATGTCTGAAATAAGTCGTACAGCCCTGTTTGGCAAACTCAACCCGCTGCTCTACAAATCCATTGAAGGGGCCACGGTTTTTTGCAAACTGCGCGGTAACCCCTATGTCGAACTGGTGCACTGGCTGCACCAGATCCTGAGCTCCAACGACAGCGACTTGCACCGCATCATTCGTCATTTCGACATCGATGCCTCCAAACTCGCGGCAGACCTGACCCGGGCGCTCGACAAATTGCCGCGTGGCGCAACAGCCATTTCCGACCTCTCGGAACACATTGAAAACGCCGTTGAGCGCGCCTGGGTCTATGGCACCCTGAAGTATGGCGACTCACAGGTTCGCAGCGCCTACATCTTGGTGGGCTTGGTCAAAACCACCGGCCTGCGCAATATCCTGTATGGCATCTCCAAGGAGTTTGAGAAACTGGGGATTGATGCGTTGACAGAAAAACTCGGTGACATCGTCAAAGGCTCACCCGAGGAGACACTTGCTGCCAGTGATGGCTCGGGACTTGGTGGTGAACCAGGCGAAGCCAGCGGTGCCATGGCACCAGCCCAGATGGGCAAGCAGGAGGCCTTGAAAAAATACGCCGTTGACCTGACCGAAAAAGCCCGCAAGGGTGAACTCGATCCGGTCACCGGTCGCGACGAGGAAATCCGCCAGATCGTCGATATCCTGATGCGGCGTCGGCAAAACAACCCCATGCTCACCGGTGAAGCAGGTGTCGGCAAAACCGCTGTGGTCGAGGGCTTTGCGCTGCGCCTGGCCAAGGGCGATGTACCACCGCAGTTGCAGGACGTTTCGCTGCTGGCGCTTGACATCGGTTTGCTGCAGGCCGGAGCCAGCATGAAGGGTGAATTTGAGCAGCGGCTGCGCCAGGTCATCGACGAGGTGCAGGCCAGCCCGAAGCCGGTCATCTTGTTCATTGATGAAGTACACACGCTGGTCGGTGCCGGTGGCCAAGCCGGCACTGGTGATGCCGCCAATTTGCTCAAGCCAGCGCTGGCGCGTGGCACCCTGCGCACCATCGGTGCCACCACCTGGGCGGAATACAAAAAATACATAGAAAAAGACCCGGCATTGACCCGCCGTTTTCAGGTCGTGCAAGTGCCAGAGCCCGATGAGGCCAAGGCCGTGGCCATGCTGCGCGGTGTTGCCACCGTGCTGGAAAAGCACCATAAGGTGCTGCTGCTCGATGAGGCCATCACCGCTGCAGTCAACTTGTCGCACCGCTACATTCCGGCGCGCCAGTTGCCTGACAAAGCCGTCAGTCTGCTCGACACCAGCTGCGCACGCGTGGCGGTCAGCCAGCACGCGACCCCACCTGAAGTTGAGAACGTGCAACGTCGCATTGAAATGCTCGAGGTTGAACTTGGCATCATTGAGCGCGAAGCCGCCGTTGGGATCCAGATCGGTAACCGGTTGCTGGAGGCCAAAGAAAAGCATGCTCAGGCCACCGAGCTGCTCGCCATCCTGGATGCCCGCTGGAAAGAAGAGAAAGACATGGTGGCCAAAGTGCTGGACCTGCGCGGCCAACTGCGCGTTAGCGGTGACGGCAAGGTCGATACGGCCGTGCCGCTGGGGGATGAAGCGCGTGCTGCCACGCTGGGCGAGCTCAACGCATTGCAGGGCAAATTGTCTGCAATGCAAGGAGAGACCCCGCTGATCCTGCCAGCGGTTGATGCGCAAGCCGTGGCCTCGGTGGTGGCTGACTGGACCGGTATTCCTGTGGGTCGCATGGTCAAGAATGAAGTGGAGGCCATCCTGCACGTCGCTGACACGCTGAACCAGCGCGTGATCGGTCAACGTCATGGCCTGGAACTGATCGCCAAGCGCATCCAGACCAGCCGCGCTCGGCTCGACAATCCCAACAAGCCCATTGGCGTGTTCATGCTGGTGGGCCCGTCTGGCGTGGGCAAGACCGAAACCGCATTGACCTTGGCGGAAGCACTTTACGGGGGTGAGCAAAACATGATCACCATCAACATGAGCGAATTCCAGGAAGCCCATACGGTGTCCACCCTCAAAGGTGCGCCCCCCGGCTATGTGGGTTATGGTGAAGGTGGTGTGCTGACTGAAGCCGTACGGCGCAAACCCTATAGCGTGGTGTTGCTCGATGAGGTCGAAAAGGCCCACCCCGACGTGCATGAAATCTTCTTCCAGGTGTTTGACAAAGGCACCATGGAAGACGGCGAAGGCCGTTTGATTGACTTCAAGAACACCGTGATCATCCTGACCAGTAACGTTGGCAGTGACTTGGTTATGAACATGACGCGTGACCCCGAATTGATGCCCGAGCCAGACGACATTGCCAAGGCACTGCGCGAACCCTTGCTCAAGGTGTTTCCCGCTGCCTTGCTGGGCCGCTTGCAGGTCATTCCCTACTACCCGCTCAGCGATGAAATGCTGGGCAACATCATCCGCCTGCAACTTAACCGCATCAAAAAGCGCATTGCCGAAAATCACAAGGCACAGTTCAGTTATTCAGACGAGGTGGTCAAGCTGATTGCCTCTCGCTGCACCGAAGTGGAAAGTGGCGGCCGCATGATTGATGCCATTCTGACCAATACGATCCTGCCGCGCTTGTCAGAAGAGTATTTGAAGCGGACGATCGAGGGCAAGACGCTTGGCAATGTCGCGATGGATGTGCAGGATGGAGACTTCCGCTATAACTTTGATTGAGTAAGGACTGATCAGCATGGAACGGATCGTTGATGTCGTCACCCCTTTGGGCGAAGCGCTATGGTTTCGGCAGATGCGGGGAACCGAGGCGTTGTCTTGCCTGTTTGAGTTTGATGTGGTCTTCCACAGCAAGCAATCCGGGCTCAGCGCCAAGGCCATGCTGGGTAAGGATGTCACGCTCAAGGTCGAAACTGAGGGTGGCAAGGGAACGCGCTACTTCAGCGGCATCTGCACACGCTTTGGCAGCGGTGGCCGTGAAGGCGAGCACCTGATTTACACCGCCAAGTTGCGGCCCTGGCTGTGGCTGGCAAGCCGGCGCAGCGATTGCAAGATTTTCCAGTTTCAAAAGGTGCCTGCCATCCTCTCCGACGTGCTCGGCAAGTACGGTTTTTCTGTCTCACAAAAATTGAAAAAAACCTACCGCGAGTGGGAGTATTGCGTTCAATATCAGGAAACCGATTTGAACTTTGTCATGCGACTCATGGAACATGAGGGCATTTACTTCTACTTCGAACACGCCCAGGGCAACCACACACTGGTGTTGGTGGACGAAACCAGTTGCCATTCTCCCTTACCCGGCAAATCCACCATCAAGTATTACGGGCTGGACGCGGCAGCGGTCGTCGATGAAGAGCATTTCAACAGTTGGCAGGTGCTCGAAGAAGTCAACTCCGGTGAATACATCAGCGACGACTACGATTTTGAAAAACCCCGTGCGGATCTCAAGACCAAGCGGAAGAATCCACTTGGCCATACCCATGATGCGTGGGAGCGCTATATGTGGCCAGGCGGTTATATCAAGGTTGGCGATGGTGAAAACTATGCTGGTGTGCGGCTTGAATCACTGGAGTCAGAACATGACCGGGTCGAGGGAAACACCACGGTGCGCACCATGGCACCTGGCTACCTGTTCACCCTGGAACGTTGCCCACGTGCTGACCAGAATCGTGAATACCTGGCAGTCGCTGTCAATTACTTTTTCCGCGATAACGCCCGCATGTCGGCAGGCAGCGGCGATGGCGATGCCACCTGGAATATTCTGGTGACCTCGCAGCCCACCGCCATCCCCTACCGGCCACAGCCCGTTACCGGCAAACCGGTCACCCATGGACCGCAAACGGCGGTGGTCGTTGGCCCTGCTGGTGATGAGATTTACACCGACAAATATGGTCGCGTCAAAGTGCAGTTTTTTTGGGACCGCTATGGCAAAAAAGACGAAAACAGCAGTTGCTGGATTCGCGTCAGTCACCCGTGGGCCGGTGAAAAGTGGGGATTTATCCACATTCCGCGCATTGGCCAGGAGGTTATCGTTGACTTTATCGGCGGCGATCCAGACTATCCAATGATCACTGGCCGGGTCTATAACGCTGACCAGATGCCACCCTACGGCTTGCCACCGAACAAGACTGCCAGCGGCATCAAGTCGCGTTCGACCAAGGGCGGCAGCCCGACTGATTTCAATGAAATCCGGATGGAAGACCTGAAGGGTAAGGAGCAGTTGTACGTTCATGCACAACGCAACCTGGACAGTGTTGTCGAAGCAAATGAATCACGGGTCGTCGGTGTCGACAGAGACACCCGAATCGGTCAGCATGACAGCCGATTTGTGGTCAAGAACGACAAACAGGTCATTGGTCAAAACCAGACCCTGCAGGTACAAGGCAATCAGGATGTCGCAGTAACTGGCAATCAAGAAGTCAATGTGATAGGCGATCAAAACAATCTGGTCGCCGGTCATGTGACTGAAGGCATCGGTGGTGATCTGAAGGTACAGACCCAAGGAGACCACCGCGAGTATGTGGGTGGCAAGCATTTCAGCATGGTCGTGTCGGACGAAACCAATGGCATTGCGGGCAAACAACTGAATTTTGTCGGCGGGGGGCGTATTTCTCTCATCGACGGCAGGGAGGTGTTGGCTACGTCCGCCAAAATCACACATTTTGGTGGTGGCGGCTATTACGTCAACACACCGCAGGTTTACGCCGAAACGGTCCAAACCCGCAAAGCCATGGTGTACGGGACAGACGAGACGACTGTTCTGCAATCGCAAACTAACAAGATCGTAATGAGTTGCGACACCACGATCGGTATTTCTTCCACAACCAAAATCGGCACAACACAATCTACGACGGTCGGTGCATCCAGCAGCCTGACGGCTGGTGCCAGCGTCAGCATTACCGCTGGTGGAACTGTATCCGTGACCGGTGCTGGGGCAGTCAGTGTTACCGGAAGTGCCGTAACGGTGACGGCCGCCACTATTAATTTGGTCGGTGTGGTCAACATTGCTGGCATGCTGAATGTTGCCGGCACGATCGTCACGCCCAGTATCGTTTCTGCCGCCTATACACCCGGTGCCGGGAACATTCTGTAAGTGATTGGCATGTCTACTGCCGCGAGTCCCACGTCCGAAACGCCGTCCGCAGCGCCAGCCATAACCCTTTGGCCTGCTGATGTGCTGGCGCGACATTTAGTGGCTCCGGACCCGACACTGCGGGTCTTGGCCTTAGGGATGGCCTTGCAGCCGAACGCACCGGTCAATGCTTGTCGGGATTCTTTGGCACAAGCCGCTCAGTTGAGTCTTGGTGACCCACTCGCTGCCCAGATGGCGGCAGCTGCCTTGGGCTGCCTGGCACCCGAGGCGGCAACAGCGCTGGTCCAGCAGCGGCTGACGGATCTGGTTGCGATCGGTCAGACCATGCCAGTTCGAATTGCCGCTGCACATGCCTTGTTCCGCTTGAAGTGCCTACCTTCACCAGCCGGGCCTGCCGTTTGTGAAATGTTGCTGGCTACAGATGAGAGTGCCCGCAAAGTGGCGCTGCTTTGTTTCATACCCTTTGCAAAGAGCCAAAGAGCAGTGATTGCTGGGCTCCTCGGTCAAGCAGACCCAACAACCTGGAGCACCGAGGCCTTGCAAGCTTTGGCGCACAGCGCTGAAGGTGATGCAGTGGCACAGAAAAATGTTGAAGACTTTTTGATGCGATCGTTGGCAAATGCACCCTTGGTACCAACCGGGATTGCCGCCTACGCGGCCCTAGCCAGAATCAACCCCAGAAGTTCTGCTTTGAACGCGTTGCTGCAGACCGCTGCGTCGGCCAACGAGCCAGTCCATTGGCGTGCTGCCTTGGATGCATTGGGTGGCCTTGGTGAATCGGCCAAACCAATAGCACGGCAACTTGGTGAGGTTTTGATCGCCACCGAAGATCCGGCGCGTCAAGAAGCACTTTGTCGGGCCCTACTGACTTTACGCCCTGCGCACAGGGACTTACCAGCAGCGTGTATTGTGCAGAGGGTTCAACAGGCGGGTGGGCGCAGTGCTGCAGCGCACTGTTTGCTGCTGTGTCTTTGTCCCAAAGAATTTGCATCTGCGGCGCCCATTGTTCGGCAGCGATTCGCAATTGCAGATCCGGCTTTGAAGGCCGTTCTTGCGCAAACCTTCAAAACGCTGACGGCCACAGAGCTAACCATGCCAGTAACTGAATCAGGAGTTGAATGATGTCAAAGACATATGCAATGGTCGATACCATCGAGGACACCAAGGAATTTACCGACGAGGCGACCAAAAAAATGAAAGATGCTGCAGATAAGCAAGACAGCAACGTAGAGAAGGTGAATCAGTCGCTTACCGATTACCAATCCTTGGAGCAAGGACAAATCAAGAGTACATTGACCCAAATGGCTGGTGGAGTGGATTCGGCTGGCGAGGGGATTGAGGGGGGCGCAGAGAGTCCTCCACCGGCCTTGCTGGCGCAAGTCAGCACCTATCTTGGCCAGGCCAACGGCAATATGAACAATTTCAAATCTCAGTTCACCAGTCAGTTAAAGTCCAAATTGTCCGTTCACACAACAAACGTCAAGGAAAATGAAAAAGTTGTCAAGGCGTTTTGAGCGAACTGTCAGCCTGAACGAACATGGAGGTCTGAATGGGTGATCGCAGTCGTGTGGTGTGGTCCGAGGGCATGTTCCTGCGCCCACAGCATTTTCAACAGGCGCAACGCTACCAGGAATTTTCCCAGCGTCAGCTGGTGCTGAGTGCCGAAGGCCATTTTTGGGGATTTCATTCGCTGCTGCTGGATGCGCCCTCACTAGCTATCGGCAAGGTAGCCATTGCCAGCGCTGCTGGTGTCATGCCCGATGGCACGCCCTTTGCATTTCCAGGAGTGAATGAGGCCCCCAGCGTGTTGACGATTTCTGAAAACGTCAAGGCCAAGCGCATCTATTTGTGTCTGCCCGTGTATCGCCCTGGCAGCGAAGAGGTCTCGTTCGATGATGATGGCCGTTCACTGGCACGGTTCAGGGTATCTGAGGAAGACATCCCGGATCAAAACTCGGTCGCCGGTGATCCGGCACCCATACAAACAGCCCATTTGCGGCTGCGCTTGTTGGCCGAAGACGAAATACCGGAAGACTGGATGAAACTCGGCGTCTGTCAAGTGGTGGAGCGGCGCAATGACCTGTCAGTGCTGCTTGACGACAACCATATTCCCCCGCTGGTCTCGGCGCATGAAAGCAACTTGTTGTCAGGTTTCTTGCGGGAACTCGCGGGTCTGCTGCACCATCGCGGGGACGCGCTGGCGGCCCGGCAATCGGCTCCCGGCCGAGGTGGCGTGTCCGAACTGGGTGACTTTTTGATGCTGCAACTGGTCAACCGCTACGAGCCGCTGGTGGTGCATTTGTCGCAGTCGCGCGCGCTGCACCCCGAGCGCCTTTATGCGGATTTGCTGACACTGGCCGGTGACTTCACCACCTTCACCCGCGACACCCGTCGCCCCGGCGAATATCCGGCGTACAACCATGATGCACTGGCCAGCTGTTTCCTGCCCCTGATGGCGGATCTGCGGCGCTCGCTGTCGATGGTGCTTGAGCAAAACGCCTTCCAGATCGAACTGATGGAGCGTGCCTACGGCGTGCGGGTGGCCGTCATTGCCAACCAGGAGTTGATCAAAACCGCCACCTTCGTGCTGGCGGTGGCCTCCGATTTGCCCGGCGAACAGGTGCGCAAGCAATTCCCGACGCAGGTCAAGATCGGTCCGGTCGAAAAAATCCGCGATCTGGTCAACCTGCATCTGCCTGGCGTTGGTTTGCGGCCACTGCCCGTGGCACCGCGCCAAATACCGTACCACGCGGGCAACAACTATTTTGAACTCGACACCTCCAGCGAGTTCTGGCGGGGTCTGGAACGCTCCGGCGGGCTTGCCATGCACATCGCGGGTGATTTTCCCGGTCTGAAACTTGAACTTTGGGCTATCAGAACATGAGCACGCCGTCCAACCCTGCTGCCAACCTTGATCCGTTTGCACTATTCCAGGCGCCACAAGCCCCGGCACCCGAACCCGCCAACAACAACGGTGGGGTCACCCCCGCGTTCGCCCAGGGCCCGGTGCTGGCGGCCGACTTGCCAGAGGTTTTAAGTGGCGCCAATCCGCTGGCGGTGGCTGCCAATCCGCTGCTCAACCTGATTCCGCAGATTCGCGTCATGGCGCATCACCCCGACCCGGCGCAACTGCGCGACTACCTAGTGCAACAGGTTCAGCTGTTTGAACGCCGGGCCCGCGAAGTGCCATTGCCACAGGAAGTGGTGATTGGTGCGCGCTACGCCTTGTGTACAGCACTCGACGAAACCGCTGCCAAAACCCCGTGGGGCGGCGGCGGTGCCTGGTCGCGCCACAGCCTGCTGGTGACGTTTCACAACGAAACCTGGGGCGGCGAGAAGTTTTTTCAGGTGCTGGCGCGACTGGTGCAAGACCCCAAAAAACACATTGACCTGATCGAAATGATGGCGGTATGCATTGCGCTGGGTTTTGAAGGGCGCTACGGCGTGGTGGACAACGGGCGCACCCAGCTCGATACCCTGCGCCGCCGGCTGGTCGAGATCATTGCTGGGGTGCGTGGCGAACTCAGCCACGCCCTGTCGCAGCATTGGCAAGGAGCCCAGTCCGACAACCGGGCCACCTGGGGTTTTCTGCCACTGTGGATCACGTTTGGTGCCACCATGCTGGTGCTGGTGGCGATATTTTTTCTCTACTCGTTCCTGCTGGCCGACAAGTCCAGCAACGTTTTCAGCGCCATTACCGGCATTCGCCTGCCCAAAGCGCAGGCGGTCGTCGCGGCGGCCAAGCTGCCAGCACCAGTCAACCGCTTTGCCCAGTTTCTGGAGCCCGAAGTGCGTGAGGGGCTGGTCACCGTGCGCGATGAAGCCGACCGAAGCGTGGTGATTTTGCGCGGCGACGGTTTGTTTGACTCCGGTGCCACCGAGGTCAAATCGCGCTACATGCCGGTGTTGGCCCGCGTGGCCGATGCGCTCAATACCGTGCCAGGCACCGTGCTAGTGACGGGTTACACCGACAACGTGCCGATCCGCACCGTGCGTTTTCCGTCCAACTACGAGTTGTCACAAGCGCGCGCAGATGTGGTGCGACGCATCATTGATGACCGGCTGACGGTGCGCAACCGCATACGCGCGGAAGGGCGTGCCGACAGCGACCCGGTGGCCCCCAACGACAGCGCAGACAACCGTTCGCGCAACCGTCGTGTTGAGGTCACCCTGCTGTTGTCGCCCGAAGAGCGCGACCGCGAACTCAATGCCGCGACTTCGGTGCAAAAGTAGGAGAACGGCACATGTTTAGTTCATTTCGCAATCTGTTGGGCCGGTTTCTTAACCGCACCACACTGACCATTTTGCTGTTGCTGCTGCTGTCGCTGGTCATCTGGTATGTCGGACCGCTGTTTGCCATGTCGCTGGCCAATGCCCAGTGGCAACCGCTGGGGCCCGAATGGGTGCGCTGGATGGTGATTGCCAGCATCTGGCTACTCTGGCTGCTCAAGCGGCTGATCCATTGGTGGCGCCAGCGCAACATCAATGGTGCCTTGCTCGGGCAATTGGCCAAGATGCAGGCCACCCCGGCCGATGGGCAGGCCGCTGGCACTCAAGAGGTGGCCGAACTCAACAAGCGTTTCAAGGAAGCCTCTGACATCCTGAAAAAGACCCGCTTTTCCAGTAACGACAAAAAAGGCTTGCTAGCCGGACTGTCCAAACAATACGTCTATCAACTACCGTGGTACGCCTTCATTGGCGCGCCCGGCTCCGGCAAAACCACGGCGCTGATCAACGCCGGGCTCACCTTTCCGCTGGCCGACCAGTTTGGCAAGGCCGCCATTCGCGGCATTGGTGGCACGCGCAATTGCGACTGGTGGTTTACCAACGAAGCGGTGCTGATTGACACCGCTGGCCGCTACACCACACAGGAAAGCAACCAGTCGGTCGATAAGGCCGAATGGATGGGGTTCCTGAATCTGCTCAAGCGTTTCCGGCCACGCCAACCGCTCAATGGCGTACTGCTGACGCTGTCGGTGTCTGACCTGTTGCAGATGAATGCGCAGGAGCGCGAGGTTCACGCCGCCACGCTCAAGGCCCGCCTGAATGAGCTGCGCGAGGGGCTGGGCGTACAGTTCCCGGTGTATGTGCTGGTCACCAAAACCGACTTGCTGTCTGGTTTTCAGGAGTATTTCCTCAACCTCAACCGCGAAGACCGCGCACAAGTGTGGGGCTTTACCCTGCCCTACGACCCCAAGGCTGCGCCGCCTGCCGTGCGCGAAGTTTTCAACACTGAATTTGACCTGCTTTACCAGCGTCTCAACGATGGCATGCACGCACGGCTGCTGGCCGAGCCCGACCTGTCGCGACGCGCGCTGGCCTATACCCTGCCGCAGCAACTCGCCGGCCTGCGAGATGTGCTGGGGCGACTGCTGGCCTCCGTCTTCAGCGAGTCCAAGTTCAACGAACAGCCGTTGCTGCGCGGTGTCTATTTCACCTCCGGCACGCAAGAGGGCACGCCGTTTGACCGGGTGCTGGGTGCCATGCAACGCACTTTCCGCATTCCGACCAAGCTCGCGGGGGCTGAAAATCAGGGCGGTACCGGCAAGAGCTTCTTCCTGCAAGACCTGCTGCAAAAAGTCATCTTCCCTGAACATTTCATCGCCGGGCGCAACCTGGGTGCCGAAACCCGCATGCGCTGGTTGCGCCGCGCAGGCATGGCCGCCTGTGGCTTGCTGTTTGTGGCGGCCAACGTGGCGTGGTCACCGTGGGTCAGCTACGGCAACAACGTCGATTACATCAACGAGGTCGATGGCAAGGCGCAGCTGCTGCGAACCAGCGTCGATGCGATACCCGCCGTGGCCAGCGAAGATGCCACCACACTGCTGCCCTTGCTGAATCAGGCGCGCGAGGTGGCCTGGAGCAGCAAATTCAACTTCAACCAGGTGCCCTGGGGTTACCGTTATGGCCTGTACCAGGGCTACAAGCTCGACGCCGCTGGCCAGATTGCCTACACAAGGCTGCTGGACGAAGCCTTTTTGCCGCGCATCGCCACGCGTCTGGAGGCGTTGCTGCGCAATGCGCCACCTGACAACAGCGACTACCTGTACCAGGCACTCAAGGCCTACCTGATGCTGGGCGGGGCTGGCCGCTTTGACGCTGATGCCCTGAAGCTGTGGATCAACAGTGACTGGGACCACGCGGTGTCCGCCACCGTCGAGCAACGCCAGCAACTCAACAGCCACCTGGATGCCCTGATGGGCAACCGGGTGGTCATTTCACCGTTCCCCCTGAACCAGGAGCTGGTGCGAAAAGCCCGCGAAATTCTTAATCAGCAACCACCCGCCAACCGCACCTACAGCCGCATCAAGGCGCGCTTGCTAGGCCCAGATCCCGCCGAATTCACCATTGCCAGCGTGGCTGGCATTGAGGCCCCCAATGTGCTCACCCGCGCCAGCCGCCAACCCTTGAACGTTGGCATTGCCGGCTTGTTCACGCTGAAGGGCTATCCCCTGTTCCAGAAAGAAGTAGCGGCTGCATTGGCCGACATCGGTGCCGAGGATGCCTGGGTGCTGGGCCGTGCCAAGCCCAATGCGGCGTCTGTGCTCAATCCGGGCGAGGTCATGCAGCAGTCACAGCAAATCACCCGTCTTTACCTCACCGAGTACGCCAAAATCTGGCAGGACTACCTGGCCGATGTGCGCCTGATCCCGCGCAACGGACTGGCTGAAACCATCCAGGTCACCCGTGTTTTGGCCAGCGCCGAGTCCCCGCTGTTGCTGCTGACGCGCGCCGCAGCGCGGGAAACCACGCTGATCAACACCGATTCCAGTGCCGGCACCCGCGTAGATCAGGCCCTGACCCGACTGGACCGCCTGAAGCAGGAGGTCACCCGGGCTGCCACCCTTGGCATCGGCGGGCCAACCGGCAGCACCGGGTTGGACGACAAGATCGAGATGATTGTCCAGGGGCCTTTTACCCCCTTGCATGCCATTACCAAAGGCGCACCGGGCACCGCGCAGATTGACTTGCTGAGCAAGGTACTGGACGACTTTCAGGCCAGCCTGGTGGCGGCCGACAGCGCATTGCGCGGGGGCACCGTCCCGCGCACGCAAGATGCAGAGAACCGCTTGCGTAGCGAAGCAGCGCGCATGCCCGCACCGGTACGCGCGGTGCTGGAGGCGCTTGTCACCCAGGCCTCGCAACAAGTGGCCGGTGGTGCCCGCAGCAGCGCCAGCGCCAACGTCAAGGGTGGCGTGGGGCAAACCTGCGCGGCGGTGATTTCCGGGCGTTACCCGTTTTCGCGTGGGGCCCAGCAAGACGTGCAGGCCAATGATTTCGCACAGGTTTTCTCACCCGGTGGGCTGATGGATGACACTTTCCAGAAAAATCTGGCCCCGTTTGTTGATACCTCCAAGGCCACCTGGGCACCCCGACCCGGCCCCGAAGGCGCAGCCGCTGGCTCGGCCGGCGACCTGGCGCAGTTCCAGCGTGCTTCGATCATCCGCGATGCTTTTTTTGCGCCGGGCAGCCGCAGCATGAAGTTCGATCTGATCGTGCGCATCAGCCAAACCGGCGGAGCCGACAAGGTCGAGCTTGACATTGACGGCCAAAGCATCATCGCCACGCCCGGCAACGACGGCTCCAAACGCGTCAGCTGGCCTGGCGTGCGCGGCACCAACCAGGTGCGCCTGCTGGTGGGCGGCAAAGCCACACCAGCGCTGGCCACCGAAGGGGCCTGGGCATTGCACCGCCTGATTGACCGTGGGCAGGTGCAGGGCGGCACGCCGCCGGAGCGCGTGGTGGTCAATTTTGTTGCGGAGGGCCGCAACATCAGCATCGAATTCACCGCGCAGTCGGTGCGCAACCCACTGCGCCTGCCACAGCTTGAAGGGTTTTCCTGCCCTGGGCGGGGGTAAGCATGAACACCCCATCCGCCACGAACGGCCCAACCACCCGCGGCGAACCCGCAGCACCTGGGTTTGCCTGGTTTGGCAAGCTGCCCAGCGTGGGCGACTTTGTGTCGCGCCGCATGCCGCACCCGTTGCTTCAGTTTTGGGATTATTTGTGTGCTGCTGGCATGGAGTCGCTCAAGGCCGGCAGCAACGCCAGCGGCTGGGATGTCTGGCGCGGCTGTCCGATGTGGGCCTTCCTGCTGCCGGCCCAACCCGGCATACCGCTGTGCCAACTCGGGGTGCTGGCACCTTCGTGTGACCGTGTCGGGCGCAACTTCCCCTTCCTGGCGACCTTGCCGATACCCTGCGAACATGTTGCCTCGTTTGTGCCGGTGGCCGCCAGCCTGGGCTTGGCCTGGAGCGAGGTGATTGCCCAGGCGCAAATGGCCCGATTGGGCATTGATGAGCTCGATGCCAAGTTGCAGACGGCGCTGACCGATGTGCTAATGAACCCGGCTGACATTGAAGACAGTGAAAAAACCCTGCCCAGTGGTGTCAGCCCTTCCATCCTGCCCTGGCCCGACCTGGCCTCCACATTCGACGGCAATGGCAGCGAAAGCTATTGGTGGAGCGTGCCGCCGGCGATGACCCGATTTCGGGCGCGCGCCCACATCGGGGCCCTCAATGGCATGCTGTTTCTGGGTTTGTGCGAGGGTTAAGTCTCGCCAGGGAACTGCTGCTGGCTCGCCTTCTCGGGCATGCCGGACGGGCCGGTCAACCCATTTCATGCCACCCATGAGACTGTCAATCGCTTGAAGCTCGCTGTGCGGCAACGCTGTCTTGCACCTTTTTGGCAAACTCGGCGCGCAGCGCGCGCAGTTTCTCGCGCGGGTCTTCTTTGGTGGTGGCCTGGTCCAGCGCCATCTCGGCGATAAAACGGCTGGGCAGCGCGGCCACCATTTCGCGGCCTTTTTTGCGTTTGCGCGTCCAACTCACCGCCAGACTGCGTTGCGCGCGCGTGATGCCCACGTACATCAGGCGGCGCTCCTCCTGCAAATGCGCACTGAGCGTCGCGCTGGCGGCTTCCATCGCCTGAGCCTTGAGCGCGGCACTGGCCTTGCCCGCTGCGTCGGTGTCGGGGTTGTCGCGCAGCTTGAATGGCAGCATGCCCTCGGTCACGCCAACCAGCAGCACATGCGGCCACTCCAGCCCCTTGGCGGCGTGCAGGGTAGAGAGCGTCACAACGTTCTGGTCCTTCTCGCGCTCACTAATGGTGGACAGCAGCGACACGGTTTGCGCCACGTCCAGCAGCGACTTGAGCTCGCCGGCGGCATTGACCCCGCTGGCATCTTCAATCTGCCCGCCGCAGCGCCCAGCCATCCAGTCGATGAAGTCGATCACATTGCTCCAGCGCGCGGCGGCCACCTGCTCGCTGTCTTCGCCGTCGTACAGGTACTTTTCATAGCCAATGTCTTTCAGCCAGTCGAGCAGAAAGGTTTTGGCGGCATCCGCACCCAGCGTGTGGCGGGCGCGAAATTCCAGGTCGTTCACCTCGCGGCCAAACTCGTGCAGGCTGCCCAGCGCCTTGCCCGAAATCACCGCCCCGAGGCTGCTGGAGAACAGCGCCTCAAACATGCTGACCCGGTATTTGCTGGCAAAGTCGCCCAGCTGGGCCAGCGTCTGGTGGCCAATGCCGCGCTTGGGCGTGGTCACCGCACGCAAAAACGCCGGGTCATCGTTGTTGTTGATCCACAGGCGAAACCAGGCGCACAAGTCCTTGACCTCGGCGCGGTCAAAAAAACTGGTTCCGCCCGACACCTTGTACGGAATTTGTGCCTTGCGCATGGCTTTCTCAAACGGTTTGGCCTGGTGGTTGGCGCGGTACAGCACGGCAAAGTCGCGAAATTCCTGGTGCTGCGGCCCGGGTTGATTCAGACCGCTGGCACGCAGGCTTTGGATACGCGCCACGGCGCGCTCGGCCTCGTGCTCCTCAGAATCGGCATCCACCACCCGCACCGGCTCACCCTCGCCCAGGTCGCTCCACAGGTTTTTGGGAAACAGCTTGGGGTTGGGGCCAATCACGTTGTTGGCGGCACGCAAAATGGCGCTGGTGGAGCGGTAGTTTTGCTCCAGCTTGACGACCTTGAGGCCCGGAAAATCCAGCGGCAGTTTTTTCAGGTTGTCCAGCGTGGCGCCGCGCCAGCCGTAAATGCTCTGGTCATCGTCGCCCACGGCGGTAAAACGCGCCTGGTTGGGCGGGTTGCCGCCCACCAGCAGCTTGAGCAACTCGTATTGCGTGGCATTGGTGTCCTGGTATTCATCCACCAGGATATGACCCGCCAGCGTTTGCCACTTCTGCCTGACGTGCTCATGATTTTGTAGTAACTTGAGGGGCAGGCTGATCAGGTCATCAAAGTCAACGCTCTGAAAGGCGGTCAGCCGCTCTTCGTAGTGCGCCATCACGCGGGCCATGATGCGCTCGTTGTCGTTGCTGGCACCGGCCAGGGCACTCTCGGCGTTGAGGCCCTGGTTTTTCCACAGGCTGATGGTCCATTGCCACTGCCGTGCGGTGGCTGCATCCACCGTGCCGCCAGCGTCTTTGAGGATGCTGGTCACGTCGTCGCTGTCCAGAATTGAAAAGTTGGGTTTGAGGCCCAGCGCCACGCCGTCTTCGCGCAGCAGCCGCACGCCCAGCGCGTGAAAGGTGCAGATCACCGCATCTTTGGCGGCATTGCCAATCAGGCCACGGGCGCGTTCGCGCATCTCGGCAGCTGCCTTGTTGGTAAAGGTGATGGCAAAAATGCGCCTGGGCACCACGCCAGACTGGATCAGCCGGCCAATCTTGTGCGTGATCACCCGGGTTTTGCCAGAACCGGCGCCGG
>JFJP01024466.1_pt1 | contig 37737 bp, 37 predicted proteins | sample 431651 | NCBI WGS metagenome assembly JFJP01 (sample SAMN02602958, study PRJNA72255) | Microbial mat metagenome, whole genome shotgun sequencing project. | biome: fresh water; feature: sink hole; material: water; isolation source: purple microbial (photo- and chemosynthetic) mats found in... | reverse complement strand
GCCAGTACAAACCGCTAGAGCTAAAAGAGTTTGACCTCTCACACGATAGATTTTTGCTCATCGATGATACGGTGTACCACATCGGCGCAAGTCTGAAGGATCTTGGCAAAAAGTGGTTTGGGTTTAGCAAAATGGATAAAAATAGCTTTGAGATGATGGGGAGGGTGAAGTGAAAAAATGTAACTTTTTAAATCCAGATAGATATGAATTTTTGATTTGGTTTTTTCTAGGTTCTGCGATTACCATTATTGCTTGGCTAATATTTTTTGTGGTACCAATTCCGAAAGAAAATATTGATATTTTCAAAGATGTAATCGGCGCAGCCGCAACATTTATAGTAGCCATTCCATCGGTTGTTTTTGTTATATGCCAAATGCGCCAACAAGAAGAGGTGCAAAAACAGACGAATACATTGCAGCTTATCGACAGCCTGCTGTATGAGCGTTTTCAAAAAATATTTGATGAAATACAACTAGCAGAAGAAGAAAATGCACGCAAAATTACAGAACTAAATAGTCAAAATACAACAGTGGAGCAGTTTGATAACGCAGACACAGAAGATGCTGAGCCGAATGAATTGTATTTTACACACGAAAGTAAGAGATGCCAAATTGATAGTGAAACCCATCAAAAAATTACTAAGTTGATTAATAAATTTCTAGATTTTATTTATGATATTGAGATAAAAATCGAGCACAATCTTGTTAATGAAGAATTTATAAAGCTATATTTTTACGAACCGATACAAAATATCCTGCTCAAAAAGTTCATAATCAGCGTCTTAAAAATAGGTAGTGGCTATGAAATTACAGATAGCTACAGCCCAGAAAAGAAAAATAAAATCAAGACTTTGTCAAAACGATGGTTTGAGCAAGATTTTTTTGAACTTGATGAAATGAGGACAAGATGAGTACATATATACGACTAACAGACTATCGTGATGGTGATAGCAAAGAGCAAGGGTTTTTTGAGGCGAAAAATAGATATGTTGCAAAACAAGAGGATTTTGCGAAGATTCCTGGTAGTCCTATTGCGTATTGGGTAAGTGAAAAAATTGCTAAAGCTTTTGAAAATGAATTACTTTCAAATTATGGCAATACCAAAAAAGGAGTCTTGACTGGCAATGATGCCAAATATGTAAGACTATGGCATGAAGTTGGAAGCAATAAGATAGGGTACGGACTTGCAGATTACAATGACATGATTACCAAAAACTATAAATGGATCCCAGCTACTAGCGGTGGCTCCTTTAGAAAATGGTATGGTAATTTTGAAGCAGTCATAAACATGGAAAATGATTCACATGAAATAAAATTCTGTAATGCAAATAATTTTAGGCTAAGAGATAGTGCACTTTATTTTCGAGAATGCATAACCTGGTCAGAAGTTTCAAGCAGGCTTCTTTCGATACGATATGTTCCGAACGGTATATTATTCGGGAATTCAGGCCCTGTTTGTTTTATTGATAATTTGTTACCAAATATTTGTAGTTTTCTAAATTCTAAAGTAGCTCTAGAATTTTTAAAATTTTTATCACCTACTATGACTTTTGGACCAGAACAAATAGAAAAACTTCCTTTGGTACTGAATAATTCCACTAAACAAACCATCGACACTTTGACTCAAGAGTGCATCGATATCTCCCGTGAAGAGTGGGATAGCCGTGAGACTAGCTGGGATTTTCGCACAAATGGACTGCTTCGTTTTGCTCATAGTGACGGCAAGATAGAGAGTGCATACGATGCTTACTGCGACTACTGGAGAGAGAAGTTTTATATACTTCACGCCAACGAAGAGGAGCTAAACAGGCTCTTTATCGACATCTATGAGCTGGGTGATGAGCTGACTGCCGATGTGGCACTAGATGACATCACGATACTAAAGTCCGAGTCAAAGATAGAGGACGGCAAGCTGGTATTTAAGCCTGATGAGATAGCTAGGCAGTTTGTCTCATACGCCGTCGGGTGTATGTTTGGGCGGTACTGTATAGGTAGAGACGGGCTAGTGGTGGCAAATACAGGTCAGGACTACCCACGAGATACGCCTTTTTCGATAGATGATGACAATATATTGCCAGTGCTAGAAGAAGAGGTCTTTGGCGATGACATCGTGGCTAGGTTTGGTGAGTTTGTCAGAGTGGCTTTTGGCGATCGGCACTATGAGGCAAATATCGCTTGGATAGAGGCGGCTCTGGGTATGAGTGTGCGAAAGTACTTCGTAGCTGAGTTTTACAAAGACCATGTGAGACGATACAAAAAACGACCAATATACTGGCTCGTCCAAAGTCCAAAAAAGAGCTTCTCTGCTCTCATCTATATGCACCGCTACCAAAGCGACACGATGGCTAGAGTGCAGACGATGTACCTGCGAGAGTACATCACCAAGACGGAAGCACAGATACACAGCCTAAAAAACATCATAGACTCTCCAACTACCGGCACAAAAGAGAAAAAAGAGTCAGAAAAACTACTTTCCAAGCTAGAAGCCAAGCTAGCAGATGCCATTAGCTTCGACAGAGGCGAGATGAGCCGCATAGCAGGTGAACGCATAGAGATAGACCTAGACGACGGTGTCAAAACGAACTATCAAAAGTTCAAAGGTGTGTTGCCGGATATAGGACTGGCAAAAGATGAGTAGTGCTCCTCTAGCTCCTGTGCTGGACATGGGAGCTAGCCTGTCAAATGGTGATAGATAAATGAACAAGATAGAGCAAAGCCTAGAAAAACTATTTGAAAAACACCGACTCATATTTTGGTATGACGATGGCGGTGCCATGCGAGAAGAGTATGAAGCCCTCACTTTGGATGATGTGGTAAAGCTAGAGATCAAAAATAATGAGTTTGGTATCAAGGTAAAGATACTAAGCGGCGACAAAGAGACAAAATATCTCATCTACTCTGAGCATAAACAGCCAAAAAACGAAGAAAACTGGCTACTGGATCTAAATCTTGCAAGCTACCTCTATAGTGCCGACAAAGTAGCCATGTGGATAGAAGAGCTAGGGGTCGATAGGTCGATGAGAGAGACGATAGGGCGACATGAGAAGTTCTTCGTATCATCTGTGAGGGTAGAAAAGCTCAGAACTCATATAGATCCAAAGAGCGGTGATGACGAGCTTTGTCTTGGTATGTGCGCAGTAGTATGCGGATGTGAGCCAAAGATAGAATCAATCACACTAAAGCTTCTGTCATACCTAGCAGATGAAAACGATACAAAAAGCGACGAGTTGCAAAAATATGCGCTGGACGGTTTTTTGTACTCACAATGGAAGAGACGATACGGATATATCAATGATGTTCCAAGCGTAAAAGACTTTACCTACTCACTACTACTCTCTAGCTTTTACTCTGATACAAATCCATCCAAAAAAAGCCTAAATCAAGAAGCGAACCATTTTGTAAAACACGCATGGATGGATAGCAGTAAAAACAAAGCTAGCTACGAAAAACTCTCCATACAAGTCGAAAGTGCTATGAGTATAGCTACTGAGCTAGACGGTATGCCTGTTGATACGCTCATAGGGTGCGATACATTTGTGGCGATTGAGCAGATGATTTTGCAGACAGTTTTTTCTTTTGTTTTAGCTGGAACGATAAAGTCTCAAAAGATAGAAGAGATATGCAAAGTGCGAAAAGCCAAGAGCTTTTGGTTTGATAGATACGAGGATATGTATCTAGCAGTACTCAATGCCTCAAAACTATTGGATGCTATATCTGAGTCAAATTTTGAACAAAAAAGTGCCAAAGCGTATTTTGATAGATATGCTAGTGAGTGGTATGAGATAGACAGCTTCTACCGTAAAGCGCTACTGCACGGGGGGAGGCAGTCAAACGACAAGCTAAAATCGGTCATGGAGGTGGTAGAGAACGGTTATATAAATAGCTTTTTGATGCCGCTAAACGACGGATGGCAAAAAGAGATAGAAAAGCTAGACAGGTGGGATATAGAGGACATCTACTCTCAGGGGAGTTTTTTTGATAGAGTGGTAGTCCCAAATATCACAAATGATAGAAAGCTATATGTCATCATCTCAGACGCTATGAGGTTTGAGTGTGCAAAAGAGCTATCCGATAGGCTGATAGGGAAAAATAGAAATCAATGCCAGTTAGAAGCAGTTTTGGGTGTTATACCTAGCTATACCCAGCTTGGCATTGCATCGTTGCTGCCACACAAAGAGCTATCCTTTGCAGATGAGAGTGATACGGTCTTGGTAGATGGCAAGTCGTCGGCAGGTGTGGAAAACAGAAACAAGATACTAGATAGCTCAACCACAAAAGCCGTATTTATCAAAGATGAAGATTTTTTAGAGTTTAGTAGGGAGGCTGGTAGAGAGTTTGTCAAAAACTACTCGCTCATATACATATATCACAACACTATAGATGCCACAGGAGACAAGGCAGCCACTGAGAGTGGTGTCTTTGAGGCGGTTGAGAGGTCTTTTGGGGAGATAGAAAAGATACTTACTCAGATAACAAACTTCAATGGTACAAATGCCGTCATAACCGCCGACCATGGATTTTTGTATCAAAATAGTGAAGTTGAAGAGAGCGAACTTTGCCAAATAAGCAAGGATGGGGCATTCAAATACAATAGACGGTTTGTGCTAGGCAGCGGAATGCAAAAGAGTGATTGCGTGCATTCATGGAGCTTTGATGCTTTGGGGATAAGAGGCAACGGTGAAGCTTTGATTCCAAAATCAATCAATAAGCTAAGAATGCAAGGTGCCGGAAATAGATTTGTTCACGGAGGGGCTAGTCTGCAAGAAGTGGTAGTTCCTGTGCTTTTTTATGGCAAAAAGAGAAAAGATGATGTGGCAATGGTCGATGTGGCGATCGTAAAAACATTTGATAAGATCTCTTCAAACCAAATCACCATAGCTCTTTGGCAAAACGAACCGACTAGTGATAAAATATTACCTAGAACGGTTTTGGTCGGCTTTTACTCAGATGATGAGCAGTTACTGTCAAACGAAGAGAAAATCATCTTTGACATATCAGAAGATGACGCTAGAAATAGAGAGCAAAAGATCAGATTTACATTCGGTAAAAATATAGATAAGCATAGCGGTAGGCAGATATTCCTCACCCTTACGGAGATAGAGAGCGGTACTTCTATCCGCAAAATATACAAAAAAGAGCCGTATTCGGTTTTTATATCGTTTGTAAACGATTTTGACGAATTTTAGGAGTGGACATGGATACAAATAGCAAACTAAATCATTTTTTCACAGGTAAAGTTGTCAAAAAAGAGCTAACAAGGATGATAAAAGAAGGTGCAAATGTGCCTATCTATGTCTTGGAGTATCTTCTTGGTATGTACTGTGCTACGGATGATGAAGCCACTATGATGGAAGGTGTGACAAAGGTCAAAGACATATTGGCTCAAAACTATGTCAGACCTGATGAAGCAGAGGTAGTCAAGTCGAAGATAAAAGCCAAAGGCACATACAAAATCATCGACAAGATAAGTGCAAAACTAAACGAAAAGCAAGATAGGTACGAAGCAGAGTTTGCAAATCTAGGAATCAAACAAGTGATAGTGCCTGATGGGTATGTCAAAGAGTATCAAAAGCTTCTAGCCGGCGGTATTTGGTGTATCGTGCAGTTGGAATACCTCTATGATGAAAATAAAAAGAATGAATCGCCGTATTTCATATCTAGCCTAAAACCAATCCAAATGCCCGGTATGGATATGGAAGAGTTCTTGTCAAAACGAAAAGAGTTCTCGCTTGACGAGTGGATAGAGGTGTTGATACGCTCAACTGGTATGGAGCCTTCTTATTTTGAGACAAATACAAAATGGCATTTGATAGCTAGACTTATACCATTCGTGGAAAACAACTTCAATATGTGCGAACTAGGACCTAGGGGTACGGGCAAAAGCTTTGTTTACAAGGAGATTTCACCAAACTCTATACTTGTGAGTGGCGGGCAGACAACGGTAGCAAATCTCTTTTACAATATGGCAAGCAAGACAATGGGCTTGGTTGGACTTTGGGATATAGTAGCATTTGACGAAGTTGCTGGAATCCGATTCAAAGATAAAGATGGTGTACAAATCATGAAGGACTACATGGAGAGTGGTTCTTTTGCTAGAGGCAAAGAGATGAAAATAGCTAGAGCCTCCATGATATTTGTCGGCAACATTGATGGGAGCATAGAAAATATCATCAAAACATCTCACCTACTAAGTCCATTTCCAAGTGTCATGATCGATACAGCATTTTTTGATAGGTTTCACCACTATCTTCCAGGGTGGGAAGTGCCAAAGATGAGACCAGAGTTTTTTACAAGCGAATACGGTTTTATCACGGATTATATGGCTGAATGGATGAGGGAACTACAAAAGCACAACTTCTCCGATGCGATAGATAGCTATTTTAGACTAGGCAAGGATATCAATCAAAGAGACTCAAAAGCTGTTAGAAAGACGACTGGCGGACTATTGAAGCTACTGTTTCCAGATGGCTCCTATACAAAAGAAGATGTTGAAAAAGCACTAAGATATGCTTTGATTGGTAGAAGGCGTATAAAGGAACAGCTCAAGAAAATTGGCGGTATGGAGTTTTATGATGTTCATTTTAGTTACATAGACAAAGAAAGTGGGCAAGAGCACTTTGTGGCAACGCCAGAGCATGGCGGCAAAACGCTTATACCGGAGGGCGAACTTGCTTCTGGATCCCTATATGCCGTATCTCATGGCGACAACGGATTAAAAGGACTAGTCAGGATTGATGTCCAAAAGCTAGCAGGGTCTGGCAAATTTAACGACACTGGATTTGGCACTGGAAGCATCAAGGAGGACATAAGAGAGGCTATAAGCTATGCACAGGGCAATTTAAATCATATATCATTAAATGCCAAATATAAAGACTATGACTACCATATGAAAGCTACCAATCTAGGTGGGCTTGGTGGGCTAAATAGTTTAGAGCTTGCGATATTTTTGTCGATAGTTTCAAGCGTACTCAATAGACCGCTTCAGTCACAATTAGCCATTATAGGTTCAATGAATGTAGCTGGTGCAATTATAGGTGTAGATGATTTAGCTAGCTATATGCAAGTGGCTGCCGATGGTGGAGCCAAGCGTGTTATGATACCAATAGTCGATATGCCAAAATACGCAACTGTGCCAGCTGAACTAATGGCAAAACTTCAGCCAATCATATATACAGATCCGATAGATGCGGCAATGAAGGCGATGGGATTGGGTTGACTTAACTCATTTCCCATCACCCAGTCTAACACCTCTTTCAATAGCAAGCACGATAAAAGCTGCACTCAAATCAGATGCGATGGATGTATCAAATGTGTAATAACAATGAATACAAGTGAGCCATTGCCAAGAAGAGAAACTTTAGATTATCTTGACGGTAAAACAATGCCTAAAGATGAGGATACAAAGAAAGACAAGAAAAAAGTTGTAAAAAAAGAAGTGAGTGATACCGATAGATTTAAAAAGTTTAAAAAGTAACGAAATTAGTAGTTAGCATATTAATCAAATTATAAAAACTTAAAGCTGGTAAGTCTGTATTAATTCTCCAGCATACTAAAATCCAGACACAACGCTGGTAAACCCCAATGCTAAAATCTCCCCATATCCAAAAAAGGAGATTTCTATGAGAGTAGTGCTTTACATTATCGGATTTTTTCTTCTGTTTACCCCTGCGGGTCCTGCTATATTGGCGAAGTTTTTGGCTGATAAGTTTACGAAGAGGTAGAGATATAGTCTTGTATCGGTAACGCTCCTTTTGACAGACCAGATACACCAAAGCGTTGCCCATCACTACATGCAGACAAATAAAAACAAAAAAGGGAGATGTCCCGTGAAATTTGATAGCTTTGAGCATAAAAAAGATTTTCTAGAGATGTACTGGGCAGTAAGCAGATTTGCAAACCAACAGTCAAAAGAGAAGGACTCTATATATTACGAGTGGCTAAACAGCATCTGGAATGACCCCAGAGGCGCTTGTGAAACTGTAGAGTCGATATCAAAGGTTTTGGCGTCATATGCGACATTTAACAAGAAAAGTTTGCATAAAAAGCTCTACACAACAATTATGGAGCTTGTCAAAAAAATGGAGATGTATAGAAAAAAATACCAATCTACAAGTACAAAGGTAGCAAACTAAGCTTGTTTGCCCGCTTTTGACGGCGAGGCTATATGATATAATTTAGTGAGTATGCTTTGACGCATTTTAATCTCAAAAGGAAATTTTTATGCCAACCGATATGATCACAATAGCCCTTGTGGCTCTGGTCGCTTTACTATCTGCGGTGCAGTTTTTTCGCCCTAGGCAGCCCGTATCACCTGACAATAGCTCTTTAACTCAAGAGCTAAAAGCCCAGATTGCCTCCATCTCAAAAGAGCTTGAGAGCCAAAAAACTACAAATACCTCCCTAAACGATACACTAAGAGACAAAGAGGTGGTTATTGCTGAGTTGCAAAAAGACCTTACCCGAGCAGTGGAGCAGCACAAAAGCGCCTCAGATGAGCTGTCAGTCGTAAAGACGGAAGTCGAATCGCTAAAATCGGTAAACACCGAGATTAGAGAGAGTTTGAGCGCCGCCAAAAACGATGTACAAAACGGTGTATCAAAAATAGCCGATCTCGAAAAAACCATAGAAAATCTAGCATCAGAAAAAAAAGAGCTTTTGCAAAAAATAGAGCAGCTCTCATCAGAGCTGGCAAAGGCAAGTGAGCAAAAGGTTCAACTCTCTTCAGAGCTATCTGCGCTTACAACCGCAAGAGGTGAAGAGCAGGCTCGTTTTGCCATTCGTGAGGGGGAGCTAGCCAGCGATATAGAGGCACGAAAAGCTGAAATAGCGGAGTTAAAAAAGCAGCTAATCTCTCTTGGCGAAGAGAAAAATCAAATAATAGCCCAAAATGTGGGGCTAAAGTCTGAGTATGAAGCACAAAAGCAAAAGCAAGAGGAGCTATTAGGGGCGTTTGAGGAGCAAAAAAAGAGCCTAAGAGAAGAGATGAGCAACACAATGCAAAAAATTCTCGAGAGCAAAATCACAAAATTTGACGAGACATCCACCAAAGCACTTGAGGCGCTACTAAAACCTTTTAGAGAAAATATCGATGGGTTTCGCAAAAAAGTGGAGGAGTCGCAAAAAGAGAGCGGAGAGCGTATCGTGGCGCTCTCAAAAGAGATAGAGCAGGTGATGAAAGCAGGGCTATCCATCACAGCCGAAGCGGCAAATCTAGCCAAAGCGCTAAAAGGTGAAAAGCAAACGCAAGGCAGGTGGGGCGAGATGGTACTTGAGAGCGTGCTTGAGCACTCTGGGCTTATCAAAGGTGATCACTTTTTTATCCAAGAGAGCTACAAAGATGAAGAGGGCAAAGACAAACGCCCGGATGTGGTGGTGAGGCTGCCGCAAGATAGGTCGATTATCATCGATTCAAAAGTCTCCCTTGTGGATTATGATAGGTTTTTGGGGGCGCAGAGCGAAGAGGAGCGTACTATCTGTTCCGCTTTGATAGCCAAGGCGTTTAAAAACCATATTGACACACTGCACAGCAAGGATTATGCCGCTTACAATGCCGGAACGCTCCAGTATGTATTTATGTTTGTCCCCATCGAGGCGGTGTATGCCGTGGCGGTAGGGCAGGATCCGAGCCTATATGAGTACGCCCTCAAAAAACATATCATCATAGTCTATCCCTCAACGCTTGTCGTGACCCTCAAAACCATCTATATGTACTGGCAAAGGGAGAGCTCCGATAAGGCGGTAGAGACCTTGTTTTTAGAGGCGGGCAAGCTATATGATAAGGTGTATGGGTTTGTCGAGACATTTGAAAAAGTCGGCAGGCAGCTTGAAACGCTATCAGGCAGCTATCAAGAGGCGACAAAACAGCTCTACGGCGGCAGCGGCAACCTAGTAAAAAGAGCCGAGAGTCTGCGTCTGCTAGGAGCCAAAACAACAAAAAATATGAAAACTCTAAAACTAAAAAACCGTGATTTTAGCGAGGATGATCTCGAGATTGAGATCATAAAAGATGAGGCTGCGTTGACTCAGAATGTGGATACGGTCATTGCCCAAGACAGCCACACTGAGGCGTAAAAATAGATAAGCGCAACGGCAACTATTTTTTTGTATAATCAAAGCAAAAAACAAAGGCAGTAGTCATGCAACTACAAGTGGATGTGAGCGACTCCAAATCATCCGTTTTTTTAAATCTTCTCGGCGTTCTCAAGGACGACAAAATGGTCAAAGACTTCAAAATAATAAGCAAAAGTAAAAAACTAAATGCTTATGAGTGCGAAGTATTAAAGGATTTAAAAGCCATTCCTAATGCCGTCAAAGATGCGGATAACAAAAAAGGCGAAGATAGCGGGCTTAGGATAAGGCTTTGAATGAGCGCTCCCTAGGTGATAAGAGTGATTTGGGCGTAGAGCTAAAATCAAATATTTTTAAGGCGAGAGTTGCAAATAGCGATAAAAATAGAGGCAAAAGCGCCAGATACCGCCTCATCGCATATCTGAAAATAACAGACGACGAGCTGCATTTGTTGTATGTGTACGATAAGAGCTCTATCGAAAACCTAACGGAAAATGAAATAGATGAAATAATCATAAATAGTCTACCAAAAGATGAGTCTACAAAACTATGAAAAAAACAATGTTTTTCTTACTAATTTCATGCTCGCTTTTTGCCTCTACGCTTTATATGTCTTACTCCTCAAATGTGGGACGGTTAAATCCTCTGCTTGCGACAGACACTACATCTTCTGAAATTTCGGGATGGATATTTGACTCACTGCTCAAATATGACAAAAATGGTCAAATAGTCCCGCAAATCGCCAAAAGCTATAGGTTTTTGGACGGCGTAACGCTAGAAGTCACCTTAAGAGACGATGTCCACTGGACGGACGGGGTCAAGCTCACGGCGAAAGATGCCGTGTTTACATACGAGTTTGCCAAAAATCCAAAAGTTTTTACTCCGTATGTTGAAAACTTCAGAAAAGTAGAATCAGTAAAAGCAAAAGGCGACTATACGGTTGTGGTCAAATACAAAGAGCCGTACTTCAAAGCGCTTGAAACATGGCTGATGCCTCTTATCCCGCAGCATATTTTGGGAAATGAGAAAGAGCCGATGACCTCAAAATTTAACTTTGCGCCGCTTGGGAGTGGTTCGTATGAGTTAAAAAAGCTTGAGCAGGGCTCAGATATAGAGTTTGCGGCAAATAAGCGATATTTTGATGGTGAGCCGAAAATATCAAATATCAAGTACAAGTTTCTTCCTGACTCCTCAAGCTCTTTTTTGATGCTAAAGACGGGGGCGCTTGATGTCGGCTCTCTTACTCCTATGCAGCTAAAGCTTCAGACGGATAAAGCGTTTTTTTCAAAGTTTCAAATCGTGGAGAGCCCTGGTAATAACTACACATATCTAGGCTTCAACCTCAAAAGAGATAAATTCAAAGACCCAAAAGTGAGGCTTGCAATTTCAAAAGCAATAGACAGGCAGGAGCTTATCGACCTTCTTTTTTTTGGGCACGCCACAATAGCTACGGGCCCTTTTTTGAAAGGCTCTTATGCTTTTAATCCATCCGTAAAAGCCCCAAAAAGAGAGCTTGCAGAGGCAAAAAGATTGCTTGCTGAGGCGGGATACGGTGCAAAAAATCCGCTAGTTTTTGAAATATCCACAAATTCAAATAACCAAATAAGAATGCTCGCCGCCGAAGTCATCCAAAAACAGCTAAAAGAGGCAGGCATTATTGTCAAAATAAGAGCGATGGAGTGGCAAGCTTTTCTCAATACCGTGGTTGACCCGAGGAATTTTGAGACGGTGCTTATGGGTTGGTCTATGCCGCTTAGTCCTGATGCATACAGTATATGGCACAGTGCGCAGATAGAAAAAAAAGCCGGATTTAACTTTGTGTCGTATAAAAACGCAAGAGTTGACGAGTTGATAGAAAAAGCAGAAAAATCGGTAGACAGAAAAGCGTTGGCGGCATATTATCAAGAGATATATAGACTGATAACGGAGGATAACCCGTATATTTTCCTCTATACGCCAAACTCTATAACCGCCGTTAGTAAAAAGATAAAAAATGTAGAGCCGTCAATAATCGGAATTATGCACAACCAGATTAAGTGGGAGAAGATGGAGTAGAGATAAAAGTCTGCCGCTTCATGCGGCAAGCTTCAGTGCCTTAGCGGCCAGCGTAGCCAAGGCGGCTTCGCTGACTTGGCGTACTATTTAGTAGTCGGTACTTGAGTCTCTTTGTCTGCAACAGCCATAATTCTTCTGTTTTCAGCTCTTCCCGCTTTTGTTTTATTATCAGCTAGAGGTCTTGTTTCGCCGTAACCGACAGCTTTTAGTCTTTTTGCGTCTACTTTGTACTCTTTGATTAGAATATCCATAACCGCACTAGCTCTTTGCTCTGAAAGTTTTTGGTTGTATTTGTCGCTTGCCGTACTATCCGTATGACCTTCGATTACTACATTGACAGGCTCGCTTTTGTTCAAAAAGCTTGCGAATGCTTCAAGTTCAGGCATATACGCTTTTTTGACTACCGCTTTGTCTGTGTCAAAGTTAACTTTTAGTTTTGCTGAATGGAAACACCCTTTGTCGTCAACCTTAAGACCTTTAAGCGTATGTGGACACATATCTTTTGAATCTTTTACGCCATCGCCGTCTTCATCGCCGTCAACTACAGGAGCCGGAGCAGCCTTAGCTACAGGTTCTGGTTTTGGGGCCGGTGTTTCAGCAACTGGAGCAGGTTTTGGTTTTTCGCCGCCAAATAAAAAGCCAAGACCAATAATGGCTTTTACATCGTTTTTGCCGTTTAGTAGGTAGTTATCGCTAACCTCTGCTCTTAGGTTCATTGCGTCTGTTAGTTTATACTTTAAGCCCGCAAGTACATTCGGTCCAACTTTTACGCTCTCCCACATTGTTCCGGCAATACCGGCGCCAAGATATGGAGTTAGTTTTGTGCCGAGGTCGTAGTTTTTGATAAGGTTAAGACCGTATGTACCTACTTTTTTATCGTCACCGTTTGACTCTTTTTTTGTTTTTGTATAGCCAAGTGCTCCGGCAACAGCCACGCCGTTATCCATAAGCGCTTTTTCTAGAATTACGCCACCCTCTACAGAGTTTTTAAGGTCTCTGTTATTGTTAAAAAAATGTCCACCGACATATGGAGCTATCTCCATTGTCCCCGCATCTGCCATAAGAGCAGAAGCCAAAACGCCTGAAACTATAATAGTTTTTGTTAACTTCATGTTTTTCCTTTTTATTGTAGTTTACATTTACGATAATAATTATACCCGCCGAAAGTGGCATTTTAGTCACAAATTTTTATTTATTGGGCAGTTTTTGCTATTGTTAGCGTACTTAAAATATATGGATGATATATGAAAACAACGATACTTTTTGATCTTGACGGCACCCTTATTGACTCAACGGAAGCCATACTTGAGTCTTTTTACCACTCTTTTGAATATATGGGAACAAAGCCGCCGAAAAGAGAGGATATTGAGTCTAAAATAGGGTATACGCTAGAAGATATTTTTGCTTTTTTGGGGACCGAAAAACATTTGATAGATGAACATGTGACGGCATACAAAGCCTGCTATAGAGAGGTGTCAAAACCTAAAACATACATGCTCTCGGGGGCGCTAGAGGCTATAGAGTTGGCCTCCTCATTTGCTAGGTTGGGGGTAGTAACAACAAAAACGGCCAAGTACTCAAAGGAGCTTTTGGAGCACATGGGCGTAATGCACTATTTTGACGCCTTGGTGGGCAGAGAAGATGTGGTAAATGTCAAGCCTCATCCGGAGCCGATACATAAAGCTCTAGCACAATTGGGTAAAAACGGAGCAGACGAGAAAAATGACATTTGGATGATAGGGGATACTTTTTTGGATGTTGAGGCGGCAAAAAATGCCGGAGTAAAACATATTGCGCTCATGACCGGGTATGGAGACAAAGATGAGCTTAAAAGCCTATCTGATATGCTTGTAGCCGATGTTTTAGAGGCTGTAAAAATAATAAAAAAATATAATTAAAAAAAGTCGTAAAAAATAAGAGAAATTTTATCTTGTTTTTAGTTTTTTATGCGACAATTTTAAGCATTTTTAAAATAGAATTGACCTCATTTCAATAGAAAGGGAAACCATGCTTCAAATAAGATGGCATTCAAGGGCCGGACAGGGAGCTGTTACTGGTGCGAAAGCTCTAGCTGATGTGCTTGCGGCAGAAGGAAAATTTGTTCAAGCATTTTCTGTGTACGGGGCCGAAAAAAGAGGCGCACCGATGAATGCTTATAATAGAGTATCAGATGAAGAGATTATCGACCACTCAAAAGAGATGCTACCGGGGTATGTGCTTGTTATAGACCCATCGCTAGTTTTCTCCGGCAATATTACTAGAAATACAGATGCAAATACTAAATTTATTATTACTACTGATATGTCTAAAGAAGAACTACTAAAGCAGGCTCCTTCCCTTGTCGGCAGAGAGGTCTATGTTCTTGATTGTCTTACTATTAGCAAAGAGACTATCGGAAGAGCTATTCCGAACACTCCTATGCTTGGTGCCCTAATGAAGGTGTCCGGTATTTTTACGCTTGAAGCGTTTTTGGAGGGGATGAAAAAAATCCTCAAAAAATTCCCTCAAAAAGTTATCGACGGTAATAACGCAGCTATAACTAGAGCCTACAATGAAGTTAATTAAGGAGATTTATTAATATGGCAACTCCGGATCATCTATTAAAAGACTGGGATGGCTTTGCGCTGGGAGCAGTGCTTACATCATTTGAAAAACCAGAAGAATGGACTCATAGCGACAATAACTCTTTCACATATAGCGTTGCAGATTGGCGAGTAGAGAAGCCTATTTTTAATGCAGACCACTGTATCCACTGCCAGTTTTGTTGGGTTTATTGCCCTGATACTTCAATTATCTCTAAGGATAAGAAGTTTTCGCATATAGATTATGAGCACTGTAAAGGTTGCGGTATCTGTGCGCATGTTTGCCCTACAAATCCAAAATCGCTAATTATGTTTGCTGAAAGAGCGGATGAGGCGAGCGAGCTGGCGAACTGGCCAAAAAAAGAGAAAAAAGCGGGCGAGGAGAATAGTTAATGGAACTAGAAACAAGAAGCGTTTGGGACGGCAATACGGCTGCATCCCAGGCAATGAGACAAGCGCAAATCGATGTTGTTGCGGCGTATCCTATTACTCCGTCAACGCCTATCGTGCAAAATTATTCACAGTATGCGGCTGACGGCGATATAAACGGCGGCGAGTTTGTAATGGTAGAATCAGAACATGCGGCAATGAGCGCATGCGTCGGTGCGGCGGCGGCTGGCGGAAGGGTGGCTACGGCTACTAGTTCGCAAGGTTTTGCTCTAATGGTAGAGGTACTTTATCAAGCTAGCGGTATGCGACTGCCGATAGTTCTTAATGTTGTTAATAGGGCTCTTGCAAGTCCACTAAATATTCACGGCGATCACTCTGATATGTATCTTGGTCTTCTAAGCGGATGGTTGAATATATGTGCATTTAATCCGCAAGAAGCATACGACCTTAATCTTTGCGCATTCAAAATAGGTGAAGATTTGAGCGTGAGACTTCCGGTTATGGTTCATCAAGACGGCTTTTTGACAAGCCATACCGTAGAGGTGGTACACCCGCTTCAAGACGACGAAGCATATAGCTTTATTGGCGATTATCAGTTTGTAAACCCGATGCTAGACTCTAGCAAACCGGTAACATACGGCGCTCAGACTGAAGAAGAGTGGCATTTTGAGCACAAAGCAAACCAAAATGCTGCAATTATGAGTGCAGGCGGTGTTATTGAGAAGGTATTTGCGGAGTTTGAAAAACTAACAGGTAGAAAATACAAATTTATCGAAACATATCAAACAGAAGATGCTGATGAGCTAATCATAGTTATGGGAAGCGCAGTCGGCACTACCAAGTTAACCGTGGATAAATTAAGAAAAGAGGGTAAAAAAGTAGGTCTTGTGGCGATAAGAGTGCTTAGACCTTTCCCGAAAGAGCTTCTTGCGCAAATCATAAAAAATGCTAAATCTATAGCTATTCTCGACAGAAATGCTCCGATGGGGACAACCGGCGTTTTGTTTAATGATGTATGCGCCGTAATGCTAGATAACGGTATCAATATTCCTGTTCTAAACTACACATACGGACTTGGCGGTAGAGATACGACGATAGTGCATCTATCGCAAGTATACGCCGATCTTGAAGAGTGTACGAAAGCAAAAAAAAGAGTTAAGCCGTTGATACAACATATCAACCTAAGAGGCAAAGAACTCAGCTTTTTTGATGCGAAATAAAGGGTAAATAATGAGCGGTATAAAAGAAATTAAAAACTTAAAAGAGTTTTCTACTTCGCTAGAAAGATTCGAAGGCGGACATAGACTTTGTCCTGGGTGCTCCCACTCTATTATCGTTAGAGAGATTATGAATGCTACCGATTATAATATCATAACAGGGTACAGTACCGGTTGTCTTGAGGTGTGTACCTCTATCTATCCTTTTACAAGCTGGGATGTTAGTTCAATTCATATCGGTTTCGAAAACGGCTCAACCGCTATATCTGGCGTAGAGTCTATGCATAAAGTCCTCAAAAGAAAAGGCAAGCTTCCATGCGCCGAAACTAAGCCTACAAAATTTGTAGCGTTCGGCGGTGACGGCGGTACATACGATATAGGTCTTCAGTTTATCTCCGGTTGTATGGAGAGAGGGCATGATATGATGTATGTCTGCCTTGATAATGAAGGCTATATGAACACGGGCGGTCAAAGAAGTTCATCTACTCCTATAGGCGGCGCTACGACTACATCACCTGCAGGAAGAGAGTCTTATGGTGAGAGACAGAAGAAAAAAGACATTATAGGGATTATGGCCGCAAGTGGCGCTGAGTATGTAGCCCAAGTTTCTCCTTCGCACTGGAAAGATATGGTGAGAAAAGTTCAAAAAGGTTTTGAGTGTGGTGGACCGTCATTTCTTAATGCTGTTAGCCCATGTCCAACCGAATGGAAGTTTGAGCCGCATCTTAGTATGGAGATAAACGAGCTTGCAGTTGAGTCTTGCGTATTCCCTCTATTTGAAATTGAGCACGGTACAAAATTAACCGTTACTTATAAGCCGAAAAACAAAGTTCCGGTAAGAGATTATATGGCGGCTCAAGGTAGATTTAAACATCTATTTACGCCTAAATACGAGCATGTCATCGAAGAATTCCAAAGAGATGTGGATGCTAGATGGGAATATCTGCTAAAAAGAGAGGAAGCGGGGGTATAATACCCTCCTCTCCTTTTTTAGTTATCGTTTATTTTTTGCGCTTCCTCGTATTTTCTAATCCCTGCTTTTTTAACACCCTCTTTTGCCTCTTCGCTCTTTTCTTTTAGATCCTCCATCTTTGCTTTCATCTCTATCATTGAGGCTGTTGCCGCTACTTTTATATCTTGCGGGCTTGGACTTGCCGGAGCGAGCGCTGCTGCTCTGACCTTCTGCATTTTTGCCTCTGTGGCTTTTGGGTCGCTCTCTTGGCTTATATCAATCGGAACTTCGCCGCCAACTGCGTACGCTTTGCCATCCGGACCTATTTGGTAATCATAGCTTGCGCCACCGGCTATGCCACCTCCCGCAGCCATGTGCGCAGCTTCATGAGCTCTCACCTCTGTATCCCTAGCTTGTAGCTTTGCTATGGTCTCTTTTGTTTTGGCGTCTTGTTTTTCTGCTGTTTGCGTAGCGCCTTGCGAGCCATCTTGCTCATTTTTGCTACCTTCTCCACTCTCTTTTTTTGTGAAGTTGACGCGTATTGCCGATGATGAGTAGTTTAGTGCGCTTATCATTTTCGTGCTCTTTATTTAAAATCGACTATTTGCCACTTTCTTAAAAACTCTTCATCAAAATATACAATGCTTCTCAATTTTAAACTTTCAAGCACCGCTTTATCACATGTAGTATCATCTGGCCACTCTCTACTATACCCATCTTCAACCCCTTTTTTGGTGGCGTCTACAAAGATAAATTCACCTTCACGGTATATATCTCGTTTTGCATCTATATTGTTTAGAAGCCTCCAAAAGAGCATATATGGATTATCCAAATCATTGTTCTCTTCATCAAAAATCACTGTTATTCTAGCATATTTCGAAAGTTCGTTTTTGCTTTTTTCAAAGAGTTCTTTTGCGCTTACTTTTCTGTTTAGTTTTACGCATAGCGTGCGATTCGGGGTATCTTTCAAATATATTTTTGCCCCTTTGGCTTCAAGCATTTGTGCCGCCTCTTTATCGCCTATTTCGTCAAAATGAGCACTGTATGGCTTCGCATCCGTCAAATCAATACCAAGCTTGCCGCCGTATGCAAAATCACTGCTAGAGTGGTCAAGAGCATCTAGCACTCCTTCGCTAACAAGTATATTTTCCGACCGCAGTCTATCGGCTATAAATTTTACAATTTCACCATAATCTCTTAGATGCGGTGCGCTATTTGGCAAAAATATTGCATGCTTGACAAAGCTCATCTGTCCGACACCCCAAAAAGCGTGCATCGCCTGTTTGGCGTGACCAGGGTATAGCGTGTCTATTTTGGCAAGAATAAGATTGTGGAATACGCCGTTTTCGGGCATAGCGTAGTCTATAATGTCCGGTGCCGTAGTGCGGATGAGGGGCAAAAATATCCTCTCTGTCGCATATCCCATATATTTGTCCTCAATCGGCGGCTTGCCGACTACGGTTGCATAAAAAACAGGATTTTTTTTGCTTGTTACAGTCGTAATCTCCAAAAATGGATACGGCTCAATTGGCGTATAGTATCCGGTGTGGTCGCCGAAGGGTCCTTCAAGCTTTGTTTTTGAAGGATCCACAAAGCCCTCAATTACAAAGTCTACATCTGCCGGCACTTCTAGCTCTACACTTTTGCATTTGACCATTTGCGGCCTCTGTTGCCTAATAAGCCCGTAAAGCATTATTTCAAAAAAACCTTTTGGCATTGGGGCAGTAGCACACCATGTGTAGAGCGGGTCTCCGCCTATGGCTATCGCTACGGGCATCATTTTGCCCGCTTTTTTGTACTCGTGAAAGAAGTGGTTGGAGTCTTTGTGTATCTGCCAGTGAAGACCTAGCGTATTGTCAGGGAAAAGCTGAAGCCTGTACATTCCGACATTTTTCATATTGCCGTCAAGGCTTTTGGTATATATCTGCCCCATGGTAATAAACGCTCCGCCGTCATCTTTCCAAGTCGTCAAAATGGGCATTATCTCGTCTAATTTTTTATCTTTTTCATACACCACCTCTTGGCATGGCGCATTTGTGACTGTTTTTGGCACTACAAATCGAAGATCCAAAACCGATTTTAGCTTCTCAAGTTTTTCGCTCCAAGTTTTTGGTTTTTTGAATTTCAAAAATCCCTCTATTTTGGCGGCGACATTTTCAAACTCCCCGCCAAATATCATTTTGCATTTTTTTTCGCTACCGAATATATTAGTTAGAACAGGGGTTTTATATTTTATGCCGTTTTTTTTATCGACGACATTAGTAAACAAAAGTGCTTTTGCGTTTTCTTTTTTCATCTCTAAGTATGAGATATGAGCTATCTCTAAGTATCTATCGACTTCTTCGGTTATGATTTTTAGTTCGTTTTGCTGCTCAAGCTCTTTGATGAAGTTGTTCAAAGCGGCATCCTTGTGGAGAAGTTGGCGGTCTGCATGGAAGCAGACCTAAAAAATTATCTTTGTGAGCGAGAGTGTACGAAGCTAACGAGCTCTTTTGCGTTTTCTACCGGAAGGTCTGGAATCATGCCGTGACCTAGATTGAAGATATGCCCGCTTTCGTTTTTGAATAGGTCTAGTAGCTCTTCTGCGCCCTTTAGCATCTCATCTCTGTTGTATAGACGGGACGGTTCAAGATTGCCTTGAAGGGCGTATCTATCAAAAAGCTTATCTTTTGCGAGTTTCATAGGAGTGCCCCAATCTACGCCGAACACATCAAACTGTCCGTATATTTTGTCCATATAAGTACCTACTCCTTTTGAGAATAGTATTACGGGGATATTCGGTCTCTCTTTTTTGATATATTCGCTGATTTCAAGCATATATTTCCAACTAAACTCAAAGAACTTCTCTTCCTCAAGCGCTCCGCCCCAGCTGTCAAACACTTGCACAGCATTTGCGCCTGCATCTATCTGGTTGATAAGATATTTTTTTACACTCTCTGTTAGCATTGACAGAAGCGCTTTCATAAATTCAGGGTCTTTATAGACGGCTCTTTTGATGTTTTCAAAAGTCTTACTACCTTGACCCTCTACCATATATGTGGCAAGAGTCCACGGGCTTCCGGCAAAACCTATTAGCGCCTTATCCGGCGCAAGGTTTTTTCTTATTTTGCCTACCGCTTCGTATACATAACCGAGGTTATCTTCGGGGGTTTTGGATAGTCTCTCTAGGTCTGCCATACAGCCAACAGGGTCGTGAAATACTGGCCCTTTTTTTTCTACGAACTCTAGCTTCATACCCATTTCAAGAGGCACGACAAGAATATCGCTAAAAAGTATTGCCGCATCAACATCGAGTATATCTATCGGCTGAAGTGTGGCCTCCATTGCAAGCTCAGGTTTGCGGCAAAAATCGATAAAATCTTTTGCCTTTGCTCTTGTGGCTCTATATTCAGGGAGGTATCTGCCTGCCTGCCTCATCATCCATATAGGAGTGTGTTTTGTCGGTTTTTTAAAACATGCATCTATAAAAGTCATTAGTGTCCGCCGCCTTTGTGTAAAAAATATAACGCCAAAGATAGCCCTAAAATAGAGACGGCAAGATATAACATCTCAAGCGCTCCGTTAAACTGCATTTCAAGCACCATTTGGAAGTACTTCACTACAAGAACCATTATGATGACTTTTGCTATTTTGTCTTTTAGTTCGTCTAGAGAGTGTATCTCTAGAATCTTTGACGAACTATGCTGCACCGCTGCGTCTATTTGTGACACGAACAACTCATAAATACCGAAGCTAAAGATGAGAAGCACAACGGCAATAAGATATAAATCTATTGCGCCTATTATTTCTCCGACGGCTTTTGCGTGTAGGTCATAGCTGTGGTCATGCAGAATGTAGTAGCCCCATGTTTTTGCCAAAACATCCAAAACATCCAAAGAGCCTATAATAAAAAGCACCATTGAGGCTAAAAGACTTGATATTACGGCGAGTATTACAAAAAATCTACTTCTCCAAAGCATACCTTCAAATACAGTTTCAATAATAGAGCTATTTTTTTTATCTACCTCTATTATTTTTTCTATATTATTTTCTTCTGTGTGAGCCATTATTTATCCCCCTGCATTTTTATCCACTCTTTTGCGATTCTAACAGCGTTTGTGGCGGCACCTACTCTTAGATTGTCGGCTACTATCCAAAGATGTAGTATTTTTGGGTCGAAGTTGTCGACTCTGATTCTGCCGACATACGTGTCGTTTGTGCCTGAAGTGTGAAACGGCATAGGGTACACTGAATTCATAGGTTCGTCTTGGACTACAATACCATCAGCTTTAGACAAAGCCTCCCTGGCTTTTGCGGCGTCCACGGGCTTTTTGCATCTGATGGTTACTGCCTCGCTATGTCCTCTAAGTACCGGAACCCTGACACAAGTAGCGGAGAGTTGCATATTTTTGTGCATAATCTTTTGGGTCTCATTGACCATCTTCATCTCTTCTTTTGTGTAGCCCGTATCGAGAAAACTATCTATTTGGGGAATGAGATTGAGCGCTATTTGATGTACGAATTTTTTTGGTTTGTAGTCATCAAGCTTAAACTCAAAAAACTTTTTCATCTGATCAACCAGCTCTTCCATCGCCTGCATTCCAGCGCCGCTTGTTGCTTGGTATGTAGCTATGTCTACTCTTTCTATGTCAAATAGTTCATCGAGTGGTTTTAGCGCAGTTACCATCTGTATCGTGGAGCAGTTCGGGTTTGCTATGATGCCTGTCTTTTTCCACTCTTTTATATCTTCTTTGTTGACCTCCGGCACCACGAGCGGCACATCTTCTTGCATTCTAAAGTGGCTAGTGTTGTCTATCACGACTGCCCCTGCTTTTGCGGCGTGAGGAGCATATTTTGCGGATACGCTTCCGCCGGCGCTAAAGAGCGCTATTTCTATGCCCTCTTTTTCAAATACGCCCTCAGTTAGCTCTTGTACGGCTATCTCTTCGCCTCTAAACTCTATTTTTTTACCTAGGCTATTTGCACTTGCCAAAGGTATTAGTTTTTTTATAGGCAGGTCAAACTCTTCCAATACCTCTATCATCTCTTGTCCGACCGCACCTGTTGCGCCGGCTATGGCTACTATATACTCTTTCATTTGGTTTCCTTTCTATTATTATACGCCAAAATAGGCAAAGACTACTTGGCTACGCTAGCGCTGTGCCGCTAAAGCTAGCCGCGCAAAGCGGCAGAGATGAATTTCTTTATAGAAATTCTATTATAGGTTTTGTAAAATATCTTCGGCTTCTATCGTCTCGGAGTCGGTCAAGATAGAGACTCTTTCGCAGACTGAGATAAGTTCTCTTATGTTGCCCGGCCAGTCGTGCTTCAAGAGTGAATCTTGGGCGCCGCTGGAGAGGGTATGCTCTTTTGTACCGTATTTTTTTGCCGTATTCGCCAATGTCATCAACGCTATCGGCACTATCTCTTCTTGTCTATCTCTAAGCGGCGGTATTTTTACCGGAATCGTGTTGAGTCTATAGTACAGATCCTCTCTAAAAAGCCCGTCTTTTATATTTTTATCTATATTTACATTGGTTGCCGAGATAATTCGTACATCTATCTTGATAGATTTTGTGCCGCCTAGTCTCGTTATCTCTTTATCCTGTAGAACCCTTAATAGCTTAGACTGGAGAGGATATGGCATCTCTGCTATCTCATCCAAAAATAGCGTTCCACCTGCCGCCATCTCAAATCTTCCGAGTTTGCTCGTTTGTGCGTCGGTAAAAGCCCCTTTTTCATAGCCGAAAAGTTCGCTTTCTATGAGATTGTCGGGAATAGCCGCCATATTTATGGCTATAAACGGTTTTTCGCTTCTCGGTGAGTTTTTGTGTATGAAGTTTGCAAAAACCTCTTTGCCCACACCGCTCTCTCCAAGCAGCATTACAGATACATCTGTAGCCGCCGCTTTCTTGGATACCTCTATTGCCCTTTCAACACCCTTGGATATAGCAATAAAACCGTCTCTAGGAGATATTTTTTGCTCATCTTTTTTTGGTTTTATCGGCTGGGCGCCTTTGTCTTCCATGCCGCTTTTGATACCGTCTATAAGTGTCTGTATTTCAAACGGCTTTGTTATAAAGTCTTTTACTCCAAGCCTAATGGAGTCTATCGCTCTGTTTAAAGTTGCATTCCCCGTAATGATGATAACAGGATACTTGCCATCAAGCTCTTTGACAAATTCCAGTCCATCCATTCCGGGCATTGTAAGGTCGGAAATTACGAGGTCAAAACTATCATCAAGAGACTTTAATGCCTCTTTTGGGTTTTTGAATGTCTTTAACTCATATTCCGGGTAACATAGAAACGCCATTTCTAGCGATTTTCGCATATTTATATCGTCTTCGACAAGCGCTATTTTCACTTCTTAAACCCTTACTCATATATGCCGATGATACCAAAATCTTCTTTAAAATCGACGCTTATCAAGGTCGGCAAACTCCTTACGGTAGAGTGCTCCGCAATATGCGCCGCATTCATTTTCGTACTAGACTTCACTGATGCCTTTTGTGTCAAAATTAGTTCTACTATTTCATCTTTATACTGATTTACAAACTCTTTTTCGCTTGATGTATTTTTATCGTTAGGGACATGGAAGAGCTTATTTGGTTTTGCAGCGGTTGGGGTCATTTTTTTGCTAATTTGCAATTTTTCAAAGCTGATAATAAGATTGTCAGAAATAAGAGAGTATGTGAAATAATAATTCCCTCCGAAGAGGGATAGTGAGGCTATTTGTAGGCAGAGGCTAATTCTGGATACCATCTGTTCCCGACAACTTTTAGTTCCATTTCAACTTCACAAAAATCTTTTGCGCATTTTGTTTCAACTATATTGGCATGCCTAATCATCGATGATACACAAGTTTTTACTTGTGATCTCTGGATAACCATGTTTTTGACTATATCGTAACCTTCTACTTTTACGCCGTTTAGTTTTTCGGCAAGCATTCTATATGCATCTGCAATGGCGGCTTTTTTAGCCAAAGCAAGCGCTTGGTAGTTTGATATAGTATGCTCCGGCGATACGCCTTGTCCGATAACAGAAAGTGTTATCGCATTATTACTATTCAAAACCGCAACATCGGCTTCGGCGGCATAAAGTGATGAGACTCCGGATATAAACAGGAAAACTGATAAAACCAACTTCTTCATATGAGCGCCTTTTTGTTATTATTCGAACGGTACTGTTTTGTATTCTGTTTGCTGGGACATGTTACAGCTTCCAACGCTTGGGGCAATCGGTTTTTTTACAACATCGGGTTTGCTTGAGCATCCGCTAACTAGCAACATAGAACAAACGGAACACAAAAATAAAACTTTTGCTTTCATTAATTGCACCTACTTAATTATTCGCCGCCGCAAGAGGACAAGCCTGTTGAGTATCCCGCACCTTGCGAAGAATTCCCAAATAAGCTAGTTCCTACTTCAGCTTTAAATGTGCATCCAGCAAAAAGCATTCCAATACTTATCACAAGAAGCAATAATTTTAATTGACCATTTTTTTTCATAGTTTTCATATCGTCCATAAATTTTTAAATTTAAATCAGTTCGGCGGGAGCTTGTCCGTCATCATCAGGGAAAGACTCTTCCGGCTCAGCTTTTGGGCATCTTGCTATATCTACGACAACATCGTTTTCGTCGACCCTTACTATCATAACGCCGCTAGCATTTCTGCCCGTTTGTCTTACAGTCTGCATATCGACCCTTATCATTTTGCCGGTAGATGTCAGTGCCATGAGCTCCATCTCTTCATCGGCTATGACTACACCCACCATATCACCTGTTTTTTTAGCTATCTTCATAGCTATAACGCCTTTGCCGCCTCTGGATTGGTGTCTATACTCATTTGCTTCGGTTCGTTTGCCAAAACCTTTTTCACTGACCGTAAGTATCTCTTCATTTTCGTCTTTAAGCGCATTTGCTCCGACCACATAGTCTTCACCGACCTTAAATCTAATAGCGGTAACGCCTCTAGCAGTTCGCCCTAGTTCTCTTACGCCGCCTTTGCCTTCGATGTCGGCTCTGATGTCAAATCTAATACACATACCTTTTTTGGTAAGTATGAAGAACTCTTTGTGTTCGTTATCTACGATAAGCGCCGTTACAAGCTCGTCGTTATCATCCAGTGTTATAGCCCTAATGCCGACATTTCTTACATTTGAGAACTCGCTCAGGTTTGTTCTTTTGATAATTCCGTTTCTAGTAAAGAACGCCAATGACTTCTCTTCATTAAAGTCAGTTGTAGGTATTACCGCTTTTATCTGCTCTTCTGCTTGCAGGTTAAGTAGGTTTACGACAGCTTTGCCTTTTGCGGTTCTGCCGGCCTCCGGTATTTTGTAGACCTTGAGCCAGTATAGTTGACCCCTGTTTGTTACAAACATTAGAGTATCGTGAGTATTGCAGACAAAGAAGCTCTCTATAAAGTCATCCTCGTATGTAGTAACGGCAAGTTTGCCTTTTCCGCCCCTGTTTTGTTTTTCGTATGATTTTAGATTGACTCGTTTGATATAGCCTCTATGTGTCATGGTGACGACCATAGGCTCATTAGGAATAAGGTCTTCTACATCAATATCTTCGTAGTCTTCCGTAATGTCGGTGAGCCTTGGTTGATTGTATTTTTCTCTGATTTCGACTAGTTCGGTTTTGATGACATCGTTTAGCAGATCTTCGCTTTTTAGAATCGCTGAGAGTCTTTCTATCTCTCTCATAAGCTCGGCGTACTCGTTTTCTATCTTGTCTCTCTCGAGACCCGTTAGTCTTTGGAGCCTCATATCAAGGATTGCTTGAGCCTGTATCTCGGACAGCTCAAATCTTGCTATTAGCCCCTCTCTTGCAGTTACAGGGTCTTTTGACGCACGGATAAGTTTGACTATCTCGTCGATATTGTCAAGAGCGATTCGTAAACCCTCTAATATATGAGCTCTGTCTTTTGCTTTTTGCAGTTCAAATATTGTTCTTCTAATGACGATAGTCTTTCTGTGGGCCAAAAATAGATTTAGAAGTTCGATTAGCGTAAATACTTTTGGCTCTTTGTTTACGATGGCGAGCATAATAACGCCGAATGTCGTGGAAAGTTGAGTGTGCTTATAAAGATTGTTGAGTACTATTTCCGCCATTGCGTCTTTTTTTAGCTCAATTACAATTCTCATACCGTCTCTGTCGGACTCGTCTCTGACCTCGGATATCCCGTCGATTACCTTCTCTTTTGCAAGTACGGCAATATCTTCTACAAGTTTAGACTTGTTTACTTGATACGGTAGTTCGTCTATGACGATTATCTCTTTATTCTGTTTTTTCTCAATATGTGTTTTACCTCTGAGGCGTACTCTCCCTCGTCCGGTACGGAAGGCTTCCAATATGCCTTTTGTGCCAAATATCGTGCCTCCGGTAGGAAAGTCTGGACCTTTTACAAACTCCATAATCTCTTCTAGGCTTGCTTCTTTGTTGTCGATAAGATAAATAAGAGCATCTACTATTTCATTTAGGTTGTGCGGGGGGATATTGGTAGCCATACCTACGGCAATACCGCTAGAGCCGTTAATGAGAAGGTTTGGAAGACGGCTAGGAAGTACCGCCGGTTCATCCATGCTGCCGTCGTAGTTTGCTACGAAATCAACAGTATCTTTGTCGATGTCTTTTAGTAGCTCTTCAGCTAAAGCGGTCATTCTGGCTTCGGTGTACCTCATGGCTGCGGCGTTGTCTCCGTCAACTGAGCCGAAGTTTCCTTGTCCGTCTACTAGCGGAGCTCTCATGGAGAAGTCTTGCGCCATACGAACCAATGCATCGTATACGGATGTATCACCGTGCGGATGGTATTTACCGATGACATCACCCACGATACGAGCAGATTTTTTATATGCCGAGCGAGCGCTTAGGGATAGTTCGTTCATTGCAAAGAGGATTCTTCTGTGAACAGGCTTTAGACCGTCTCTTGCATCTGGTAGGGCACGACCTACGATAACGCTCATGGAGTAGTCAAGATAACTGGCCTTTACGGATTCTTCAATGGATGTTTCTACTATGTCTTCGTTTGCTTCAAACAAATCGTTCATCTGTGACCTTTTGGCTGTTTGGAATAATTTTGTAATATTTTGTTCATTTTAGCGAAAAGATGCTTTTGGGCTGGGGTTTTGGTTGGATTGTTTGGGACGAGAAGGGTTTAAAAGGACGGTAGGGTCGAAACCCTACCAGGGTACAACTTATTTAGTTGCGTTTTTTTCAGCTTTTTTAGCTGGTTTTTCAGCTTTTTTTTCAGCTTTTTTTTCTGATTTATTGTGATCAGAAGCGAAAGCTACAGAAGATAGACCAAGAACAACTAGTAGTGCAAGAACTTTTTTCATTATGAAAACCCCTTAGAAATATATGCCGCTTTTCAGCTTAGCGAGTGAATTATAAAAGAGGGAGTGTGAAAAAAGAGTGAAAATTTATGTCAAATTCCACTTTAATTCAAATTTTGTTCCACGACCGAGTTCGGACTCTACGGATAAATGTATTTTATACTCGTCGCATATCATTTTTACGATACTAAGCCCTATTCCAAAGCCACCGCTCGCATCGTCAAATCTGGAGTATCTGGCAAATATATCTTTTATCTTCTCTTTTGGTATTCCCTTGCCTTCGTCCTCTATGATGAGTTCGTTAGCTTTTGTTGTTATTTTTATTTTGCCGCTGTTTTTATTGTATTTGATAGCATTTGATATGAGGTTGTCTATTAGAATTCTAAGTTTATTTTTATCGATAAAGATTTTGGAGCCCTCAAGCGTCGTTTCGAATTTTATATTTTTCACATCTGCCAACGGTTCAAAGTATTCAATTCTCTCTGTTACTGTTTTGTCTAGCTCTATTATTGTGTCTTTGTTTGGATTTTTTCCGTAAAGCGCCATAAAGCTGAGGTCTTGATAAAGGCTTGATATTGTCTTTGCGGCATTATCTATTCTTACTATTTTGCGAAGAGTTTTTGGGTCCAAAGCGCCCTTGTCTATCGTTTCTATGCTCATCGTTATAGCGGCCAAAGGGGTATTTAGCTCGTGCGTCGTATCCTTAATAAAATCATCCAACTTTGAGATATAGTTTCTAATAGGGCGAAGAAACATTTTTGATAAAAAATATGCGAGTACGATAATAAAGACGAAAGATGCGGTCATAATCACATAAAGATGAGTTTTTACTCCTTCAAGTTCGGTCTCTATGCTGTACCCTCTGATGACTAGATATTTTATATTTAGGTTATCCAACTCTATTTTGTCCATATAGTATAGATACTCTCCTGACTGATAAAAACTTTTTTTGAAATTGACTTTTGCGTTGAAAGTGGAAAAAACCTGCTTTTTTTTGCTATCAAACATTGCCACTTCAAATCTTTTATCTTCGGCGTAGTATAGCTCTATCTCCTCTATTCTCTTCAAATCATATATAGAGTTTACGATTTTCTCCGAGTAGATTTGCATTGAGGTTCTTTTGTTTTCCAAAAATATATTTGTTTGGTAATTGTAGTAGACGATTGACATTGCTATGAGAAATAGAGTGGTGGATACGACATAAAGAAGAACAAATTGTATAAACGACTTTTTTTCAACCTGCAACAAGCATATATCCTTGTCCTCTGGCATTTTCTATGAGCTCTTTGCCTATTATTTTGCGAATATTTTTGATATATGTCCGCAGACTCATTTCGCTTGGTTCATCTTCATAATCCCATGCGTTTTCAAATATCATTTGAGGCGTTACGATTTTACCCCTATTTTTTACAAGCAGTTTTAGTATGACGCTCTCTTTTTTTGATAGTGTTACGCTATTGCCGTCTTTTATGATTTTGCTTGAACTTATATCGAATGATACGCCGTTTCCTATATCTATCTTTTCATCCGATTTGTGGAAAAACGCTCTTTTTGATATTGTTTTGACCCTGAGAAGTAGCTCTCTTAGTTCAAACGGTTTTTTGAGGTAGTCGTCACATCCAGACTCAAACGCCCGAGAGAGATCATCCATGCTATTTAGGGATGTTAAAAATATTGCAGGGGTTTCATTCCCTTCACTTCTTATTTTTGATAGCAGGTCAAAGCCGTTCATATATGGCACTTTTACATCCAACAGCAGTATGTCGAAGCGCTCTTCGTATATTCTATCCATTGCCTCTTGCCCGTCACTGGCGACTGTCACGCTACATCTGTTTTCTTCTAGGTATTCGGCTATGATTTCGCTTAGCTGTGTATCATCCTCAAGAAGTAAAAGTTTTATATTCACAAGAGTCCTTTCTTGCCGTTTTCGCATCATTTTATCAAAAAACGGCGTTTAGTTTCATATAAGGTATGCTTCATAAAATTTAATTATATTTTAAGTAAGGCAGTTGTTATAATTCATGCATAAAATGTTAAATTCCCGCAAGGTGTTGCATGCAAAAGCTTCTTCAATCCATAAAAGCTCACGATAAGGCAGGTAGCGAGGTAGCCCTTAAAACCGTTATAAGCGATGATAGCAAAACAGCTTTTATTATAATCTTCAACAGAAACCAGACTACAAAGCATTTTTCTAAAGTATGGTCCGCAAAATTGGATAAACTCTCTAAGGGCAACATAAAAATATATAAGATTTTAGCCTTTAAAAGTTCGTTTGATGAACTTTTTAAACATAGTTTTGACTCGGCTGTTAAAAACTTTCTTGAGAGCGATAAAGACGATAAAATATTTGCTGTTTACGGCAACTGCGCAAAAAAACTATATAACGGCGCAAAGCTAAAAACTGAAGATATGATCGCCGTTGCGGTATTTGGCGAAGATAAAAATCTCATATTTATGCATACCGAGGCCTATAATGATGCGGCGGTTAAAAAACTGGAAGCCGTTATCTAAAACTTTGTATCATTCCGATAAAAAACGGATAAGAAAAATTGAAAAAAATAGCGATAATAGGCAAGCCAAATGTAGGCAAAAGCTCACTTTTTAATAGAATTTTGGGCTTTAGGGACGCTATTATTAGTGATATTGCCGGTACTACAAGAGATGTTAAAAGAAGAGTTTTTAGAACCTTTAAAGGCGAGGCCGAGCTTTGGGATACCGGCGGTATCGAAGATAGGGATGAGCTTTTCGACAAAATAAAGGAAAAATCTATAGAGGCGGCGGGAGAGGCGGACATACTACTGTTTGTCTGTGACGGCAAGGGTGTGCCTACCGATGAAGAGAAAAGACTTTTTTTCCAGCTGCAAAAACTAAATAAACCGCTTGCGCTTGTCGTAAATAAGATAGATAACGATAAAGAGAGTGAAGCGGGATGGCAGTTTCTCGAATTTGGCGCCAAGGTAAGCTTTTTGGTCTCGGTATCTCACAACAGAAATATCTCAAAAATGCTTGATTGGATAGACCAATATCTGGACGAAGAGCCTCAGGTGTATGACATGAGCGAGGGTGATGACGAGAGTCTTGAGGATTTCTTGGATGATGAAGATGGCGAGACGGCAGAGGAAGAGCCCTCAAACGATATAAAAGTCGCCATTATAGGCAGGGTCAATGTAGGCAAAAGCTCTCTGCTAAACGCGATAACCGGAATGGACCGTTCCGTTGTTAGCCCAGTTGCGGGAACAACAATAGACCCTGTGGACGAGACCATAGAGTTTGGCGGACGAAGTATTACATTTGTCGATACGGCGGGTATCCGAAAAAGAAGCAAGATAATAGGCATCGAAAAATGGGCGCTTGATAGAAGCGAAAAAGTGCTTGATACTGCTGATATCGCGCTACTCGTGCTTGATGCGAGTAGCGACTTTATGGAACAAGACGAGAGGGTCGCCGGCTTTATCGATAAGTACAAGACGGGCGCGATAATAGTGCTAAACAAGTGGGATCAAATCACGAAAGAGCCGCAAGAGATTCTGGAAGAGATAAAAGACAAGTTCAAATTTTTGGATTTTGCCCCGATAATCACGGTAAGTGCGCTTAGCGGCAAGAGGGTTCATAAGATACTTGACAAAATAGTCGAGGTATACGAAAACTACGCTCAAAGAATTCCTACGAAAAAACTCTACGATGTTGTCAAAGCGGCAAGTGAAAAACATAAACTTCCGGGAGACCACGGCAGAATTGTAAAAATCAAGTTTGCGACGCAGTATGCCTCCAAGCCGCCAAAAATCTCGCTTGTTATGAATATTCCTATTATTCATTTTAGCTACAAAAGATACCTTGTAAATATGCTCAGAGAGTCTTTCAACTTTGAGGGAACGCCGATTATTATTAATGCGCGAAGAAGAGGCGAGAGGGATGAGGAAGAAGACGCAACCGAGGGAGAAGACTAGAGATTTTTGGTGGCTCTTCGGGCTTGGCGCCGGAAGAGCGTTTTCATAGGTATTAAATAGGCAATACCCTGATTTTAACATCCAGTTCTCGTCTAAGTACCGCTTCTATCGCATAAAGTGTGCCGGTACTTGAGCTTGCGCAACCGTTGCAGGCGCCCATATATCTGATAAACACATGAGTCTCTTCACCTTCGTCTTTTATATCTAGAAGCTCTAGGTTTCCACCGTCCATAATAAGCATCGGCCTGATGTGCTCATCCAAAGTTTTTTCTATTAGTTTTGTTTTTTTGACAACCGTCATTGACTTGAAATCTTCCGTGTCTACGGCGTGCGCTTGCGCCGCGCCTTCCATCTCCGCTCTAGTCTCGGCAAGTATATCAACAAGATAATATTCTTTATCTTCGTGTCCGCCCGGTTTTATACATGACTTACAAAATGCACCAGCTTTCGTGTATGCCGTTATCTCTTCTACTGTTTTTAGGTTGTTTATTTTGATAACATCTTTTATTGTTTGAAGGCTTACCCTTGCACATTCGCACACGATGATTTCGCTCTCGAAGCTCTCCATATCCACGCCTTTGTAGATTGAAGCCGCTTTTTTGATAACATCGTACGCCATTACCGAGCAGTGCATCTTTTGAGGCGGTACGGCAGGCTCATCGGGAGTGTCTCTGAGGGCAAATTCGACATCTATGTTTGTGATTTTGACCGCTTCGTCTACTGTTTTGCCGATGCAAAGCTCAGCCATCATATCCGAGCTTGCTATCGCCGTTCCGCAGCCGAAAGATTTGAACTTACTTGCTTTTATTTCGTTGGAGTACGGGTCTACCGCCCAGTAAAGTCTAACGGCATCACCGCAAGACTCTGCGCCGTAGTCTGCGACGATAAGTTTACAGCCCATATCGGCAGCTTCCGTCTCTGTTATTTCACCCCTGTTTATCGGGTTGTTCATCCTGTCGCTTACTTTTTTTGAGTATTGCTCCCAGATAGAACCGCCTATCAAATCGTCTTTTGCCATTTTTTCGTCCTTTTAAAAATCTATCTCTATCTCAAAAGCTTGCTTTTGAAGCTTCAGAGGGGTTGTAGGGGGTATTTATACCACCTGCTGCTTTGGCGGACTTTGTTCGACAAAGCATTACCTATTTGGTGTGTATGCGTAGCTAGATGAGATTTCCCTGAGTCTTTTTACTGCTATCGGAAACTCTTTTTTTGTGACTTCTATCTCTTCTTTTGTGGTAAATCTGCTAAGGCTTATTCGTATTGCCGTATGCGCAAGCTCTTTGTCTGCACCTATCGCCATCATAATAGGGTTTGCCTCAAGATCTTCGGAGGCACATGCGCTTCCCGTGGAGCAGCCGACGCCATTTTTGTTAAGGTCCCACAGCATGGATTCGCCCTCCACGCCTTTTACGGATATTAGTATCGTATTCGGTACTCTATTTTCTCTGCTTCCTACGACAAATACATCTTCTAGTTTTAGTAGTTCATCTTCAAGCTCGTCTCTCATGGCTTTGACCGCTGTTAGCTCATACTCAAGCGCATCGTTTGCAAGTTCCGCTGCAAGTCCCATCCCTACTATAAAAGGCACATTCAGCGTTCCTGCTCTTTTGCCGCCCATCTGCTCGCCGCCGTGAATTAGGTTTGTTATTCTGCGGGAGTTTTTGACATATAGTCCGCCGACCCCTTTTGGTCCGTGGAATTTGTGCGCTGAGAAGGTCATAAAATCGGCGTGGACTTCTTGCATATCTACTTTTACTTTACCTATCGCCTGACATGCGTCCGTGTGAAATAGCACGCCTGCTTCACGGCAAATATCGCCTATCTCTTTTACTGGAAAGAGTAGTCCCGTTTCGTTGTTTGCCCACATGATAGAGACAAGAGCGGTTCTTTCGGATATGGAGGCTCTGACCGTCCCCGCCTTTACTACGCCCTCGGAGTTTACGGGAACATAAGTGACTTTTACCCCTTGCTCCTCAAGCCATCTGCATGTCGCCATCACGGATGGGTGCTCGACTGCGCTTGTTACGATGTGGTCTATTTTGCCTTCACTTGGGAGTATCACATCATAATACACGGCTTTTAGTACATGGTTATTGCCTTCAGATGCACCGGAGTTGATGATGATATCGTCTTCATCGGCAGCGTTTATCGCTTTGTATAGCCTATCCATTCCTATTCTAAGGTATGGGTGCGTGTCGGTTCCAAATCTATGAAGTGAGTTTGGATTGCCGTAATACTCACACCAAAAAGGCTCCATCGCTTCTCTGACTTTGGGATCACAGATAGTGGTGGCATTGTTGTCTAAATATGCCGTAATCATTTAGGTTTCCTTAAATTTTTTAAATAGGATTTTATTTGTCTTATTTAACCTAAAAAGAGTTAAAACAATTCTTAATCGATTTTATTAAAATAGCTTGTGCATTTTTTGTGCCAAAGATTCTAAAAATGGAGCTAAAGGTGGCAATTGTGCCGCAAACTCTCTTTGCTTGACTCCCCACATTGGCTCGGGAAAGTATGAATCTTCTTTAAATCTGGCCTGTATGTGTATGTGAACACGAGGAAGCATATTGCCAAAACTCGCCCAGTTGATTTTTTCAGGTTGGAAATAGATAAGCATCTCTTGCTCTATCAAAAGAGCGGTATCAAAAAGAGCCTTTCTAATCGCCATATCACATTCGCTAAGCTCTTTGTGCGGCTCTTTTGTAAATATCTTTAGCCATGGGATTTCTGAGTCGTGCAGTTCTACAAATATAAGAGAATTTTCAAAGATTGTCACAGCTCTATCACCTGCCCGTTTTCGTATGCGCTTTGCAAAAGCGTGTTTAGGTGTTGATTTTTTTCAAATAAAAACTCTATGTTGCCGACTATTATGAGTGTATCGGCGTATTTGAGCATTTTTTTTACAGCCATGTGTATGTTTTTGAGAAGCAATGCATTTCCCGTAAAGGCGGTAATTGAAAAAATCATGTACTCAAATTTTTTTGGCACCGATGGAGTGTTTGACAAGAAGATATTATCGCTTGGCACGCTTCTTTTTAAGAGTTGTTCGTATAGCAAGACTTGATTTTTGTATGGGGATACGATGCCTATATTTGACGGCTCCACACCTTCTGCGCCAAGAGCATTTATCAGTTCTAGCGTCTTTTGAGCCTCTTCGCTATTTTGATTCTCCTCTTCTCCCTCGGCGCCTTCGACATGCAAAAGTTGAACTTTGGATATTTCATCTTCCGTAAACTCGGTTTTTAAAAGAGTTTTTACGCCGCCGCCCCTTCCATCGTCAAGCATCATGGCAACCTTAAAATCATCTCCGGCTACCATTGTGCTCATTGTTAGTTTGTCGAGTACAAATATCTTTCCGATGGCGTAGTTATTTGCATCATAAACATCGTTTCCATTTTTTAGCACTAGTTGTTTGCCCGTTAGAAGCCCTTTAAGCGGGCCGCTCTGTACATCCCAAAATTTTACCCCCCTATCTGCATAGATGGAGGCGACCAGCAGAGAGTTTTCGCTTTTTTTGTTGCCGAGCACAAAGCTGTTTGAAAAGTCGTTGTAGTACAGCTCCGTAAATGTCGGATAGTTCTCCGCCAAAAAAAACGAGTTCGAGCCTCTTATGGCATATTGGTTGCCGTTTGATTCAAAGCTGTGCTGATCTTTTTCAAGCTCCCAAACTTTGCCGAATTTTTTATGCCCTACAACTTTTGCGATTTTCTGATAATCTCTATTTTCCATAGACCAATTATACATCATAGTATCAAAGGGTATAAAATGAAGATAGTAATTAGCGGGGCAAGTGGATTTGTAGGTAGTTTTTTGTGTGAATACTTCGCAAAGCGTGGGCATGAAATAGTCAAAATAGGCGTAAAAGATTTTGAGGGCGATTTGAGAGCAAAGCTAGAAGGCGCTGAATTTGTCATCAATCTATGCGGTGCACCGATAATAGGCAGGTGGAGCGAGGAGTACAAAAAGACACTCGTCTCAAGCAGAATGGGAACAACAAAAAAACTTACAGATGCAATGACGGCATTGGAGCAAAAACCAAACGCATTTTTCTGCGCCTCCGCTGTCGGATATTATGCCGAGGGCGAAAATGACGAATTTTCATACAAAAAAGCCGACGACTTTTTAGGCAATCTGTGCGAAAACTGGGAAAATGAGGCAAAAAAAGTAGAAAGCATCGGAATAAGATGCATCAATATGCGATTTGGTATCGTAATAGGCAAAAACGGCGGTGCACTCTCGCAGATGTTGCCTATTTTTCGGCTTGGGCTTGGCGGCAAGATAGGTAGCGGCAAGCAGGGGTTTTCGTGGATACACCTGTCCGATTTGGCAAACGCAATAGAGTTTATATATGAAAAGGGGCTTGACGGGGCATTTAACTTCACGGCTCCATACCCTACTACGAATGCAGGACTTACAAAGGCTTTGGGTGAGGCGCTACATCGTCCTACCGTCTTTCCTGTACCTGAGTTTGCGCTTAGGCTTCTATACTCCGAGGGTGCGAAAGTACTTACGGGCGGGCAGAAGGTATATCCAAAGAGGCTTTTGGATGCGGGATTTGTATTTGAGTATGAAACTATAGATGCCGCTATCAAAGACACGGCTGTGTAACTTTAGCCCCACAGGCTCAAAAGTTCTTGACATAACATATAAAACCATGTATAATTTTAGCACTCTAGTTTTTGGAGTGCTAAAAACTAAAATTTAAATAAGGGGTCACGATGAATTTCAAACCACTAGGTAAAAGAATCCTTGTAGAAAGAACCGAAGAGGTTACAAAAACAGCAAGCGGAATCATAATCCCAGATAGCGCAAAAGAAAAACCTCAAATGGGTAAAGTAGTCGCACTTTCCAAAAAAGTAGACGAAAGAGGCGAGGTAAAAAAAGACGATACCGTGCTTTTCGGAAAATATGCAGGTACCGAAATAACAGTTGACGGCAAAGAGTACATCGTAATGAGCGTTGACGACATCCTCGGCGTAATGTAATAAAAATTAAAAAAAATTAGGAGTTTAATTTATGGCAGCAAAAGAAATATACTATTCAGATTCAGCAAGAAACGCACTTTTTAGCGGCGTAACAAAACTTGCGGACGCAGTCAAAGTAACAATGGGGCCAAAAGGTAGAAATGTACTAATCCAAAAAAGCTTCGGCGCACCGCACATCACAAAAGACGGCGTATCTGTTGCAAAAGAGATCGAGCTTAAAGACTCAATAGAAAATATGGGCGCTCAACTTGTAAAAGAAGTTGCAAACAAAACAGCTGACGCAGCTGGTGACGGTACGACTACGGCTACTGTTCTAGCTCACGCAATCTTCAAAGAGGGTCTAAGATATGTAACAAGCGGCGCAAATCCAATCGCAGTAAAAAGAGGTATGGATAAAGCGGTAACTGAAATAGTAAATGAACTCAAAAAAATCTCAAAAACAATCAACGACAAAAAAGAGACTGCTCAAGTAGCGACAATCTCCGCAAACTCTGACGAAGCGGTAGGTAACCTAATCGCAGACGCTATGGAAAAAGTGGGCAAAGACGGCGTAATCACGGTAGAAGAGGCCAAAGGTATCGCCGATGAACTTAATGTTGTTGAGGGTATGCAGTTTGACAGAGGCTACCTATCTCCGTACTTCGTGACAAACCCTGACAAAATGGAAGCGGTAATCGAAAACCCGTATATTTTGCTTTATGAGAAAAAAGTAGCGAATATGAAAGAACTACTTCCGATTCTTGAAAAAGTTGTAAAAACAAACAGACCCCTAGTAATAGTTGCCGAAGATGTTGAGGGTGAAGCTCTTGCGACACTTGTCGTAAACAAACTAAGAGGCGTGCTAAATATAGCGGCTGTTAAGGCTCCAGGCTTTGGCGATAGAAGAAAAGCAATGCTTGAAGACATCGCAGTACTAACAGGCGGTCAAGTAATCAGCGAAGAGCTAGGTCAAAAAATCGAAGACGCAGAGCTAACTACTCTAGGTCAAGCGGCTAAGATGATAATCGACAAAGACAACACGACTATCGTGGACGGCAAAGGCGACAAAGGTGCGGTTGAGGGCAGAATCAAGCAAATCAAAGCGCAAATCGAAACTACAACTAGTGACTATGACAAAGAAAAACTACAAGAGAGACTTGCAAAACTAAGCGGCGGTATCGCAGTTATCAAAGTAGGCGCACCGACTGAAATGGAAATGAAAGAGAAAAAAGACAGAGTTGACGATGC
>JFJP01037681.1_pt1 | contig 37772 bp, 28 predicted proteins | sample 431651 | NCBI WGS metagenome assembly JFJP01 (sample SAMN02602958, study PRJNA72255) | Microbial mat metagenome, whole genome shotgun sequencing project. | biome: fresh water; feature: sink hole; material: water; isolation source: purple microbial (photo- and chemosynthetic) mats found in... | reverse complement strand
GTATGGGAAGTCCGGATTGGTGGTTACTTGCTTGGATGACGCGACTGTCCTGGAGCCTCCCGGGATACGGGTGTGCTGACGCACCCAGACGGCAAGGGTGCGTCAGCACAGGCTGGCGGACTTGGCGAAGATGTTTACGTAGGAGCCGCACGCCCTCCTCTTCAGAAACCCAAAGGGTTTCCTTTCTTAGGCTGTTCACTAGGGCTGGAGTAAAAGGATTCGAACCTTTGCATGTCGGTATCAAAAACCGACGCCTTGCCACTTGGCTATACTCCAACAAAAAAGAAAGTGCTGGGCTACGTAGTTGGATCGTCCTATCACAACGCGAATCTTTTATGTTCATGAAGCACCCACCGTACGGTCGGACGAAGGACGACGCCGAAGCACTGTATAGCCGCTGCTGGCCAAGTCCGGCGGATACCAGACGGACGACCGGACTAAGTAAGACCGTGCCACAGTAAAGCACTGGTCCACACTATAGAAATCAAGAAGGGCGGGGGAGGGACTGGTTACCTTGGTATTGTCTCGGATCGGTCCTAGGTGTCTGTCGTCGATCGAGGCATGTTCTTCCCACGGGCCGGTATGAATAAGCTACTTACTTCATGGAAGAAAAAACCTCCCTCAAAAACAAGCCCGCCGGCGTCTCCGTGAGGAGACACCAAGCACCTAAGTGTTCCGTCGAACGAAACTATCGAGCCGGAAAACGTCCGACGGGGTCTACTGCGACTCTTTGGAGTGAAGTATAGTGCCCACGGACGACATAACGCGGCGAGACTCTGGACGTTTTGTTTCGGCTTGCTGCCCCCTACGAAGGGGGTCGTTGTGCCAAGTATGGACGACTTCTTTCGTTGGTCGTCGAGCGAAGCTTGGGCCGAGTCAGGGCGACAAGAAGCGATAGCTTAGCGACCCGAGAGATGCGAGAAAAAGTGAGAAGCGATAGCTTAGCGACGCGGGGACCTAACTCGCGAGCGGCAGCGAGGAGAGACGGCGGCGCGCTGAAGCGCGTCGCGGAAGGTGCTAACGGTCGGTCCTTTAGGCTTGCTTGCTTATGGCAAAAAGGCGAGAGGCACAAAAACCAAACAGCTTGGGTAATGGCGTGTAGCGGCCGGCTTGGTCTTGCGTCCGTTTGTGTAGCGTTGTCCTACTTACTCTGAGGCGCCTACGACAGACAAACAAAGAGGCTAACCACAAATAACGCCGGACTCGGTATGATATGTCGAGCGCTGACTAGGCTTTGCGAACTTCAGGAGATCGGCCAGGCTTGCTTTATCGGATCGCTAAACCACGACGACGATGAAGTGACCGGCGGCTTTGTGCCGTCGGACTTTCTAGTCGACGATGGGTGCAAGCAAAGCGACACAGGGCTTACGGATCGTTCGGTTTGGCTCGTCTCCGCCGGGCTTTGTCTTCCAGAGTTCCTCTAGCACAGGTCGGAGTCGTCTCGTCTGGCGTAAGCGTCAGTCGAGCAAAGCCTGACCACGACCTGCAACAGACAGGCCTCACGCACGCATACGACCCGCTCCTGCGGAGTGCTCTGAAGACCGGACTGTTGTTTAGGACCCGGACATGCTTCACGCCAACTCCAGCCTTGGATAGCTGTCCTGCGGACAAAGTGAGCTATCCTACGGACCGAAAGCGACGCTACCTCACGAAGCCACCGGGCGCGTTCACTGACACGAGAGCCCGCGCCGCTTGCTTTGTGGTGGTGTGGGGAGCGGCGGTGCAAGGCCTGGCTAGCGTTCGGAGTAGGTCCGGACGGGCTCTAGGGTGCATAGCGTTGCGAACGGGACCGGCTAGGGAAAGTGCCTAAGACGGCGGTGTTTCCTTCGGTCCTCGTCGACGGTTGAGGAAGACCGTCTGAGTCGTCCCCACAGTGTGGTTCCTTCGTTCGAAGTCCAAGTGAGCTCCGAACGCGGTACGGTGTTCGGGTACGCTGAATAGCCGTCCCTCCTCGGTCTCCGGCCGGAGCACTGTCCGGCGGATCTGTCGGCCGTCCGCCCTAAAGCATAAAGCGCATCGGACCGCCGACAGATCCGCCGATAAGAAAGAGGTTTAGCATGCAGTCGTCGATTACGGTCGAGCTGGGGATACTGCACTTGGTCAAGCCGGCCTAGGACCACGTACGGGCGTGCTTTCCTGTCCTCGCTTCGCTCGGACCGAAGAGCCCGTCGCGGCCCATCCGAAGGAGCGGGTCGATCGGACGCACTATACTAGAGGACACCGGGTTACTTACTAAGTAGATCGCTCATGTATCGTCCGGTCTCTATCCGCAAACGCACGGGCGGACCGGCTTCTTCCGAAGGAGTGGGCTACAGTAAACCTCCGTTTTTTGGTCGTCCGTTCTCCGCCGCCCGCTCCTTCGGAAAGCATCCGGTACCTTAGTTCGCTCCTCTACGAAGACTAGGGGCGGTCCGGAACACCAGTCCGCCGGGGGTCGGCGCCGCGGCGGTGTTGTCGGGCGACCCTTTTGGTTAGCTCGCGATCCAGAGACGAGCCGGCTCCTTCCTTCGGAGCGAGTCAATTCGCTCGCTTTGCTCGCGAACACGCATTCCCCGTCGGAGCTCGGCCCGGTCGTAACGATACGCGAAGCGCAGGCCCATCGGCGGCGGAAAAAGAACAAAAAACAAGATACGGGAAAGGCACAAAGAGGAGGAAAGCCTAGCCACTGGAAGGCTTCCCTAGCGGCCAGGCGGCCGCCGTAGGTCTTTATTTCGTATAGCCCCGCTCCAGCCATAGAAGGCGGCTGTCGTTGCGTAAAGCGGGGCGGCTGTATCCCTTACGGGATTCGAACCCGTGTCTGCGCCCTGAAAAAGCGATGTCCTAACCCCTAGACGAAAGGGACTGCTTTGCCTCTTTGAAGGCTTGCTTTGGCTGCGACACTACTTTGATAGACACTAAGTAGGTTAGGTTTTGTTATAGAAAAAGCACGCCCCCTTGTTGGAGCGAAGCTCGGCTCCTGGCGTGCGAGGAGGCGGCCGCCTTGTTTCGAGTCGTCTTTGCCCAAAACGGTCGTCTTAGGCGGCAAGACTCGTACACATAGACGCCCTGTTGCTGGAGGACGTCCGCCGACAGACTCAGTCCACCTGTCCGTCCCGCCGCAAAGGACGAGCAGGGCCTCTACGCAAGCACCAGCAAGCACCGACGAAGGAAGGCCCCGCCGCCCGCCCCCGCGGCGCGCCGCCGGCCCCGCCCTTAGTAAGGCACCCTCAGGTCCGGAAGGAAACCAAAACCAGCCCAACGATAGGGTACCACTGCAAGTGCCTGAGTAGGCCGCCCCGACCGAGAGCAAGCACCCTTTGAGGCAGTCCGAGCACAAGTCCTAGATGGACCGACCGGTGTGCGGAGACTACGCCGCGGCGGTGGTGTGTCGGACACCAACCAAAACGGGCGTGTCCGGTGGTTTTTTGGATCACCTTCTCGGCGGGGCGATGCGAAGCAAGCTCTTTTGGCGCACTTTAGCCTGATCTCTTTGGAGCGATGCGTTAGCCTGCTCTATCTCGCGTGAACATATAGCCCAGCGAAGCGAAAGGTTCGCGACGACGCTTGCTGCTTGCTTTGTCCAAAGGAGGCGGTCACCCTTGGCTCTGTCTTCTCCTAAGGGCACGAGTCCGGAGGGAGCGAGCGCTGCGAGCGGATCAGCTGCCCCACTTAATAGACCAGCCCGAGGGGCCTCTTGGACGTTAGGAAAAACACTAGCTGCGATCGATCCTTTGGTTAGGCCGTCCGACCGCCGTGCTTCGCCGCCCGCTCCCATATCATTTGTAGGGGAGGCTCTTACACTACGGGTGTAAAAGGTTTTGTCCGTGCCTGAAACGCACTTGTGTCGTCTTAGGTTATAGAAGCACAAGGCCGTCCCGCTTTCAGCAAGCTCACCACTGTTGTCGCTTGCTAGCAAGCTTGCAAGCAAGCCTGTCCAAGCCGCGCCTGCCCTATGGACGTGGGCCGGACTGTCGGTGCGAAGCACTGTCTCGGTAAAGAGCGGACTTGGATTACGGTCCGGTAAAACGGTCCGCAAAACCAACAAGGGCCTAGCTATATACCGAGTGAGTCTGTCTATCTATAAGTGCGTTGTGGACAGGGCTGGTCTGGCTTTGCTCTCAGACTGAGTCGCCACACAGCTCTTTTGTGCGAGGAGCTTGCGATCGCCTAGCTCCGAGAAACACGAGGACGCATCAGCTGCGAAGACCAAGCTTCGGGGGGGGCTATATGGCGTGACCCTCTATGATATAAAGCAGGAGCGAAGCCTTCGCTCCAATTACGCTAAACAAAGCTCGCTGGGCGAAGCGATGCGAGCTTCGCTGGGCGTCGTCGCTTCACGTCCTAGGGCCGAAGCGCTAGCTTCGCTGGGCTTTATGGCGGCGCTCCTACAAGGAGCTCGCGTTAGCTCCCTCTTAAGGGTAAGACCTGCCGCCCTCGCACTAAGGAAGGAAAGGTCGGACTGCGGAGTTTAGGGCGTCGCATCAAGTAGCTCCGCCCGCTCCTTCGGACTCGCCTAAGAAAGCTTCGCGACGCCCCCGACGACTTCCGTACGAGCGAAGCGAGGGTGCGACGAGTTAGAGCCCCTACTTAGGCTAAAAAAGGGGCTGGTTATTCGTCTGGCAACCGTTTGCAACCAGCAAAGCTCGACGACAAAGGCTCGCTAAAGGGTAGGGATACCGAAAGGTGACTAACTTGGCAGATACCGAGACGTGATCGAGCGAAAACCCTAGACCACCGGTGGTCGCCTCTGGTGAGGCACTTGTGCCACGCCGGCGGCTGTTAGGAGGAAAGCGAGACTATTATAGGGGACGTAGAAAAACCAGCCACTCTATTATCTTGGGCAGACCGGTTTGGTCATAGGACACCGGCTCCTTCGGACCACTCCCAAATACCGGACTTGTCCTAGTAGACCAGACGTTTCCTTTCTTTGTTAGATAATCATAGTGCTTTTCGAGCCGTTCTTTGGTACGTACGGTAACCACCAAAAAGGGTTATTACCTCACCTATATGTACAGGTGATACGCAAAGGAGGACCGACTAGCTGACCCCGTCCTACAAAGAAAGGCCGTTTCGTATAAGAGCGGCGGCGCCGCTTACTTTTATACTAGACGTGTTGTAAACTAGACGTAAGGTCGCTACTCCAGCTAGGTCCGAGCTAGGCGGCGAGGACAGACGCTGCTACCTAAAAGAACGGTGCTGGAATTCCGGAGCGTTAGCGCTCCCTCCGACCAACCAAAGCCAACGTCCGCCCGCTTTTGGTCGTCGCTTTCTTCGTGACTGTCCGGAGGGCTTTGGGCTCTTTCTTCGGGGTCGTGGTTTGGACCAACGCAAGCAACGCCTCCAGTGCCGGACACTTGTTGGTGGGCCGCGTTGTTGGCCCCTAGTAGCCGCCGGCTAGACGGCCACGGTCCGGATACTTGTGGGCTTTGTTTGTGCAAACCACCGGAACGGCGGCCTTCTAGTACGTCAACCGCAACGGTCCTCCGTGCGTAACCCGCACCGCTGAGTAGGTAGTCGGCCTTCAGGTTGGACTTGATCCGGACACTATCTTCGACGCGACCTAAAGGGCACAGGGAGCACGGGACGTAAAGGCCGGAAGGACCACGAAAAAGAAGACGAACCTTGACTTGGATCGGAAAAAGCGACGCCCTCTGTTTGCGTCGTAGCCGATCGGAGACAGATCTTCGTAGGCTAACTAAGACGACAGGACGACTGTCGTCGGCTCCCCTAGAATAGGCCGCGCCTGGTCTAAGACCTAGCTTGGTGGCGAAGCTACACTAACGGACCGAGCTATGCTTTGTTGTCGTGCTAAGGGGTTTATTAGCGTACCTTTCGCCTACGGACTAGAGTCTCCTAAACTGGACCGGACTCTACGGACGTTATAGTACACGTACGGAACCTGGTGATTTGGACCTGCCAGACCTCCCCCGCAGTAAAGCCAGCGCTGGTTTACGGTCGGTCAGTCCGCGTCGTATACGCGCGCGGGGAGGGAATGACCTGGTCAAAAACGGCTGCAAAGGGACCTAGACCGAAGGCCGGCTCCTTCGGACCCCCCGGCGTTGCTTTCTGACGGTATCGACCCCGCACAAGGCGAGTCGGAGGAGCGGACTTACTGCCGAGCGATACAGAGCTCGCAGCGCTCGCGCCTCCGGCTTGGTTACTCGTTGTCCCTTTAGGTCAGTCTGAGAGCAAAGCCAGACACCAAGTTTTGCGCGTTATTTTATTTGTTTGCTTAGTGACACACTGTAAGCACTCAAAAGAAATTGCCGCGCTTCCAGTACAACAAGCACAAAACTGACTAACAAAAAAAAAGCAAACATTAACAATATAGGCAAAAGCATGGACATATGGATAGAAGCACCAAATTGAGTAATGCTAGAGGGTTGATGCAGAGTATTCCACCAATAGACGGAAAATTTGATGACAGGTATATTGAGCAATCCTAGACAAATAAAAATTGACGCAATATCTGCGGAAATGGCCATAAAGCGGAGTGCACCCAAATATATAAATAGTAAAATGAAGACAGAGGTTAGACGAGCATCCCAAACCCAAAAGGTACCCCACAAGGGCTTTCCCCACAAGCAACCGGTCAGTACAGTAAACACTGTAAACAAAGTACCTATTTTGGCACCCGTTTTGGACAAAGAAGCAAAAAGGGGTTGTTTGGTTAATAGAAACAGTACACTGGTTATGGTGATTGCAACATAAACAATAATACTCAACCAAGCGGCTGGTACATGCACATACATAATTCGGTAAATTTCACCTTGTTGGAAATCCGCCGAAGGAGCTACCACACTACATGTATAGAGAGCCATGACCAGTAGATAGTAAGCTAAAACAGGCCACGACTTTGTATAACGACAGGAGCCCACCATAAAAGCATAAGGACGTAAGACGGCAAAATACATGTGTAGTTTGATTATAAAGGCCGCTAGGACAAACAAGCCAGAGGCCTTGGCTTTGGTGTGGTCAGTCTGCTCCTACGGATTATGGAAAGATGCGGATCCGGAAGCACTGGCTGGTCGGCTGGGTTCGGACTGCCAAACAACCACCTCTGTGCTGCTTACGAACCCCCTATAATAGAGGGAGTGGAAAAACAAAGCCTTGGACCAAAGGGCCGTCGCCAAGGCAACGAACGTTGGTGCACTTTCTGGCAAGCTAGCGCGGCCCCCGGCGCGCTGCCCCTCCTGCAGCCCCAGCCAAGGGCCCGTGGGTTCCGAAGGAGCGTACGCCCTTTGATTTACGTAACAAAAGCAGTGGCTAAACAAGACTAATGCCTCATTTGCGGACTAGGCTGATTCCAAACCCGGCGCCCGCAAACCAAAAACGTGTCCTAGACTAGAAGTCGTCCTTCGCCTAAAGGGACGCTTGCGACGACGCCAACCAAGCCCCCTTTAGGCGCGGCGCGGACCGACGACCCTTCGTCAGTCGTCCTTTGGTCGTTAGCGGAGTCCCGGCGGCCACGGACTTACTCGTTGGCCCAGAGGCTCATGAGCGCTGCGAGCCTTAGGGCTCTACTTTCGGTTCGCTAGTGACAGTGGCCACCCCTTGTCTAGGTAGCTTACACAAGGGTCCGAACGAAGTGAGGACGAAAGCGCTTTGGCTTCTTCTTGGATCCGTGCAAGGTAGACAGGAAGGGTCTGCCGGGATGAGCACCCTGGCCCGACGGACCGTACGAACGGTTTGTATCACCTCGCGTGTTACGACCGTATATATAAAGGCTGGGCGGTCGTATAGGCCTAGGTTACCGTAAAGGCTCGGCCTGCAAACAGCGTATACTAATATAGACCAAGAGCCTCGCCTGTGTCCCGCCGCCCCCGCAGGCGCAGCGGCGCCTAGGGGACGAGATACAGCGCGGCGTATCTGCTACGGTTGGACACTGTAGGTCGTTTGCGTTAGCGAGGCTTGCCTTCCCTGAATTAAAAAACGAATAAAATTAAAAAGGCCATCATTAAGGCAAAAAGCGCAATGGCCTCGGTTAAAGCAAAGCCTAAAATCGCATAACCAAAAAGTTGTTTAGCTAATGAAGGATTTCGTGCCACCGAATTGATCAAAGAACTAAACACATTTCCAATACCAATAGCTGCTCCCGCTAAAGCAATAGTGGCCGCTCCTGCTCCAATTAATTTGGCTCCTAACATAAGTGTTTGGTCGTGTATATAAAAAGCAAAAAGCATTCATCGTTTAACTAAACGAGACGGACTCTTATATTATACAAGGACAAGCCCGTGTCTATCTAGAAGTCATCCGACGACTTAAGGCGCCGCCTGCACACTCGCCTTCGCTCGGACCTTACGTACGACCGTAAGGTCTAGCGTCCTATAACCGTCCGGACTCCGGTCATAAGCCTTTCTAAAGTAGCTCATTCATTGGGTCCGAACGAAGTGAGGACGAAAGGGTCCGAACGAAGTGAGGACGAAAGCGGCGGTGGCTACTACTAAGTCCCGACGATTCGTTACGACAGTCACTCTTTAGACAAAAGCTAGAGCCGAGCCTACTTCGCGTACGCGTACCTGGCTTAGCCTTGCTTGGTCGGTCAAAGCCGAACCAGCCAGCGGCGGTGATTACGGTCACAGGCCGCCTTTGGCGTCCTTTTATGGACTATATAGGGGTCGTCCGGCGTAGCCGGTCCTATCGGACTAAGTCGTACAAGACCTGCCACACATGATATAGGCACTTAGAGCTATACAGACGACCCTGGATAGCTACGCCGCCTTCATACTGTTTGTGCAGGAGGAATTACACAGTTACTTACTTACTCACCGGACACCCTTTCGTAGGACAGCCTCCAAACCTAACTACACCGGACTGTCGGACAGTGTCGACCCCAAGAATGAATCTAGCACCTTACGACGGATCGGTCGGGCCGGCTCCTTCGGACATCGAGCGACGACAACGACTGTCTTATTGGTGGCTTTTAGGTAGCGCGGACTAAGAACCTACAGGGAAAAGAGCGGTGATTGAGCTAGCCCCTAGATAGCCGCCCCTGGTCGGGACTCCGAGGCGTCGGCTTTGTGGCCTACAGTCCGAGGAGCGAAGTCCGGACGGCGGCTAAGGGTGACCTTAGGTTGTTTTTCCCTAGGTAGACCTGCCTCCCAAAAACACGCGAGACGACGCAGCCCGAAGGGCGAGGGCGCGACGTTGGAGCACGAAGCGATGACCGTAAGGTCGGTCGAGCCACTTTGCGGTCCGAGCGAAGGAGAAAAACACGCGAGCTTTGCGAAGGGGAAATCGCTTTGGGTCCGAGCGAAGACACGAGGACGAGCGAGCGAAGCCTATCGCTTCCTCCCCTAGAAATAATGGGGGGAGCGGGGGGCGGCGGAGCGTTACGAAGTAACGCGACGCGTCAGAGCGCCGCACGTTCGCTTTCAGCGTTTTCGTCACTTTGTCCTCGGCAGACCCAGAATCGCTTCGCTCGCGAGCTCTGCCGAAGAGCCCCTTGTTCAAAGAGCGAATAAGGACGAGCTTCCAGCAGCGTAGCGACTGAAGGACTAATGTGGTCTCACAGGCCCAAAAAACAGATCGGAGGGCTCCGGAGCGTAAGCTGCCGCCTTTCCACGAAGGAAACACACCCCGAAGGTACGAGCGTTCGTTATCGAGGCCTAAGGTGCGTCTCGTAACGGAGTAGCTGGGAGTATTCGTCGGTTCGGAAAACACCCACACTTTTTTGGTCTACAGTCGTCGAGCACAGCCAGGCGATCTTTTGTAGCGGCCTGTCGTCGAGCGAAGACGACGTATCCGAGCGAGACGTTTGGCCCGACTACGTTGGAAATAGGAGCTATGCACAGGGTATATAAGCGCTTCGGTCGACTTAGGACCGTGCGTGGTACGCCATCCGCCAAGGTACAGTGGACCCGCAAGGCAGGCTTTGCGACGAATCAGCGTCCTCCTCAAGGCGTATAGCTCGTACCCTCAGACCACCGCCGTGCTTACCGGAGCTTTGCCCTTGGTGTACGGATAATCGGTGGGACGGACTTGGTGGTGTGCTCACTTCGTTCGCCCTTCGGTTTCCCAGAATACTAATAGCACGGCTTCCCGCGAAGACGGGCGTTACACGCGACGTTTCTTTGGCGGGCGACATCCGTTATGAGGCATTGGCGTTATATCGCAAATTCTGGTTATAGTAAGCCCACCGGAGAGCAACCCTCTTAAGGCTGAGTCTTTCCCAAAGCCTAACCCCTTAAGGTGGACTTGGACGGACTGTATGCCTAACTTAAGGGCCGCCCTGGCCACATGGTCCGCAGTGGCTTGAGCTGCATAATTAGTCGAACGGCGTGAGCCCTTAAAGCCCACAGTACCTGAAGAACACCAAGTTTTGGTCTGTCCTCGAGAATCGGTTATCGTAATTATGGTATTACCTAAGGTTGACTGAACATAGGCGATGGCGTGTTTTGTGAGCATACGTTGTTGTTTGTTGTGATGTGATCAAGGGCACGGAACTGACAAAAGCGGTACTTAGCACTACGGCCATCTAAGGTTTTGGAAGGACTACACGTGTTAGTCCGGGCGGCGCCGCTTTTAGTGCGTAGTTATGGTGTAAGCGACTCCGCACGGCGGGTGTTGCAGAAAGCGAGCCCGCCGGTTTGTTTTGGACTTTCTTTTTTCGAGTCGAGACGTCCATGTCATGCACACAGCAGCAAGCCAGCCCCGGCCGCTAGGGCTTTTGGTGCGTATGCGTTAGCGCTTAGTATAAAGCACAGTCGGACGACTGTGGTGACCAGTGTTCTAGAGCCCGTCCTCGCTTCGCTCGGACCATAATAAAGACAAGTCGGCGGATGTATCCGCCGAGCAAAGCGCGGCGGCGAGGCTCTAACACGATCGTCCCGGACGGGCCTTAGACGACTAAAGGAACAAATAGAGGCTTCCTAAGAGCATCCGACTAAGCTCGCTTCCGCAAAAGATTCAAGCACCTTTATTGTTTGGCGTGTTTGTCCGGACTGGCTTTCCTTTAGTGGTATGGCCGCCTATAGCACTAAGTCCATTCTGCGCGTCCGGGCGTTGTTGTCGTCGGATCCAGAACCCGTTTTCGGTTCGTCCTTACTAACAGGCAGTCATCCCTCCCGCTACTTCACGCACTTCTCCTCCGCAACCAGACGCTTTTGAGTGTTTATAGAGTCGCTCGCTTGGTCAAGTCCCCAGAGACATACGGACCTCCGTAAGCAAGTGCTTTACACCGACGATCCGTACCCAAAGTGCCCAAGTCCGGACATTCAGAAGACCCTCCATAGGGCCAAACGGTCGGGTCGTCGGTCTACATGTCCGGGTAGGCAGTCGTCGGACTAGCCGCCTGCTTATGGCCAAAGGCAACAACACCGGAGGAGGGGACTCCTGGACTGTTCTATGTCTATACGGTTGCTAGAATCAAGCTATAAGCTATAGATCTTCGGATCGAGCCCCCTTTTTGTGGGCTTCGCTGTCGTTGGTCGCGGCGAGCTCGCGGTATCGACGACTTAGACCCCTCCCCAAGCGCCGGGCTCTCGGACGGCTCGCCGAAAGCGGCGAGGAGCGTACGGAACCGGTTTCCTTTGTGTGTGTTTGGGGCGGCGGGGTCCGACGAGCTTCTTAAGCGAGGAGGACGTCCGTTTCCATCGTCGACCCACCGCTCGGACTCACCTCAGGGCGGGGGTCGCTGCGAAGCTTAGGCGAGCGAAGCTCGCGGAGCTACTACTGGTATCGACGCGCCGCCGGCGATGCTCCGGTCCGAGAGGCGTCCTCACTTCGTTCGGAGCCTATATAAACAAAGGTCATTCCTTCCGCCGCCCCCGCTCCAGCCCTCCTTCAAGCGGACCAAGACTCGCTTCCGAAAGCTCCGAACGAAGGGTTTGAGCGAAGCGAAAACGAAGCGAGCGACGCGTCGCTCGCTATGGCATCACCGCGCCCTGCTACTTGGTGAAGCGACGCCTCCTCGCTCGCTTTGCTCGCGAGCTTTTTTCCCTCGCGAGGAGCAAAGATCACCACGTACTTCGTACCGTCGGTCGCGATGCTTTGCTTCGCACCGCAGCGGACTCCCTTCGCTAGTGTCCCTGCGTCACTCGCTTTGCTGGTGAAAGTTCGCGTAGTAAGTCCGAACTCTCTAGTGAGGACGCGCGGAAGCTCGGCATCGCGCGAGCTCCTTCCTCCAAAGTGCTCGGTCGTGCCTCAGACCACCAAGACTCGCCGCAAGCTCGCACGCACCTAAAAGTGCCGTCCGTCGCCCAGTAGAGGCCTGATAAGTAAGTCCGGCCGCTGGCCACCGGACTCTCGGACCGGACAGTCGCGTCACCACCTCGGCGTCCTCACTTCGTTCGGACCGTACAGCGGTGTGCGCAAACGGACCAAGAGCGCCGCCCTCCCCGCGGGAAAACGACCTCCGAGCGTCCGAATCCACGGTCCGGACGACGCTCTTTGTGTTAGGCTGCGAAGCTTCCAACCGGACGACCTTGTATAGCACGGTAATGGAAAAGTCATATACAACCCCGCCGTGCGTGGCTGGCACCCACCGCACCTCTAGTAGCGAGTGCTTCGTTCCGCCTTTTTGGCCGGCTCCTTCGGAAGACACCAGAGGCGGGGAGCCACCCGTCCTGACCTTCGTGGGACTAAACAAGGAAGACCCTGTATCTCCAGTCTGGACTATATGACAACACCTTCGGGTCCGGACGACCGAGCAAGCAAGCCACCAGCTCGCACAAGGCACGGCGGTAACCCCACCCGAGACACCAAGTCGGAGGTTAGAGGCCGGACTGGCTGTTGCTTATATCAGTTCTTGAAGGACAGTGCCTTTGCCTTTCGGAAGTTTGGCTCAAAAAGCCTCGTGGTCGGTTGTCGTCCGCACCCACTGGTCTTCGAAACCTATGGTGACGCTGGTTTCCTCCCTGCTACAAGGAGGTCGGAGCGTACGGAACCCAACACCAGGTTCCTAGGACTATACTATATTGCTATGTCCGGTGGTCCTATGTGTTCTTCCCAGAGGGTTACACACTGTCGTTCTAACGGACTCGCTATTATCCCCATATTAAGCCAAAGCTTTTCAGTACCGGCGACAGTCCCGGTCTAGCACCAAGGTGTAGTCGGACGGCTGCGCTAAGCATAGCGACACGTCATTCCCGGTCCCCACGCGGAGGAAGCAAGCACTAAAGTGCTTTCCAGCAGACCTCGGACAATCCACCCAAGCCAGACGTTACGACGCAGCTATCCCAGGTCGTCCTTTTTCTGGAAGGCGGCGTCGTCCTTCGTCCGACCCACCAGTAACCACCGCCGGCCAGCACACCCGACGAGCCCGATTGGTTTGGTGTCGTCCTGTGATTGCTTCTTGTCTCCGACAGGGCTGGTGGGTCGGACGAAGGACGACGCCGAGCTAAACAAGAGCGAGGGGAAAAAGCTCGCGAGCACAGAAAAAAACCTAAGAGGGGAATAAACTCGCGAGCTATGCGAGCGAGGGGAATAAACGACCAAACCGAGGGTCCGAGCGAAGACAAACAAACATAGAGCGCAGAAACCGAGCGAGGGTCGACGAAGGAATACATTGCGACCAAACGGTCGACGTTAGGAGACGAACGAGCGAGCGCAGAAACCTAAGAGGGGAATAAACTCGCGAGCTATGCGAGCGAGGGTCCGAGTGAAGACAAACATAGACAAACAAACATAGAGCGAGCGAGCACGCACTGGTCATCCTTCCGCTCTTGGTTGTATAGCCATGTATCCGAAGGAGCCGGTTCACGGTGGAAGCTTCGGTATTAGTAAGGCCCGACTAAAAAAAAGGCAAAGCGAGAAGTTCTTAGACTATGTGCGTTCCGGCGTCCTCACTTCGTTCGGACCCTATTTCTTATAGTGGGCTTTCGTGTCGTCCGGAGTCTAGTCCGAAGGAGCCGGCGGCCAAAAAGACACCGTAAGTAGCTTTTCTCAGAAGCTCGTCCTCGCTATGCTCGGACCCTACTTTGTCCAAAGAAGAGTCTTGGTGAGGGTCCGAACGAAGTGAGGACGCCGGAGCGCAGGGAAACGAGCGTAGCCTTTTTTGTGCTTCATCGCTTCACGGAGGAGGTCTAAGTCCGAACGTTGTACCCTCGTATCGACGGTCCTATGGCGAGTGTAGCACGTCCGCAGAGCCTAACGGTTCGTGTCCGACGGCTTGCTTTGCTTGCTTTCAAGGTTGTCCAGCGGAGTGCCCGCCGCTGTCCTCGCGACAAACAAGCGAGCGTAGGACAAAGCTTCGGCGTACGCGCTTGTCCTCTGTCCTCACTTTGTTCGGACCCTCCTTTTGTGGTTAGCGTCGTCCTGCGTAGACCTCTAGAGGGTCCTAAGTCAAGTCTTGGCCCAGCCGCCCGTACCTAAGCACTAATAGCCTACAAACAGAGGCAACGGTGACTACTCCGGACAAGGCCAGGACTGCTTTTCTACTGATAGCCTTCAATCCTGAAGTACCTACCCGTACGGAGGACTGACGTAGTGGTAGGAACTCGGACATCTAGAAGACGGTTAGGTTTACCTAAACGGTCCCAAATACGGTAAACGAAGGACTCAGGCTCTGATATATGCCCCGACGTGCTTACTACTAATAACCACCTCAAAAGGACGGTCTTGAGCCCTACATCTATAGGACAGCCTTTTGTTCAAGAAGTGCCGCCTGCTGACGGGCACGTCTGGTGGCTTGTACACACCCTAAAGTGCGGACTGCTTTTTGGGGGTCCGTGTGCTGTTCTTTGCTTCTTGACGTCAGCAAGCTTGGCCTGGCGGCCCATAGACGATCTGCGGCAGACTTGGGGTGCTTCGGTCGGCGGGCTTGTGGGAACCCAACAAGTGGCCTTCCGACCTTTACAACCGTATACGAAGATAGAGTAGTCTGGGGCTGCTTGGTGCTTTGGTATAGCACCAAAGACGAGGTTCAAGGTCAGCGGGCCGATGTCCCTTAGCCAAGCTGTGGCCAAAAAGCAGCTTGCTTCACTAGACCAAGAAAGGGACTGAGCTGCGGATGAGCTTGCGGCGGGAGAGAGTTTGTGGTATAAACAAAAACCAAGCTATAGGCCTACTAGCTACTTGACGCCAACCGTACACTTAGTCTCCGCACCACCGGTCTGGCTACGGCTTGCTTTTGTTTAGATGATAACCAGCCCAGCGCTGCCCTAAAACAAGCGAATTATGCTTTGTCGGAACAACGACAACGGATCGCGACAAGCAAAACCACTCCATTCGGGCAAGCGACACTCTTAGTGAAAGGCTCAAGCGCAAACGAACAAGCGCTTGTGCCCCTTTAGCACTCTAGTCCAACTAAAAACGACGAATTCATCTACCACCATCGATAGTGTGAAAATCCACGATTAGCTTCCGCCAGTTTGTGAAGCTCATCTCGTCTTTTACGAACAACCCCTATTTTGTGCGAAGCGTCCAAAATTTCAGCACATAAACATTGATCGAAGCTCATACTCTTTTTTGCGCTACGTCGTTTCGAGGCAGCTTCCAGAAGCCAGCGGATGGCTAAGGTCTGTTGCCGACCTCTAGACAGCAGTGACGGCACCATTTTTGTACTGCCGGAGATCCTAACCTTTTTCACTTCGAGCATCGGTTTGACATTTTCTATAGCGTTGATCAATATGGTGATAACATCACCATTTTGTGATAATCGAGACAAAGTGTTGGATATTATCAAATGTGATTTACTCTTTTTGCCATCCAGCATACAAATATTTATCAATTTCTGTAAACAATGTTTTTGTGGGACAGTCAAGTCACGAAGATAGGACACCGAGTGTCCGCTATTGTGACGAACTGCTATATAAAGTAGCGCGTCTGTCTTTTCAAAGTGTCGGAGCGTGGGAAGTGCCACTATCGAAGCTCTTAAGCTTGGTATGGACATAAAAGGCTGCGTTATCATAAAGAGTGGTTAGGGTTTTTAGTACCATATTTGGATCTGGCTCGACGTCGATGGGCGATTCCTTGTAAATCTTTAACTCCTCTAATACAATGATACTTTACACCAGGTAAATCCTTAACCCTGCCGCCTCTAACCAAGACCACTGAATGTTCTTGTAAATTATGACCTTCTCCAGGAATATACGCAATAATCTCATTTCGGTTGCTTAAGCGCACTTTGGCTATTTTGCGCAAAGCGGAATTGGGCTTTTTAGGGGTTCTTGTGTAAACACGAAGGCATACCCCCTGTTTTTGAGGACACTTATTTAAAGCTCGAGTGCGTTGTGTACGCCGTTTAGTAGCTCTGCCACTTCGAATTAATTGGTTTAAGGTAGGCATCGGACGTTCCGTTGTTTATTTGCTACGTATCTAGGGACATTGGGACAAGCTTTGCTTGGCGTCTATATTAGGGGCCCGTTCGGATCGGACCTGAGTTTCCGGGATGAAACCGGACTTCTCCGCTAACGCCGGAACGGCTTCGTAATTAGAGCTGTCGCCCGCCGTATAGGAGGCGCTTGCTCGGTCTATAATCAGGGTTGATGTCGTTCCGTCTGCATGAGCGGAGTGCGTGGTTAGGACACGTCCGCAGGCCTGTGCGGCTCTCGGTCGTTGCGGCGAGTGCCTCAAGGCCTCTAGCACTACGGATGGTCCTAAGTGTTAGTCGGTCCGAGCGAAGCGAGGACAGCCTTGTCGTCGGAGCGAGAAGACCGTCCGAAGGAGCCGGCTGGTGGAAGATCCGATCCGCCGATCGGGTCGATAACGCTAGTAGCGGCGAGTGTCGTCCGTAGGCGGCTTTGTGGTTTCCGGACTACGCATAAGCAGCGGACGAGGCGGCCGCTCGGGGGCTGCCTATCCTTAGTTCCCGAAGGAGCCGGTTTACGTAGCGTAGGTGCCGAAGACCGGTGCCTACCAGGCGAGACAGGGGGCTGCTTGGGGGTGCAAAGCACTGAAGCACTCCGTCCGGGTCACTAAACCTCCGGAAAGCGCTCGCAAGACACCTTAGCTCTCTGGGTGTCGGACAGGTCTTACTCAAAGGACCCGGTTGGTTCTATGGGTGGACCGTTTCCGCCGACCTGGTGAAGACCAGACCACTCAGAACAAACTCCGGACTTGCCTCAAAGAAGACACAGTCCACGGGTGGGACATAGCGGCAGGCCTGACACAAGTACAGTCCGGTTGGCCGCCGCGGCGCGGTGGTCGGAGGACCGGACAGCGAGCGTCTGTCCGCTACGGGCCTGAAGCCTGGACGGCGGACGCCCTACGAAGATCCGACCGCGGCGGTGGGTGAAGCAAGAGAGACACCGTACGCCACGCTTGCCTTTAAGTGTGCGAGCTTAGACCGTCCAGAGGCTTGCTTCCCTCGTGCTGTAGACCTCCGCATCCAGGACGCTTCACGACCCCGCCACTCCCACAACCTCAGTTAGCGTTAGTTAAGCACTTCCCGAACGTTCCGAAGGAACGTTGCCTTTGGCCAAATCAAGCGTCGTGCAACCGTCGTCCTGCATGCAGGAGTCGGGTCGCTGACTGTCCGCGCAGCGTCGGTACGACGAGGTAAGTCTGGACGGTCCAAGAGCTCGCTTCTTCGTAGAGCTCCTATGTCGGGGTGCTCAAGCTCGCTCACCTAGCAAAGGCACCAATACACAGAGCGTAACAATCTAAGGTGCCCTAGGCAACAAGCCAGAAAGGCGGCGAGCTAGGTAACAGTCGGACTACTGAAAACGACGAGATGTAGGCGGCGGTCTGTGGCGACCGACGCCGCCCCGACTGTCGCTATCAAGGTCGGACTGGACCGGCCCCGCCGGAACGCTTATCCTGTCCGGTTTGGCGGGAAGTCGCGCCCCTAGAATAGGGGCGAGCTAAGTCGAAAGGGTCGCCGCCAGAGCAGGCGAGCGTTAGCGAGCGACATGGACTGTTGCTTCGGGCGGGCCGACGACGACCCTTGATTCGTGAACCTTAGACCATAAGTCTTCATCCCCTTTGATCCGTGCTTGCAAAGTGCAAAGTGCTTGAGGTCTGATAGTGCCGCCTAACAGCCCGCCGTAAGCTCCTGGAGGACGACGACTGGTATGAGGAGTCCGGCTGTTGCACCACGGCTTTCCGTACGTTTCACTTTATTACGGTCCGAGCCCTCTAATAGGGGGGAGGACGACCGTGAACCGGCTCCTTCGGAGCGTACGCCTTTTGGCCTATAGCACACGCTTCGATGCTTGCTCACTTTTTGGAGGACTAGCTTAGTGGTGTCTAAGAAAAAAAAACATGGGTTCGCTAAGTAGGCCGCTTCGGACAGGAGCAGTATCCCTTGGTCATGTACGGCTTGGCCTTTGACTGTCCTATAGTGTCTATAAGGCTCCTACGCTCCGACCGTCTGCGCACTATAATGGGCCAGTGCTGCACTTTGTGGAACCGAGCGACCTTCCACCGTAAACAAACGCTTTGGGGGTAGTGGAGGCTAAAACCGAAGGACACAGTCAGATAGGCTTTGGTTTGTCCTCGTTCGACGGCTTCGATCGACGGTCAGGCCTTTTGGACCACTGTGCCCCCTATAATAGTCGAGCGAAGAATACTTTATAAGTGCTCACGGACGTTTGTCGTAGGGCCGAGCAAAGCGAGGCGACACAGGACGCTAGTGTGTCGCTAACGTGGCCGGGAACTACGCACTTATGTCCGAGGAACGAGGACACCGGTGCTCATGAGCACTTTCTGGTCCGCTATCGTACGTCCGCTCGACCAGATGGAGCTCTCATGTGACTAAACCCAGTCGCTCGCGACGACGCGTTGTTTTTGACCTAGGGAGCGAAGCCGCTCCTTCGGAACGTCCGTTCCGGTACTTAGGCACGGTGTGTCCGTCGCCACAGTGTAGACGACCCGGACGTTCGGCTGGCTTGGCCCGAGCCGCCTCTCCAGCACTCCGTCTCATCGGCAGGTTCCCAAAGAGCGTAAGTAAGCACATCCAAGGTTTCGGACAGACACAGACGGTCTTTTCGTTCGCTAGCGCGAAGAAGGCAACGCCGCAAGGTAAGGACACCACGGTTGCAACGCGTATACGTAGCTTATTTGCACAGTCGCCACACCACGGTTGCACCGTAATCTATATTGGTGGTCTGCTTTGATTTGTCCTCGGACTAGAGGACGGTCACCACTGGTCGACGATCAGACATATCAGGACCCGCCGATTAGGCAGCAGCCGCCATCGGGCTAGAGCCGCCGCGAGCGCTGTTCGGTCGTCCGTTTCGACTGTAGCACATAGGCCTTGTCAATAGCGAGCATTCGCCTAAGCACAAACCGTTGTACTAGACCGCCGCGCCGCTGTAACGGACAGTCCTGACTTTTATGCCATATAGTCCGCCCCTCTTAGAGGGGTCCGAAGAACGGAAGTCGTCGACCGGTGTCTAGTGCCCACTTGGTGGTGATAGAGCGGTCGGTGACTGTTACGATTCGCCACTAGATAGTGCCGTCCGGTTTCGTTCGCTATCGCACCGTAGGGCATTTACCGAACAGGAACGGAAGACCGTGCCTTAGTCCGAGATAGAGGGCTTGCTGGCATCATGTCCGGGCAGCCTTAGGCTTAGCACTGGGGACCCCTTCCTTATTTCAACTTGGTGCTATCGGAGCTCCGGACTGGAAGGCCGTCCGGGCTATCAGATACGTGGTACGGACATATACTTAGACCTTCGCTAACGCCTATCTTCTGTTTGTACCAAGCCGCCGTCGACTGGAACAGTCGGTCTTAGTCGTAGCGATCTAAGGACAAAGGTTCGTATAGGGTGCTGGATTGGGAATCGTCGACCGGACAGGCGACTTTCTTTCTGACAGACTTACCGCGGTTTCGGCCCCCTATAATAGGGGACGATCGGATAGGTCAGGCAACCTAGCTTTCCATCCAGGCGCGCAGTCTCGTCCTTTGGACTGGAAGGTGCTTCCTGTCATCAACGGGTCGTCGCACCGCCATGACACCCAAAGCTCGCCGCAATGTCCGGATGTCGGACAATGCGGCGGGGTCGTTTGGCACAGGTGTGCGGCGGGGTAGAGCAACAGTGACGCTGGTCGTATCCGGGCTGGTCTTGGCCATGATCGACTGTTCCGATCGTACTAAGGATAGACGGGTCGTCTCGAGCGACTGTCTATCCGAAGGAGCGGTCCGCTACGACCAATAAAGGCGGCGGCTGACTAGACCCCCAAAAGGGTCTCACGCAAAGTGCCGTTACGGCACCTGAGGACGAAGAACCGTATCTAAACAGTCTATATATATACGTGCTTACTCTGTAAAGTGTGTCCTGACCCCCGCCGCGAGTGTTCGGTCATGTGTCGATAGCGAGACAGGGAAGTCCGGGCCGCCAAACACTCAAAGCGACAGCCCAACCGAACCTACGATCGGTCCGGTTTTGGGGTGAGATCTTTGGTTCTATAGTTCGATGGTCATGTCATAATAGAGCACGTCCGTCAGATCCAAATACAAGAAAGAGTGCTTAGGACTCAGCGTATTTGGGCTTGCTGTCGGTCCAGGGCCGGGGCTCTCGTTCTATGTCGTCCGGAACTCGTTCGGACTGTCCGCGATAACTCGCATAGGAGCTACTTGAAGCGACGCCCGCCGCGCAGCTACGGACGGTCCTCTGACGAGCGTCTACATATGGGGCGGCGGGCGGCGAGGCCTGCGGAGCGAAGCGTAGTCGCTTCAAGCAGCCGCGCGAGCTCCTTCGTGGCTCGCCGCTTCGCGACTGAGGCCCCAGGCCCGAGCATAGCGAGGACTGTCCGAAAAGCAGTGAGCACTCTGGTCGTCAAGCTATCGCTTCGCTCTGGCCAGACGGGCAACGCGTTTTGGTACGAAGTACAGAGCGAAGCGAATACGAAGGAGCGTGCCCTGCGAAGTCCGTCCTCGCCCTATGGTCTAGGGGCTCGGGGACCACTTTGGGGGCGCGACCGCGTCGCTCGCTATCGCAGGCTCTGCGTCGCTTGCTCTCGCTTCACCACGCCACCGGCCGGTACCTCTGGGTACGAGAATCACCTTAGATAAAGCAAGCCGGCCTGCATACACAGACCTTCAAGGCCATCGAGTGGTGACTTAGACAAGCTAATGTCAGACGGCCCTGTCTATACTTTCTTTTCATTTTGGCAAATCGCTTAGGTTAGCGAGTTAACCGAGTTACCAGAAGAATGGTCATAAAAGGAGTCCGTCGGCCCTATAACCACTAGAAGTGCTGTTCCGCTTTACAGAAGAAAGCAGCTCCGCGGAGCCTGGTTTGCGAAAACACGCAGCTAGGTCGTAACTACACCGGACCCGGAAAACTCAGGTTCGGCTAAGCTTCCGCGAATGCGATAGCTTGTGCCCGTCCGTAAGGCTGGTGACAGGTCTAGCGTGCTGCGAGTAACCCTATGTGGTGTAAACACCACCGTGACTCGCAGGCATAAGTTGGCTTTAAAAAAGGCTGCTGCCTTTCGCACTAAGGTGGACATCAAAGCGCTCGTGCGTGGTGCTGCTACTTACTACACACTTTGCGTTAGGCTTTACCGAAATGCTCCCAAGGGCTAGAAAAAGCAAAATATCGGAACTCTTGAGCCATCTCTAACGGTTCCGATACCACGCGTTTCTCGGAATCATCATAACGCACTTCACAATAACCGCTCAAAGGAAAATCTTTTCTTAAGGGATGGCCCTCAAAACCATAATCTGTTAAAATACGGCGTAAGTCTGGATGGTTGACAAAGTAAACGCCAAACATGTCCCAGACTTCTCGTTCCCACCAACCGGCAGAGGGAAAAATGCTGACCACTGAACTAAGGGGGGTGATTTCGTCTACACTGGTTTGTACGCGAATACGCGAGTTATACTGAACACTTAAAAGGTTATAAACGACTGAAAACCGCTTTTGTCGAGACGGATAATCCACTCCACAGACATCGATTAAGACTCGAAAACGCGTATTACTATGATGTTTTAAAAACCATAATAACGGAAATACACAATCAGCATTCGCATATAAAATACTTTCCTGTTTGGAAAATTGACACTTTTGTATCCATTTAGGTACAGTAGCTATCAAAGAGTTTACAAATAAAGTGGTGTCCACCGGTCTATGGTTTTTTGTTTTTCCGCCTTTTGCTAGCAAGTGTATTTCGGACGCTAGGCTAGGGCGGCGGTGTACCTCCCAACCAGACCTTGGTTGGGGGGTCTGCCCTTACGGCACAAGGCCTTTCGTCCTGAGCCAGTGTCATGGGGCGAGCTTTCTCCAAAACGCGGCGGACGTTGGCAACAAGCCAAGCGCGTGTAGTGTCCGGTCGTCCCTTAAGGACGACTAAGTGGCTGACCGCGGCCGCCGCCCTACAACGCGTAGCGAGCTAAACAGTCTCCGAAGCTCGCCGCTAACGCGTTGGCCCTATTATAAGGGACGATCCATCCGAAGGAGCGGTCGTCGGTCTAGGCCTACTCACATGACCGTCGGAGGAGCGTTCAGAGAACGGACCTTACTGGTGGTCGACGCACCGGACGTCTGTCTCCTTCGTAGACCTCGGATTCATATCGGGCAGGTCTGAGTCCGTAAGTAAGAAGCCGAAACTAGCGTCCTCGCAAACCGTGCGAAGCACGGTCGACCGTCCTCGCTTCGCTCGGACCGTCCTATCGGAGTCGGACCGGCGGGACGCGGTCTACGCTACAGTGGCCACTAAGGGAGGTGCTGGGAGTGTGTCGACCGCCCTTAGCCGTTGCGGACACTACGTAATAGCCACCAAATCCGGCTTCGGACCCTTGGACGGCTCTTTCTGGCCAGTCAGTATAGTGCGTCTTGTTCGACTTTGGCACTGGAAGGTCGGACCGAACTATCCAGCAAAAATTTGGTTATTGGTCCGAGCGAAGCGAGGACGGGACGGTCGGTCTACAAAGGCCCGGACAAGTGCCTGCTTGCTTGCAGCTGGTCAGTCCTCGCAGGCGGTGCTCGGACGGCAGGTCCGTACTTGTTTTGGTGGTGCGTTGATGCGAGTGCCTCTGGAGCGGACAGTGCTAAGTCAACGTACGTGGCGACGAAGTCGTCCCGGACGGCTTCGCTCCTCTAAAGAATGGGGTAGCCGGTGTCCGCACGCACGTCCGAGAAGCCGAGCACAAATCCGGCGACCACAGTGCGCTGAAGCGAGAGCCGACGACCTCTGTATCCTGAGTGCTATACGGGCATAGGACGACGTCTAGGGGGCTGGTCTTACTTGGTACGTTGCTTTGGTTCGAGCGGAGACGCCGCTACGGAACGCTACGGAGACACCAGTCTCGTTCTGGCAACCCCTCCAAGAGATAGGACACTGTCTATTACGTCTATCGATATATGTGTCTATATTTTCGTTTGGTTGGACGCCGCCACAAAGCGAAACCGTCCGTAGGAGCGAAGCCGGGCAGACTGGTATACCGTGCCGGTCTTGGTCGACCGTGTATAGACCGCCGTTCGGTGCGAACGCGACGACATAGACGACCCCTCTGCCCCCTCTATGGTAGGCGAACGGACGGCGACTTTATGTGTGTCAAGGCGGGGGGTACGGGGCCTCCAACACCACTCTTCAGGAGGTCCGCAATCAGGTAAGGCCCGGAATAACCAAGCACCTATACAGACGGTCCGTGATGCGTACCGAGCGAGACTTTACCCTAAACAAACGACGAGGCTGCGGCTGTCTGTCGTCCGGACCTGGAGATTCATATAGGGCAGAGGCTATAGGCTGACCACCGATCAAACGCTCCGATCCGGACATGACATGGCCGCCGGTCTGTGTCCATATGTCAGTTTCTATAATCCGAGCCTTGGTTTGTGGCCGGTGGTGGCCACGCTGAGGCTTGCCACAGAGCTAAGGACACTGTTCAGCGGACGCAAATGGACTACAAGGGGAATAAACTCGCGAGCACAGCGAGCGAGGGGAATTCGCGACCAAACGGTCCGAACGAAGTGAGGACGTGCGAGCGAGCGCAGCGTTGAGGGGAATTCGCGAGCTATCGAGCGAGGGGAATAAACTCGCGCAGCGTTGAGGGGAATAAACTCGCGAGCTATGCGAGCGAGGGTCCGAGTGAAGACAAACAAACATAGAGCGAGCGCAGCGTTGAGGGGAATAAACTCGCGAGCGCAGCGTTGAGGGGAATAAACTCGCGCAGCGTTGAGGGGAATAAACTCGCGCAGCGTTGAGGGTCCGAGCGAAGACTTTCATAGAACGAGCGACCAAACGCGAGGTCCGAGTGAAGACTTTCATAGACAAACAAACATAGTGCGAGCGAGCGCAGCGTTGAGGGGAATTCGCGAGCTATGCGAGCGAGGGGAATTCGCGACCAAACGCGAGGTCCGAGTGAAGATAAACATAGGGGGAATAAACTCGCGAGCGCAGCGAGCGAGGGTCCGAGTGAAGACTTTCATAGTGCGAGCGAGCGCAGCGAGCGAGGGTCCGAGTGAAGACTTTCATAGTGCGAGCGAGCGCAGCTAAGAGGGGAATAAACTCGCGAGCTATGCGAGCGAGGGTCCGAGTGAAGACTTTCATAGACAAACAAACATAGTCTAACCGAGCGTTTGTGGCGAGGCGGCCAGGCAGGCGCCTATCCGAAGGAGCGGCCGGGCGCTTTAGAGTCTGGGCACCCAAAGCCTATCCGAACAGAAGAGTATTTGCCGATTTAGTGCAACTCACCTATCGTCCTTACAGTGCTCCATACCGCCGTAAGCTAGGCAGTGGTCGTCCTTCGTCCGACCGTCCTATCCAGCGGCCGCTGTTGCGACGCGGCTACCTTAATGAACCCCGCTGTCGTGCTTCGCATCGTCCGACGGACAGCGAAAGTTGGCCGGACTATCTAGAGGTTGATGTCCGAGCTAAGAAGGTCTCTGTGTGTACGGCCGCCCTAGATGAGCGCTCCGAACAAGGCAACCGGCGGTTGGATAGCGCCGTAAAAGTGAAGTCGGTCTATAGAGCGGCCCGTAGGTCCGCGCTTTGAGGCGGGGGGACCACTGTGCTAGCAAGGGTTATGCGTTCGGACCGTCTCGCTCGCAAAGCTCGCTCGTTCGTCCTCACTTCGTTCGGACCAAATGAAGTGGTGGAGTTTTTGTTTGTCCGGCCGTCGCCGTCGGACGCTTCGGGTGCGAAGCACAAGAGTGTCCGGTGTCCGGTCACCTCCGGACGTATCGGAATAGTCCGTCCTCACTTTGTTCCTCTAGAGGGTCCGAGCATCGCGAGGACGAAGCACTAAGTAAGCCCTTTTTGAGGCGAAGAGTCCAGTGAGCTAATACGGACGGGGAATTACGTGCGACGGCCACACTGGTGATCGGAAAGTCCGGGTGTCCTCCCCACACGGCTTGCTTCCGCCGAGACGCCTTACAGAAAGGAGGACTCAGGGCTTGGCTGTATCGAATGCGGATGCGAAGCACAAGAGTGTCCGGACACTGAGCTTTCGGTCGTCCTTGTGTAGCGGCGGCGACACCGGCTCCTTTATAGGGGACAGTCCTCACCCAAAGACCACGCGCTTACCACCAGTCCGGTGCCACCAGCCCGGCCGGGGCCTCCTTTCCCAGTGATGACTTGGCCGGATTTGCAGGCGGCAGGCTTGCTCCCCAGCAAGTCCGGACCCCCGCTCTCGTCTCAGTCCTTAGTGACTTCTGACTCCGGTCCGGTGTGGTCTTTGACCCGATAGCACCTGAGCATAGCGCCAGTCCGGCGGCTCGCTGTAGTAAGGCCTCGTCCGGAGATCGGTTGCTACAGCGTTGCTGTAAAGCAACAAGCCTAATCAAAGTCGTCGTCCGAAGGAGCCGGTCCGGGGCGGGCTTCCTCTAAGTGCTTGCAGGCGCGACCCCATCACGTGTTTGCCGGCAGCAAGCCATTCCGAAGGAGCCGGTCCGAGGCCATACCTTGATTTACCACTTTTGTTCCACAGCTTCGGCGCCCAACCAAGCCGCCACCAGACCCAGTCGGGCTAGCTAATCTGGCTGGTTGGGACGACACAAAGCGCCTGCGCCTTCCAGGAGTCTTCCGGTCCGGATAGATAGGCCGGAAGCGCTAGTAAGTCGTCTAGTCAGTCGTAAGTGAGGTCAGTATAGGCGTGAGGCCGGCCTACGAAGGTCGTCCGTTCTTAGCACATGGTTTGCCGAGCTGCTGCACTTAGTGGACGCGTCGTACGCCCCATACTTAGTGTGATGTTCCGACCTGCTTTATCACCAGCCCGGTCCGATTTTGACCAAAACGCGAAGAGGCAGGCGCGCACGCAGGCCAGGGCCCTCTAGGTCACGCACACGTAAGCAGGAAGACTGCTAGCGGGCCTGAGAAGCGTGCTTCCGAACCACGAGCGCTGCCTGAGTCGCCGCCGTTTCGCTATCGCTCGTACAAGGTCCCGCCGGAAGCAAAAGCACTCTATAAGCCTTTACTAAACACTGAAGAAGAGTAGTGCGCGTACTAGCGCACTACTTGGACGTACACCAAGCTTCTAGGCCTTCGGATGTGCTACTGTAGTCCAGCAGCCGCCGTCCGTCGACAAAGTAACCAAAGTCCGGGAGGGACCGCGAGTCTTTTTGAGGAAGCAAAGCCCAAATAAAGTCCGATACGGAACGACTCTTTTGTGGGCTTCGCTCCTCTAAATAATGGGGGAGACAGTGCGGCCACAGAAAAAGTATAGACCGGACGAGCGAAGCGAGTCCTGCATGGCGAAGCGTTAGCTTGGCCACGCCCCCATATAAAGGTCCGGCCAGGGGCGGGCGGGCTGCCGCCAGGAGCCCGGATCGCCCGGACGGTTAGCCAAGTCGACCGTACGACCAGACGAACGGCCGTCCGTAGACCGCCGCTGAAGCACGATACTGTCCTTAGGACGTGAGCGGGACCTGCTTGCCCGGTGTGCTAAAGCACTGTGCTTCTAAGTGCTACTACTTACAACAACGTATGATCCGATCAAGCTTTGGTTAGGTATAGGCCTACAGCGGTACGCAAACCGCCGGAAAGACGGACAGGATCAAAGCGACGTAAGCGAGTCGACGGCCTACCTAGCGCGAACGCTCATCGGTGGTAAGGACACTACTTGTTTGTGCAAGTCCGGCGTCCAGCCTAGCTGTTGTCGTCAGGCGGCTGACATGTGTCGCTATGCTAAGGTCCTCTGTCGACGTACGCCCCCAAGACGTGGTCATGTGCCTCCAGTGCCTGAGGACTGTTTGCCTAAGGTTCTCGTGGCTTTGTCGGCGTGCCGCCGGATCCGGGAGGATACCGGTGCGTTGCCTTTGGTTTACTAGAAGCGAACCGCTAGTGAGCCTGTGTGACCAGCCAAAGCACTCTGGCGTATAACGGTCTAAGCCAAAGCATCGTCTCCGGTCGTCCATAGGCGTCTATGGAGGTTCCGTCAGGACCGGCGGGCGGAGCCTAGCAAGCGTAACGTTGTCCTAACACTCAGACTGTCCAGTGGTCCTCGCTATGCTCGGACCGTACTGTTGGCCTTACATAGATCGAAGCGTACGAAGCTTGCACTGTAAGGCCGGGTCGCTAGGACCGTCTTCTTCGCCAGAGACGGCGGAGACACGCTCTTAGTCGTCTGCGAGCCTGCCGGTAGTGGTACGCTTGTTTCGTCCAAGCAAGCCGCCGGACAAGAGAGCCTATACGCTTGTTTCGGTCCGACAGGACAGTCCACCAGCCGACTCTGAGCGACTGCGACACTTAGCACGTTAGCACTAAGCGCTAACGCCGGAACAGTCCGCTTGCTCCGTAGGACGGCGGGCGGCCTTACGCACTCTAGCTTGCTTGACACTTGGCGACCCACAACCAAGCTTGACACTTTGCTACCTCATATTCTAGGGGACGGACTTGGTTCGAAGAACACCACTTAGTTAGTGCTTTGCGGTGCCGTACGGAAATGGGCAAGCTAGCTTTAAGGCAAGCTTGCTTTTGTGGCTTGCCTTTCTCTTTCAAACAGCAAAAAACAGACACTTTGACACAAGAGAGCTATCCTCTGTCTCCGACAGCAAGCGCTCCAGTACAAAGCCAAAAAGCAAAACTGATAGACACATTCGATAAAGCACGACACTCGGTACGCACGTAATAAATCACGCAAAGTGGTGCGTATAAACTGCTTAGTACCATTTCAAGTTTTTTCTGTGCAGTTGATTACTTATGCTATAAACCGCCCCGAGTGCTGCAAACACAAAGCCAATCCAGACACAAAACATAAAGGGTAATTGCATTATAGAGGTTGACCATCCGTTTTCGGCACTACCTGCACCCAGTACGCCATAAAAGTCCGTCAACAGGTTAGTATGTATAGCGACCTTGGTGGTACTAAACTGTTGATTGGCCAACCCGAATCGTTTTTCAGGAAACATACATAGTTGTCGTGGCCATTGAATGGCGGGCGGCTTGGCCTTAAAACAGGAGTAAGCCGCCTTGATTTCAGCAGCACAAAAGCTATTTGTAGCCCATGACCTTTTGGTGTTGAAAACGCCGCCAGTGGTCAGGCCTAAGGCGTTAGGGGCTTGACCTATACATATGGCCTCGCTCAAAGGCAGCCCCGTTTGTCTAATAACAAAGCTAACCCAGTTTGGAGCAAGTGTCACGTTAGCCGGCGCAATAGCGGTTGGCACTCCGGTTTGTACCGAACCGTAGCTCGTGTTTAAGCCGAGCATTTCGCCGCCGGGCGGCGTCAACTGTGTTATCGCCGCGGCGCCCCTAGGGCCTGTCAACTGTTTATAAAACACAAGGTTGCCACAAATCGCATGAAAGGTCGGTCCGTAATGGTGATCAATACCCCTTAAACAACATATTTGATTGCCTAAAAGCCTCTCAGAGCCATAACGCAATACGTACGTCAACTGTTGCTTTTGTGTGTTCGATAAAAGAACACCCGTAATAAAGAACACAATACCGGCATGAGCTATCTGCATGTTGCTAGCGCTACCCTTAGGGTTAGCACCCGGTGGTGCATTTATCGCCAGATATCGTAAGGGTAGTGCTTTGGCTCTTTGGGCCATAGAGTGCCTCAAAGGCCTACGCTTGGGCGGTGCTAAAAGCAGACAGCAAAAGACCACCAAACAACCCACACCATAAGCGGCGTCTACAAAAGCAAACCCGGCGTTGGTTTTGTTTAGACTGAAAAACGGATAATCAAGGCCACCGCTAAATAAGGCTTCCATACAGCTGTTGTTCCGAGTGTCTTTGCGTATAAAGTGACCGACAAAACCGGACGTGGTTTTTGGTTCCAGGTCCGCACCTGTTTGTGTCTATAATCCGTCCAAGAGGCCTGCTGCACCGAACACAAGTGCTTCGCACCGTACCTTCGGAGAATCGGATTTATTGCTACAATTGGTGATTTGTTGTCGTCTTTCTGTTATTCTAGCGTAAGGCGGCTTCGTCCAGTCCGGTCTGGCTCGTACGACGGTTCCAGGCCTTACGTGGTGCTTTCTATGTGAAACAGCGGCGTAATCACCAACGTAATGTCTTCGTGACGGAATATGGTGAAAGACACAAGCTTTCGCAGTCTGACGTGGGTGATGACCTAGCCAACCGCGCCGACGGCCCGCTAGGTCCGCTCCGTATACGTTAGTGTGCTTCGCGCCACCAACCAATTTGTACAAAAAGTGGTCCGCTACTTGTACGGGCACTGGGAAGGGCTTCTCTGGAAAGCTAACCATCCGTAGTCCTTTGCCAATACGGCTCCTTCGGAGGCGCCCGAGCTACCCGTGGCGACCGCTCCTTCGGATAGGCTAAATAGGTGCACTACAGTAACCAAATCGTGCTCTCGCTCCACAACCGGAACAGCACTACTTATAGGCAACTAAGCAACGCAACGCAATCAAGGGTCGAGCGAAGCGAGACGTCCTCACTTCGTTCGGACCCTTTTTGGAGTCGCCAAGCTTTGGGCGACCTTCCTTGGGGAGCTGCGGAGCTGCGCTCCGCCCTTCGCTGGAGCGTCCCAAACAAAGGTCACGCGTCACTGAGCTCGCCCCTCTATTTTATGCGCGAGCCTTCGGCTCCGGCGCTACTTGTAGCGACGCCCGCAAGCTTAGGTCCTTTGCTCGCGAGTGCCCTTGCTTCGCGATAGCTTCGCGACGCCTTCGAGCGAAGTAGCAGGGCGGCGTCGCGAAGCCCGAGGGTCATCCCGCCGCCGGCCGAGCTTACGCTTTTAGGTCACTAGCCCTTCGCTCGGGCCACGGCACAGGCCAAAAAATCATCGGGTGTGCTTCTTCGCCCCATGTAGTGTGTCGTCCTTATTACGCGAGCACTTAGGAGCGCACGATGCAACTGTCGTCCGACCGTTCGTAGGTCGGACGAAGCTGCACTTAGGTCTGTACTTCGTACCAAGCCGCTAAGGCACAACACGGGCTTATTAGGACGAACATGACCACCAAGCAGGCCGGACTCAAACGTGCTAACGAACCGTCGCTCTTGTGGAGGACTTGGTCTTGGACCTCCTTTGGGATACACTCCGACTAGCCACCGACGTTATACGGTCACTATGCGTCCGGCGGGCCTTTTTATTCCGCAACGCTTCCACGACGAACAGAGCCAATTAGCTCTTGGTTAGGACAGAACGCCGTAAGCTCTTAGGATGACACCTCGCTTACTTACCACTTGCGGCCTATTAGCACCTGGAAGCACGCAAGGTTAGGTTGGCTTTCTTGAAGGAACGGCGCTTGCTTTTAAGCCACGACCACAAACCAAGTGAGCACCGACTTTGGACTGCTTGAACGCACGCAAGCAGGGCCGCCGGCTTCGGTTACTTGAAACGGAAACCACTAAACACGGACAAGCAAAAACGCAATAAACCTCAAGGATTAGCCTGTTCTCGTCCTTTGTGGTGGACACTCGGACTGAGACAAGGACGCCGCCGCGGTGCTTAGGTTCTTACGACTAGGTCTTATGGCTAGGCTAACAAAGCACTCTTTGATGTAGTATAAAGCGCATGGCGGTGGAAGTGCTTTTACCCGACCGGGACTTGCTTATTAGAGACGCCCGGTACGGTTCGCTAAAGCACAGCACGCTATTCCCCCCCTACGTAGGAAGGAAGGAAGGAAGCACTTGCTCGTCATTAGCGGCGTCGTCCTTCGTCCGACCCTGAGACGGTCGACGACCTGCAGGTACTCCGACAGGTGGACGCGACGGACCTACGTAAGCTCTGAGGCTTCGCTGCGGTCGCTGACGAGCAAGGAACCGGTCCAATATACACTAGGTCGCACTTATAGACACAAAAGCTCTAATTAGACTGCCCTTCAACCAAAAGCACGACATGTTAACACTTACCCCAAGTACGCTCGGACAGCTGACGCGGTGGTTAGCACCGACGTAAGCTCTTAGGTGTCCTACACAAGCGGTCGCTTACTAGCGACTTCGGCGACGATTACGGACAGCACTATAATAGGTCCGAGATACAGGGCCGAGCGAAGCGAGGCACAGCGCCGCCGCCTATCGCCGACATGTTGCGTTCATGGTGATGAGCTCTACTGTAGTAACCACAGCCTTTAGCTTAGGCGGCCTAGCAGGTACCGAACCAAGAACCGAAGCGCCGGCGGTGGAGGAGGAGGTGGTTTCACCATGTTAAGGCTGGCACGCGTTCGCTCGTGCTTAGTCATGACCACAGCCCCGCAGGAAGTAGGCAGGTAATCGCACGAGCTAAGACGACCCACTCGACGGACACTACATAGCCACGATGCAACGAACCGGTGCTTCTTATGGACAGGACGGACGCACGGAAGCCTTGCGTTAGGTTAGGTGCCTTAGACCACAAACATCGGACTATCTAGAGGTGGGACGCCATACGGAGCGCTAGCACTGCTAGCGTTGACGGTCCGAGCGAAGCGAGGACTGGGGGCGTCGCCTGGCCATCGCTTCGCTACTGGTCTTCGCCTTCGGATCGGACCGTCCGTAGCTTCGATCGGAACCTCCTCGCCGTATTCGTCTCGGACCGTCCTCGCTTCAACAGAAAGTCCTCCCCTATTATAGGGGACACAACACCTAAGCTTTGCGTCGGACAATGTGTCCTGACCGACCCAAGCCTTCTGCCTCGAGAACGCTCGTCGTCACCAGCCTTCACCAGGCGTTTTTTTCCTGCGGCGGGGTTAGTCGTTACGCTCCGCCGTAGGCGGGGGTAAGTGCTTCGTAGACGCTTCGCTCGGACACATAGGCAGTCTTTCGTACGAGCGTATGTAGGCGGGACTGGTGTCGTCGAGCTCAGAAGACTGACATGGGAAGGCACCGGCTAGCACTTTGCTGGAAGCCGGATCGTCCGACGCCTAAAGCACTAAAGCAAGCTTGCAAGTAACCGCCTGAAGCACTAACAGCAACACTAAGTCCTAGCGGTCCCGGTCCCTACGCTCTTTCTTCTAAGAGCCAGCGAGACGGCGCCTCGTACGTCGCCTGTCCGGCGGCCGCCGGCTCCTTCGGAGACGGGAGGTCGCCATCTTAGACACGCCAGCCTAAAGCGGGCTCGCTTCGTTGCTCGTCGGTGGTCATGAAACCAAGACCTCCCAACGACCCAACCGCGCGGACCTGGATAGAGCCGGCCTGCCGTAGGCCGGCGGTCGAACGGACGACCTTCATCACTAAAGGCTACGCCCCTATTAATTCTAGGGGACCGTAAGGCGTCGCCTACTGGAAGGCCAGCGCCGGTGCCTGCCAAGCCCGGACACTTGTTCGTTCAATCACCCAAGCGGGACGGAAGGTCACCGACCGGTCTTTGGGCCGGCAGTGATGCTTTTCGTTCGTTTGTTGCGGGTGGCTGTGGCAACCTCTATGCTGGAATGGCCCCCAACTTCAGAGCACACGGTCGCCTTTGGTACATAGCGTAACGGTGCGTAATGCACATAAACAAGCAAAAGTAGTACACCACCACAGAGGGGCACGATGGTGCCATTAAAAAACGGAGCACCCGTGGACACATCTCTCGTAAAAAGCCATTGAAAGCAAATGGGTGCAGCAGTACCACAAAGCACCACGGCACAAATGATGCACAAGAACATATTTTGTAATTGCAGTATTTGTTCTATTTGTGTTTTATACAAAAGCCGCTTGCTCCGGTTTATATAGATAAACCAATTTCGACCGGATATCGCAGTGATACACATAACAAAACACAATAACACTAAACCTCTTGTGGAATCGGTCGCAAAACTATGGACGGAGGCCAGCAAGCCCGAGCGCACAAAGAAAGTTCCCAAAATACTAAACACAAAAGTAGCCATATTGAGAAATAAGCTCCAAGAATTGAGTCTAGGGACACTCACAGAATGCAGGCATGCTGTAGCACAAAGCCAAGGCATTAAAGACGCATTTTCTACGGGATCCCAGAACCACCAGCCACCCCAACCAAGCTCATGGTACGCCCACCAACTGCCCAGTAATATACCCACGGTTAAAAAACACCAACAAATAAGCACCCATAATCGAACCTGTTGCCAACTGTCGTTACTTTTCGTCTTAAAGGGGAGCTTTGGTCGTGCTTCTGCAAGGCGTCGGTGCAAAAGAGTATCAGGCCTTCCGCTGTGAGTAAGCCTTTGTGGCAACAACACCTCGTTTGGACCCCGCTCGGTGCCGCCTGAAAAACAGCACACCAATTCCCCCCTTATTGTACCAAACATACGGCCTGTACGGCCTTCTTTTTCGGCCTTTTTGTTGTGCCGCCGAAGGCGCTCTTTTGCTACATACATGAAAGCGACGTTTGTTGTTTGTTGTTAGACAGAAACAAGACAGAAACTGCTAAACGACCACTCGAACCGTGGTTACAACAACAGCAAAGGCACGAGTCTGGTGGGTGCTGTTTTGTTGGTCCGAGCGACCGGAGGCGTTCGTCCCTCCAAGGCCTATGGCTCTTCAAGGTCGGTTGTCCGTCCTCACTTTGTTCCTCTAGAGGGTCCGAACAAAGTGTTTGAATAACACGCAGGCCTAAAGCCTTATTTCGAAGCCAAAAAGTGTTTTCGTGGGGTGGTGCACACAGCGACCGGGCAAAGGCAAACCACCAGAAAGGCGGCTACTTAGGCGTTCCCGGCCAGCCCTGCGCAGCGGTCCGAGGGGACTGTTGCTTTCGCTTGAACACAACCCGCCGAGACAAGCACCCGGCGAGGCGGGCTAGACTGTGATACCGTCCGGCTGGGCTGGTGCATGCACTAACGCTCCGGTTACCAAGGCACTCTGGTCTTATACTACGGTTTTTAGCGGGATCGGCCAACGACTAAGTAGGACCGTACTTAGCACCGTGCACCACCCCATATAGGGTCACCACCGCACCTTCCAGCCACCGCTCCGGCACTGGCCTACCTTGACGTAAGTCAGGAATAAAGTACCGACCTTGAAGTACGATCGTTCCGTACGGGGCACGCACTAGTTGTGCTTTCCTGTAGTCCGGACGCACCGTCGCAGGCTTGCCTTGGAGGTACGCCAAACCTGCTGTGGGTAGTCGTCCGAGATCCGGCTGTACGGAACACACGCACTTTATGACTTACCTTAGGACGAGCTGCTTCGGATGCGTGGTCAGTACTACCCCGTTTATTGGTTGTTTTGTGATAGTGCCCCGCCGTGCCACCTTGCTGCTTGGAGAGTCCGGTCTGGCCTTGTGTCTCCGATCATCGGATGTCTCGGATCGGATGTCTCGGATCGTCCTCAGGAGGCCCGTGTCGCAATAGACGGACCACGGGCCCCTATTATAGACGCCAAGACACAGAGCCCGGACCGTCTGCTAAGCAGATAACCACAGGCATGACAAGCTCCTATTTATGCAAAATAATGCAACAAGCCAAAACCTGCTCCAGCGATAGTCCTGGACTTAGCCAAACAACAGTCGTAAGGGTACCGACTATGTGGCCTTATTCTTCTTTATTAGCGCAAAAGGGGACTCCAAAGGGGGTCCGGCGTACGGTCGGTCAAATAGTAGACAAAAACACTTAGTACCACGACGTACTTTTGGAACGCTCAATCACCACCGTTGCTTTGGTTAACTAAACAGCAGGGGCAACGCCGCCAAAAAAATGCGGTTTGCCAGTAACCCTAGGCTGTCGACGAAGGCATTGAGACCAGCAAAAGCTAAACCCCACAGCACTAGCCACATATCCAGCATAGATACAAGGTGGGTGTATGACTAATAGAGGATCTTGTAACACTGGATTCAGTTCCGCTATAGAATTCATACACAAAAACTGGCTTTTAAGGAACGGATTAGAAGTGCCTAAGCAAAAGGCGGAAAAAAACACTAGAATGCTTTTAAAACAAAGTAGCGGTTGACGTAACCTTTGCGCTTCTTTCCAAAAACGGCACAACGACACGCGTAAACACCGGAAGTCTAAAGACAAGCGCACCCCAATAGCTTGCTGGCTTATATGAGGGCCTTGCCCCTGAGTCACCACCAAAGGTTCTTCAAGGCTGCGGTTTGAAGATGGCCAAGATCGTGGGTTCAATTGGGGCTGTTTCATAAAGGAGACACCGTGATCCATTTCGTGATGTGGCGTGCCCGTCCAGGGCCTGATGTTGGGGGTGGCTAAAGCCATCCGTGGGCGCCAACACACTATGAAGCCGTACAAACTTAAAAGCCAACACCATAAGAGGAGGCTGCCCTCGTGATTAGACCAAGTGGCGGATATTTTCAAAAATAAAGGTGTATTAGCATTAGAATTAGTATAGATATTATAGAGGGCAAAATCAGAACACATGTAGCAAGCCACAGCACCCAAAAAGCATATGGACAATATGACAAAAAACTGTGTAATACTCCAAAACAGATTGTGGTGTTTCAAGGTGAACGCCAGGCACAAAGCGAGCATTAAGCAATAATGACTGACTTCGTACGACATAGTCCATTCGGTGTTATAAGCAGCTCCGCACCGTCGATTGGTTTCGATAGACACAAGAAGGAGGCGGCTTTATGAGGCTCCGACTACTACGACTTTAGGTAGGCGCCGGGCGGCCGGTGTGCTGTTCTTTGTACTAGGGTTACGGAAGCAGTCAATCCGAGCGCCAGGCAGCGCATGGCTGCCTCTGTGACCCATTAGAGCCAAGGACCGTTCGGAGTCCTACGGACCTATGGGTCGTCGGACTGTATATAGCGGTAAGTCTACAGTAAGCGCAGGCTCGGGCTGCTTGGTTGTCGACCATTCCGTTATAGGCCCCTATTATAGGGGCTCTAAGGAACCCTAGCCAGGCTCTCCCTGGATGGGACCGGCGGCCGGCCTCCCCCTATTATATTGGGGGGCGGCTTTTCCAGAGCCCGCCGGCTCCTTCGGATGGCCCTGGACGGCAGCCAAGCAGTCCAGCCAACAGGCAGGCATCGGACTGTAGCTTCGCTCGCGGTCGTAGCCTGCCGCAACCTTTGTGGCCAATGGCAAAGTCGGTCCCTTGTGCCTATGGACTGGTCCGATACGGCTACTGTGTCCGATCCGTAGCCCATCTGTCTCGCGGAGCTCGACCGACGCCTATATATACGTCAGTCCGTTAGGCACTAAGAGCGAAGCTGAAAGAGCGCCTATGGCCGCCGCTGTTGTCTAAGTAGAGGCGACCTACTATAGCAAGGCGGCCGCCTCGGGGCGTCCGGGTCGTCTATTCCGGGTAAGGACACACAGATACGGCTTGTGCTTCGCCTAACTCGGCCTCGTCGGAGCGTGTTGGTCGGAACGAAGGCGACGACGGTTAGCACTATGTTTTTAGGGCAAACACTTTCCGGTCGTCCCGAGGCGGCCGCACCACTCCGAAGGCGGACCTGCTCCGGTCCAGGCTCCGTCGGACCGGACAGCCCTTAGGTCGTCAGCGACGGTATTTGTTGGTCCGGATCGGAGAAGGTCTTAGTCCGTTGGGACGGACTGTGCGGTATAGACGTTAGCCGTCTGTTTGCTTGCCTGTTTACGCATGACCACCGGGAGGCCTTCGTGGTCGTTTGGGCGTCTTATAGTTATCCGATCCGGTGTGGTGACTGGACCTTCGGACATGGAAAAGTGTACGACCTATTAGCACCTATAGCCCGGGTCTGCTGGACCACGCAGCTCCTTGACTCCGCACGCCGCCCATCATAGAAAGGGCGGCCGTCGTCCGCCGAACTCGGAGAGCTTGTCCTATGCCGTCAGGCGAAGGGCCCGCCGTGAGTTAGCCAAAGGCTATCTAATTACGGTCATTCCCGCTGCTGCCACACAGGCGGTCCGAGGTCTGGACTTTGCATAGAGGACTAAGAGCTTGGGGAGGGATCCGTCCGGAATCGGTCGACACAATCGTAGTAAGGCCCGCCGGCTCGCTCCGCAGCGATCCGAGCCGCACCACCTTACGGCTGTCGAAGACCAAGAGCCCTCTCGTCCGAAGGTCCGAGACAGACATCCAAAAGACGGCCGTTCCGCCCGCTCCTTCGGACCCATCGGCCCCTTCGTCCGATCCGAGACATCCGAAAGCACGTACCGATCAAACGTACTACTTTATGTTTATAGGAGGTTGAAGAGGAGTCTTCAACACGCGTCTAAAAGGTTTGTGTTTTACAACCATTCGTCGGCGTTTTTGCTAAATCTTTGGTCTAAGGGTCTTTAGTGTAAGGTAGCCTATAACCGTACGAGGGTGTGTGACTATTTGGTTGGAGGGCGGCATAGCCAAAATACGGCGGGACTGGAAGCTAGTGTTTAATAAGACAAAAAGCAAAATACGATAGATATGGCTAAAACAAAACAAATTCAGAATTTTACTTTGAATTTTGGACCTCAGCATCCAGCAGCCCATGGTGTTTTACGATTAGTGTTGGAAATGCATGGGGAAGTGGTGGAACGTGCTGAACCGCATATAGGATTACTGCATCGAGGTACCGAGAAATTGATTGAGTATAAAACTTATATGCAAGCTCTGCCCTATTTTGATCGTTTAGACTATGTGTCTATGATGGCACAAGAACACGCTTTTTCTTTAGCGGTCGAAAAACTGTGTAATTGTGAGGTTCCATTACGAGCTCAATACATACGAGTTTTATTTTGTGAGATTACCAGAATTTTAAA
>JFJP01039112.1_pt1 | contig 37779 bp, 49 predicted proteins | sample 431651 | NCBI WGS metagenome assembly JFJP01 (sample SAMN02602958, study PRJNA72255) | Microbial mat metagenome, whole genome shotgun sequencing project. | biome: fresh water; feature: sink hole; material: water; isolation source: purple microbial (photo- and chemosynthetic) mats found in... | reverse complement strand
GCGTAGATGCAGAGAAGATCGAGAATTTACTGAAGCTGATGCAACTTTTTGGCCCGTCAAATTGATGGATGGAGGCGAGCTTTATTATTATTGCCCAGGGAAAGCAACTTGGGATCATAAAACGGTGTTACTATATAATTCATTGCTTATCACAGTTGAAACTGGATTGCCTTATCAAGCTGGTGGTGTAATAGATCAACCTGCTTGGTGGGTGGAACTGGCTTCTGACTTCCTGACGAGGTACAATGATTTAAGGTTCTACTCAAGGGCAAAAGCAATCCTTGGAGACGGAAAGGCCGCAGGTGCAGGGAAGCAGCAAGGCGCGCCAAAAGGAAACATCCGACGATAGGCTAAGGAGGGTTCATCATGGCTGTAACAAAGAGCAATCTTGAATATAAACTAAGTTTAGAAACTAAAGAAGCCCAAAGAAACACAAGAAAATTCAAAGGTGATGTTAAAGATCTAAATGATACTATAGAAATTCAAAATGATAGTTTGTTAGCTATTCAAGATAATTTAAAGGAAGTAGAAGCACTCTATAATAAGGTTTCAGCTTCATTGTCAGTCGTAAACACGGAAACTGAAAAATATGTAAACGCGTCTAATGAGCAACTATCTACTTTTCAAAAAATAAATAATGTTCTTGAGTCTATGACCGGATATATTGACAAGGTTATTGGTGGAATTAGTAACTTAATAAACATTTTTGAATTGTTAACTTCACCCGAAAAAATAACTAAACTTAGTAAAATTTTATATATATTGTCGAAGGTAGCTGACTTTAAGGGATATAATAAAATAGGTAACGCTCTTGGATCAGCTGCAAAAGAACTATCAATATATTCGGATACTTTAGTAGAATATGGTTTTGATCAACAAAACTTAAATGATAGAATAAATCAATACTCCGCTAATTTAAAAATGATGGAAAACGTAATAAATGGTGTGACGATTGCCACTATTAGTTTAGGATTAGCTTTCCTTGGAGCCACTGCATACCAGGCGGGCACTTTTGAGGTCGTTAAGCAAACAACACAAGCTTTCCGGTTATTAGCAACAAGTATTCCTTCTTATATCAATTCTATAAAAGAAGCATTTATAAAAGATTTCAATAGCATCAACATGTTCTTAAGTAAATTTATGGATAGAGTGAAAGAAAACTTTTCATTTAAGGTTCCAAAGTTATCTATAAAAGAATTAGTTATATACAAAAATAATTTCGGTTCATTACAAGAAATTTTTCTAACATCAAGGCGAGTGATTGAAGCAATAAATATTTCACTATTAAAATTATCCTCAAACAAATCGTTAACTATATTAAATAACAATTGGTTAGAAATAATAAGTTCTTTAACAATATTCAGGGAAAAGTTTTTTGCTATAGAAAGATTATTTAGGCAACTATATTCTAATAAAGGTTTAGTCATATTTAAGGAAGGATGGAAAGCATTAATAAACGTTTTTTCTTATTTTAGGGAAAGTATATTTGCGGTAGAGATACCTTTAAAACAGTTAACTAGCTCCGAAAGAGTAACGGCGTTTAATAGTGTTCTAAATAATTCTAATAAGTCTTTGACTGTATTGTCAGAAAATTTAAATAGAATAAAACAGCCATCATTTTTCGATAATATGCAAAAGTTTTTCGTTGGGTTAAAAAATGGGCTGCTAGGTTTTATAAGTGTTTTACAAAAAAGCATTTCATCGATTTCTTTCTATTCTATTGAAATAGATTTATTAATTCATTATTTACAAGGTGCATTTATAGTTTTTAAAGCTCTTATACCTAGTGTTTTAAAATTCAGCGTTACTTTATTAAAGATATCGGCGATATTTGGGGTTTTAGCATTACAGAGTGATTTATTTAAGTTTATGTTGGCTTCATTTCTTGGATTTAATAATGTTATATCTTTAGGTTTATTATTATTTACAAGTTATAAGGGAGTTGTTAATGAATTATTTATATCAATAAATGGAATTTTCAATCTTTCGAAAAGAATATTAGCATCTTTTCAAGAAGATATTGCAGCAATTGGAGCATTAGGAAAATTTATATTTAAATTGTCTAAATTCGTTATTGATTTATCACAAAATATTGTGAGATTAGTTGCAGTAAGTAACCTTTTGAAAATTGTTATAATAAGTTTTTTAAGTACGGAAAATGTTTTTTCATTTTTACTCTTATCAACCGTAAACTATAGAATGGCTTTAGAAGAAACCGTATTCCTTTTAAAGATATTTATCATAGAAATAGCAAATGCAGTTAATTTTATACGAAGAACATTATATCTAGTATTGATGCAAACTTTTGACTTATTTAATAATATATTTTCAAATTTATTTAATAATGCAAGCAAGTTTAATACATCTTTAAAACAGTTAACCTATGACTCAAAAGGGTTAGTTGTATATAGAGAAAATTCGTTAAAACTAAACGATATCTATCTAGTATTAAGGAAAAGTGCAGTATCCTTAAAGCAATCATTAAAACAATTAACCTTTGATTCTAAGGCTATGGTTTTATTTAAAGAAAATATGTTAGCAGTTAATGATTCTTTGATATTATCAGCAAGGAGAATATTCGCAATAAACATTCCATTTAGGCAGTTAGCGGAAGATAAATCGCTTGTGATATATCAGGGAAGGACGAAAACTTTAATCGAAACCTTTGATGAATTTGCAAATAAGATTTATGCTTTTTCAAGAGCATTAAAACAGTTAGCTTTTGATTATATTGGATCACTAAACATTGTCGTAATGTTGAAAGAAGAGTTTAAATCATTTGCTGATACAATCCCCGAAGCGGTAAATATATTTTCTAAATTAAGCAGTGCTATAAAAACTCTATTTAATAATTTATATGCTTCATTTATTAACATATCTAAAAATATCATTTCGGTTATAAGTGGGGTATTTACTTCATTTGGTCAAGTTCTTCAGGGTTCATCATTCTTACAGGAAATAAGAAAAATTGGTCTATCAATTTTTAGCATATTTTCTAATATAGATTTTAAGGGTGCATTTATAAAGTTTATTCAAACGGTTCCTATTGTTTTCGGGCAAGTAATTTCTTTCTTTAAGGCAATAGGTCAAGTAGGTATGGCGGCTTTTAAGGTTTTACAAGATGGGGCTACTTTATCAAGTATTATATTTAATAGCCATTTAAAAAATTCGCTGATATCAGCATTTGAATATTCAACATTATTAGGAAATGGGTTTTTAGCTTTAGGAGCTATTTTATTAAATACTGACTCAACCATCTTAAAAATTGTTGGAACCGTTTCCCTATTGGCGGGAATTATTTTTGGTGGGTTTGGTAATGCTATTAAATTTGCGCTAAGTTTTCTAGGAAATTTCTTCTTATCTATTGGAAACTTTTTAGAAACTACAATGAGTTCTTTCGAGGAAAAGTTTAGAAAAGCAGAAATATCAATTAAAAACTTTTCTTTTACTATGGTTGGTTTTTCAAGGGAATTTGGATCAGCAATTGGGACAGCGAAAGAATGGAATAATGCAATAAGTGACATTTCGGATAACACTTTAATAACAGCGGTTGACGCAAGAAAAATGGCAACGGAAATAATTCAGGTAGGCGTTAGCTTAGGTTTAACAAAAGACCAAATGCTTGCACTTAATAATTTGATTCCCGACTATGTGAAAGCTGGAGATGATGCTTTTGATGTTACTGTTGGTTTCTTGCAGGCACTTACAGGCATGGGGCAAGGGGTCATTAAATATGGGTTGCATGTTTCCGAGGCGGCGGTAGAGCATTCTAAATATTTCAAAGGTCTAGGTCTTAGCTTTGATATGTTGACCGAAAGCCAAAAAGCAGAAGCAAGACTTGCTACGATTATGGAACAAGCGGCGGCTGTAAGGGGGCGCGCAGCGGAACAATTAAACACCGTAGCGGGAGCACAGCAATTTTTGAATAATCAATTGTTACGAGCGCAGGAAATTTTAGGTCAACAAAACTTTTTAATTCAAGGGATGTATTTAGGATTAGCAAAAGCCGCATCGGTTCTTGTGAGTTTACCTAGTGGATTTTTAAAGTTAGTAGGAACATTTCAAGATGTTTTGGCGGTGCTGTCAAAGATAACGGGTGTGATATTTGCTTATATTCTTCCTGTTGGAGCGTTAATTTCTTTATATGGAATTTTAAGTGCTGCAATTGTAAAAGTTGGGACATTGCAAACCATACTTAATTTTGTTTTTGCAAAGACAGCTATAACATTGGGAGTGACTTCTGTCGCGGTAACAAGTTTAAATACTGTATTTCTTAATTTAGCCATAATCCTAAAAGGAACAATCATAGTTGCTTTGACTTCTATTGGTGAAATTTTACTGACACTAATAACAAGGGTTGCTTTATTTTCTAAAACTATTCTTCTCAATCCTTTATTTTGGAAAGCTATTGCTATAGCTGGAGCTATTTATTTAGTTTATGAAGCTTTAAAGGATATGGAAAAACAATTCAAACTTCTTTCGAATATGGAGCTATCAAAAGTATTTTCCGGTTTTTCGGAGGTATTAGAAAACAACAAGGATTCAATTGAAACTTTTGGAAAACTTTTTAGAGTTGTTTTGAGTACCTCTATAAAAGTTGTTTCGGTGTTTGTTGCTACATTTATCTCAGGTGTTAGTGCAATATCAATTGCTGTTTTGCAAGTAGTTAAAGTATTAGCAACGGTTCAAAACTATATAAATAGGTTTTTATCCGGAACAACTTTGCTTGTTGGATTATTCCCAAAAGAGGCGTCAAAGAATATTCATATAATGCAAGAAGATTTAGAAAAACTTATTATTTCATTAGCAAAATATAATGAGTCAATAACTGGGTCAATAACATTGTTTGAAGAAGCGCAAGGTATGCCTTCTCAAATGAAACAAGGGCAAAAAACTATTGACGATGTGAGACTAAAACTAAGTCAATTAAAGAAAGATTTGATTAGCGTTACTGAACAGCAATTAATAACTGCACAAGTATTAGGTGAACCGATAAAAGGATTAGTTTTGAGTAAGCAGTTAGCTGAAGAAAACTTGCTTGCGGCAAAAGAACTTGAAGAAAAGAAAACGCTGACAAAAGAACTATTCAAGCTTGATTTAGAAATAGTAAAAGCATCGACGGACGCAAATAAAAAAGCCCGTGAAGGGTTGGCTGATTTAAAGATTGCTTCCTTAGAGCGTTTGAGTACGATCAAAGCAATTCGTGAAGCGTCTCAACTCAAACTAGCTAAAGAGCTTGAACCTTTCAAGGAAGAGCTAAAGAACCTTGCCTTTGCACCGCCTAGCGAGCAAGTAGCTGAAGCAATTGATTCTATAAATAAACTTATTGTTGCAAAGACCAGGGACATCGTAGAAAGCACAAACAAGGAAATTGAAAAGCTTACTCAAGACCGCATTACAAAGGTTAACGAAGCCAATCTTGAACTAGCAAAGCTTGTGGGCGACCAAACAAAAATAATTGAAATGGAAACCAAGAAACAAATAGACGTTTGGAAAAACTTAAACAAGCAGGAAAAAGACGGCAAGATATTAAATCAAGAGCAAATCAACTTAGCTATTCAACTTTTAGAACAACAAAAGCAAGACAAGATAAAAGAAATTCGACTTGCTTCTCTCAGAGAAATGCAAGCCATTGAAATGGATCTAGCTAAGAATGTTTCTCAAGGTGCTTATGACCAAGGTTTAATTTCTACTAAGTCCTATTACGAAACAATGACACAAATTCAATTAGTCGAGCTTGATAAACAAAGAGCGGACTACATTGCAGCCATGGATAAAAAATTACAAGATGGCTCACTTGATATTATAGAATATGCACAAGTAAACCTTAATATTGAAGCAAATTATCAAGCTCAAAAGGTGGCGTTAGCAAAGAAAACACAAGACGAGATGCAAGCTCTTTATAAAGAATCACAACTTAATTATGCAAACATTATGGGGCTAGAAACTGAAGCATATATGCAAGAAATGGACAAGCGCAAAAAGGCATTAGCTGACAGTTTGGCGAAAGGAAACATAACACCCGAGCAATTTAAAAACGCAAGTGGAACACTTGAAAGAGAACAAGCCTCAAAAACCCCTGCGCTGAATATTGGCGATGCAATCAAGACGGCTACAAGTATTGGAGGCGGAGCTGAAATGTTGGGGGGAATTGCTTCGGGGATCTCAGGAATTTCGGGGGCGTTTTCTTCTGCCATGGCTGGTCCGATAGGAATCATTGCCAACATTCCAAATATTTTAAAGGGTGGAATTGATTCTTTAAACAGTCTCATGGACTCTTGGATGGAACTACCTGGGATGCTGATTGATGCTTTGCCTGCAGTTATTGATCGGATTGCAACTTTTGGAAGCGACTTTTTAACAAGCTTGGCTGACAAGCTTCCTGAAATTGTACAAAAACTCACTGCTTCTGTTTCAAGTTTTATGGGCAAAAACCTAGGCGGCTTTTTCAAAATGATTCCCAAATTAATTGTCGGGATTATTAAATCTATTCCTGCAATGATCGAAGGAATTATTAATGGCGTTTGGGAGGGATTAAAATCTTTAGCTACAGGATTTTTATCACTATTTGATCCCTCGTCTTGGTTCGGCGGTGACAAAGCGGTTGCAGAAGCAGAAAAAACAGCGGGAGCAATCACGAAATCAATTACAGGCGTTGGCGATGTAATGTTTGGATTTGCTAATGAACAAGGCATTTCGCGAGGTGAAGAAATCGGGGCTTCGATACGTTCTTCAACGAAAGAATCCGTAGGCTGGTTGAGTAGAGCATGGCAGGGTTTTAAAGATGCGGCGTCGTGGGTAGGTGAAAAGCTAATGCAGTTTTTCAACTTCGTTGGCGAGACGTTTACAAATATTATGGCAAAAGTTTTAAGCGACTTGATGGCTGCAGGAACGTTCGTCGTCGATATGATTGTGACAACTGTTACAGCGGTGATTGATATCTTAAAGGCGGTTGGGACGTTTGTTTATGATGCTATTGTTAATTCATTTACGCTTGTTATAGACCTCGTAAAAGTCACTTTTGATGCCGTAGTTGCATTGTTTAAATGGGTTTTTATGGATGTGATTTGGGGGCTTGTTTTATCACCAGTTATTGACCTATTTAAATGGTTATTTGTCGATGTAGTTTATGGATTAGTATTTAAACCAATCCTTGATACCTTTGAGGCATTATGGAATTTTGTTTCGACAATATTTACTGACCCGATTGCAGCGTTTAAAAACTTGTGGACGGACTTAAAAAATATTTTTGCTGGAATTTGGGACGGGTTTAAAAATGCGGGAGAAAACCTTGGTAAAATATTTAGCAAAATTTGGGACAACTTAGGAACCGCCGTTTCCAATGCTTTTGATAATGTAATGAATTTCTTTTCTGGAGTTGGTGGCGGTTTAAAAAGATACGTTTCAGAAGCGTTTGATAGCATAGTAAACTTTTTCTCTAACCTTGGTTCAGTTATATGGAATGCCGTTTCAGGAGCCTGGGGAAATATCAAGAGCTTCTTTTCTGACTTGTTTAAATTTGATGGCGGCGGTAAGGGAACGGTAGAAAATTTCTTAGGAATTGACTTTCCATGGGTTGCGTTTGCTAAGGGTGGCGTCGTCCCAGGTAACGCAACATATAACGGAAACGACAAGCGGAATGACACAGTACCGGCCTTATTAAGTCCTGGAGAAATTGTATTACCTAGAAGTGTTTTAGAAGACCAGGCATTCCTTCGTGTAGTAATTGCAAAAATGAGAGGCGAAGAAGTCCCACAATATGCGGGCGGTTTTTGGAGTGATGTCGGTGAAGGGCTTTCATCAGCGGCTGGTTCTGTATGGGATACGGCAAAGGGTGTCGGTGGTGCAATCGTACAGGGTGCAAAATGGGTTGGTGATTTGCTTGTTCCTGATTGGGTTCAAGATTTGTTTGATTCAGTATCACGGTTTATTTCAAACATTTCTTTAACCGATATGGTTAGAGATCCAGGTGGTACTTTAAACAAAGCATTAAAAGAATCCATGAGCGTATTTAGTTCTTATTTCATGAAAATGATGCACATGTCAGAAGGTGGGTTTGTGCCTGGGAGCGGTTACGGTGACACAGTGCCCGCAATGTTGACCCCTGGGGAATTTGTTTTAAACCGTAACGCAGCAAGTCAGCTAGGCGGGAGTGTACTTGGTATGCTCAACAGAGGAATGTTGCCTTCTAGTGCCTCGACGAACAACAATATAGCTGTTACGCTTAACATCAAGACGGAGCAACCTATCGATGAAAATTTCGTGAGGAATAAAATAATGCCTCAACTTAAAGATGAATTGCGTAGAATGTCCTTAGACGGGCGAAGAATCCTTTCACCAAGCGGCGTAAGGAGTTAAGGAAATGGGTGTAACACTAGAACGGGGATATTTAGAACAAGACTACCTTACCACAGAGTACACAGCTCAGAACGCCGACTATTCAGAAGGCTTACAATTCACGGCAACAATTGACGCAAGAGCGGCGTTTGCGGCACAATACCGAGCTGTTATTGAAAAGCTTAATGCTTTTGCAATCCAATTTCAGGGCGTTATCAATGCAGAGACAGCCGAGGGGATGCAATTCCAGGGTGTCATAGAAAACGAGCAAGCTTTCGGTGTCCAATTTTTGGCACAAATCACGGAAGCGGTTGAAGCGGCGGGTTTGCAATTCGAGTCAGAGCCGAGCGTTGCTCAAGCTTTTGGCTTTCAGTTTTCTGGACTTATAGAAAAAATTCAAGCAATAGGGATGCAATACCAAGCCGTTATTTCTAAAAACCAAGCAATTGGTTTACAGTTTGAAAGCTTTATTAATTCGCTTGTATCAATAGGAAGTCAGTTCGAAGCTGTTATCGACGATTCTATCCCTGTTGGGATGCAATTCAATGCTGTTACTAACCACGAAATTGGCGCAGCAATGCAAATGTTGGCCGCAATACAAAACAAGAATCGAGCTTTGGGTACACAGTTCAATTCGGTCAAATTTTTTCACCGTACTGGAACATATACGGTTGACGAATATTTAGTTGGCGAATACTTAGTTGAATTTATCCACGTTCATTTGCCTACTCAGTTTAATGCAACCATTGCTGACCTATCAACGGCGGGAATGCAGTTTGAAGCGGTTATCAATTCAAGAGTAGCAAAGGGTGTACAGTACAAAGGTATAATCGAAGAACAAACGGCAATAGGTTTGCAGTTCTTTGCTGTAACCATAACGGCGCTTGGTTTACAGTTTAGAGCTGCTCTTTATAACACTGATAATTTGCGTGTACTTTGTGACTTTCCTAGTCGTGGAAATGGTTCTAATTGGGTAGCAAACACAACGGCAAGCGGTGATTATGATGTAAATAACCTTAATACCGATATAGTTGAACAAGTATGGCAAAGCTATAATGGAGTTAAAACTGGTATTGTTTTGACTTGTGACAGTGGTTTAAATCAAGGTGTATTTATTGATACTCTTGCGATGCTTAATCACAATTTAACAACGTCGGCAAGTGTAACATTAATTGGTTCTAGTAGTCCTATTTTTGCAACAATTGGCGTAACAATTCCAATTCAAATAACAAGAGAAAACGCTTTTTATATTGCTTCTGATTTACCAAACGAAGGGTTTAGGTACTGGCGATTTTTAATCGACGATCCGACAAACACTAATAACAATATTTCAATTGGTACAATTATTTTTGGGCAAGCAATAATATTCCAGGGAGAATGCTTTTCGAACCCTGTAAAGATAAAGAAAACTCATTATTCGGATGGAGTGTTTACTGAAGGTTTTACGCATGTAACTAATGACCGAGGGATAAAAAGAATCCTAGATCTTGATTTTAGATCAATAAACTTTTCGGGCGGCAACTATGAAAACATGCAGGATATATTTGAAACAGCAAGAACAAACTTAAAGTGCCTTTATATACCTACTCCAAAATATCCTTCTCGTTATGCTGTTTTCGGAAAGCTCATTGATTTACCACAAGAAGAACACACGGACAACGGCGACCAATCGGATTATGTAAACTTTAGCATTTCAGTTGACGAGTCGAGGTAAAGATGTCTAGTAACGATAGGAAACCATATTTAACTTCAACAGTATTAGACCAATATTTGCTAAATGCTTCGGCGGACAATTTATCTTGTCAAATAGAAATGATTGCAATTATTCAAACACCGGATGGTTATACCTATGTTTCTGATCGGAATAAATATGTTGACGGTGTATTCTATGAAGCAAAGTTAAAATTCCCGACTATTTCAAGAACAATTGGGGAATGGATATCTAACGAATTGGAGTTTTCTACGTTAACTTTAGAGCTTAATAATTCCGACGGTTCTTATAATAAGTATTTGCCTTCGGGAGCTTCTTTTAACTCTTGGATTGGTAAGACGGTAGAAATAAAAATTGGCTTGCGGGATGTAGGAACAACTTACAAGACCATATTTTATGGCACTGTGACGGAAGTTGCCGGTGTAACAAGAAGTACAAAGAGCATAACAATAATTGCCCGTGATAGTTGGGACAAGTTAAACGTCAATTTTCCTACGCTTACTTTATCAACAGGGCTTTTCCCTTACTTAGAAAATGATAAAGTTGGAAAGATGATTCCATTGGTTTTAGGTGACTGGACTTATTCAGCAAATAAGGCGGCGGTTCCTGGTATTGTTGTGAACGGTAATGATCCTAATGTTTACGAGTTTTTTACTCAAAATGTAAGATGTTTAATTAGCGTTAATCCATTGGTAAGTATTGACACAAGCAATATTTATTTGCGAAGAAGTAGCGATTTTATTCCTATTCCTTCAAGTTCGATTGCTCTTGTAACTGCATATGGTTTTGAAGTTATCCAAGACCTTTCTAGTTTTCAAATTGCTAGTGAGAATTGGAAGTTTTCGACTGGTGATGAATTTTTTTGCCAATGTGTTGGTGGTGAAGGTGACAACATTATTGATCAAGCTCAATATATTCTTGAGAATTATTCCGGTGTGGTTTCTGGTGATTACGATAGCACATGGTCATTGTTTGCAAGCAAAGGTTCGGTTTCTAGTGTTAAGTCAAGAATTTGGTTGCAAGAACCGCAGCCAGTTGTTCAGTACGTTTTAAGTTTACTAGAACAAGTAAGACTTGAAGCGTTTGTTAACCGTGACAGAAAGCTTTCTATTTCTTCATTACAGTTTGATGATTGGATTCCTGATTCTTCATTCATTATCAAAAATTGGGATGTAGAAAGAGACACCTTTAAGCCAAGCCTTGACGAAAGAAACAATTTTAATCGTTCCCAGGCGTTTTATAATTATGAGCCGGTGGTTGAAGATAACGCATTAACTACGAAGTTTTTTAAAAATCAAGCGGCAATAACGCAAGTGGGAAAAGCCATAACTAAAAATTTAGTTTTCCCGAACCTTTACATTACGGCTGATGTTGAAACTCAGTTGACAGAAATGCTAAAACTTGCATCCGGTTTTTGCGAGCAAATTGATCTAACTGTAACCTGGCGAGCTTTGCTTTTAGACCTGGGTAATTTCGTTCGTGTTAACGTGCAGATAGGTTCGACACAGTTCGACTATGTTCCTTCTATAATTCGTGTGATAAACTACAATCCAGAAGGTATAAAATTAGAAATGAAACTTTGGTCGTTTCAAATGTTTCCTTTTTCGACATGGAATCCTGGTTATGCGGGAATAGTCAGCGGGGAGCTTGGAACAATAACAGCAGAATAATTTTTTTTGTCATGGAGGACAATAACAATGGCGGTAAGTGTAACATTTTCGGAAAGTATAAACGGAGCAGCTTTGAGTGATAGTTTGGCTGGCGGCGGCTCTGGTCTTGATCTTGGTTCAGTCGTAAACGGAAGTTTTAGTCCTGTTACAGACAAGACAAATAACGTAGGTCGGCAGGATATTTTCATCCGGCATGATGCAACTATCGACCCGATCACAGGCTGCAAATTTTATCTTGGTCTTTTCGGCGGGATAACTGGTTTTACTTATGGTGGAGCAAGAACTGCAGCAGGCGACTACACAGCGATAAAAACAATGGGTAACAGCTCTGGAAGCTCTAAAAACAACGCTGATGGTCTTAGCTCAGGGATTTGGATTGACCAACGCTTTAACGCTTCTAATAGTGCTCAATTTGACATTGGAACATATCCCACAAAAGTGAAAATTTTCGGTGACAGCGGCACTGATGGAATTGATTTAGCTTCGGCATTTGACCTGATTACCGATGCGATGGTTTATGATAACCTTGGCACAGAAACCGCTGCCTCGGCTCCTGTTTTGGGTGTGATTGGCAAAGCTGGCGACACTGCAAAGGGTGACAATGCACACATAAGATTGCGTACTTATTTGGCCGCCGCATTCGCCGAAGGTGGTATCTACATGAGCGAGATTGTTTTTAGCTACTCGTACACTGCCTAAGGAAAGTTGAGTATTAATTATGTTACACACTTATGATTTACGATGTTGTTTTGATTATCCTACTAAGATTTCTTGGAAGTCAATGTGGAATCGTTCGGGCGACATGCCTAGCGATCAAGCTTGGTATAATTCCAGTGGAATTTTAAAAGCGTATATTGAGGCAAAGCATAAAGAGAGTCGTGTAACTATAATGATGGCAGAAGTAACAAAAGACGTGTTCATGAATTTTGAATGGATATCGACACAAGCTTTCGGGTTTAACAATGGTGTAAAAGCATTGGGAGTTCCTCAAACTATTGGGCTCAGTATTGTCACTCCTGATGTTAGAATTTCGGTTTATGTTGATGGGCAAATAAAAATAGTTAATCGTGAAGATAAAGAATTAATACAACAAATATGGAAGGTTTAACATGGGAATAACAACAAGTACAAGTTACGGGCGCAGCGTTATAAGCTGGCCGGACTATGCGCATGAAGGCGGTACAGCATTACATACTAAGATTGTGAATAGCATTACAGCAATGAGCGATGATTTAGCTATTAAATGGACAGGAGAAGTAACTCTTGCCAATGCAGCTAGTACGGATTTCATGCACAATTTTGATATGCCTATAGGTGAGTTAGAAATAAGAATTTATGAAGCTGATGCGCTTATCTCTGTTGAAGAGCAAAGCGTGAATTATGGCATTGTCGGCAAGAGTGGCGATGTAACCAACGGCGTTACGATTACGAATAACTCAGGCGGTTCTAAAACGTTTTACGCGTATGTTTTTGGATTCAGCTTTGACAAGCTTCTAGGACGAGAGAAAGCCTATGTGCAAACTACTGATGCAACTCAAACAGTGTTGAAAAGCGTTAGTATTCCAACTAATAAATCATTGCTTTTGATTGCTTGGGTTTCTTCAAGAAAAGACGGCACCACAGCAAACGCTTATGAGCTTAAATACTTATGCGAAAACAATGCTGGAACTGTAACGGTAACACAAATGGAGAAAACTCAACTAGAGGATGATTCTGATTGGGATGTTATACTTGTGGCTAATGGTGCGGCAGCAGAAGTAAAAGTCACTGGTGAAGCCGCAACAACGATTCAGTGGCAAACTGTAATTCAAAAAACTTATTTATAAGGAACTAAACAATGCCTGGTGAAAAATATATAGATAAAGTATACACTGACACCATTGCTGAGAAAACGCTTGATGCTGGTGTAACAATAGACGGCGTAAAGTGCAAAGATGGTGAAGTACTTAACAGCTCTAATGTGCAATTAGCTAATGTACAAGATGTTCAGAATGCAGCAGCGGATAAAGCAAGTTATTATTTCGATGGTAATACTGGTTATGTTACAGTAGAAAAAAATGCTAATTTATTATTTGCTGGGGTTAATGATTCTCCTTTTACTATCCTAAGTATAGCAAGTACTAAAAACTCTGCCACATCAGGAATTATGCTAGCTAAAAGCACCGTAGGATACTCACACGAATACGTATTTCAAATACTGTCAGGTACTTTATCGTTAGAATTGTACGATACAAATGGTTCAAACTATTTACAAAAAAAATCAGTAGCTTCTTATGCTGATTCTAAACCACATGCTTTTTGCGGAGTGTATACAGGTAATGCTGCTCATTCAGGAATGACGTTATATATAGATGGTGTAGCTCTTTCTTCTGTGACAACCGCAGGTGTTAGTTATACTAAAATGGGAGATAAAACAGCACCTTTAACAATAGGTGGTTTTGCTTCCCATGATGCTGGTTATGCCTTTGAAGGGCAGATGTTTAAGAATTTGGTATTCAACTATGCCCTATCTGAAGACAAGATTAAGCGTTACAGTGCTGGCGCAAAATTAGACTATGAAGATGTTGGTGGGAGTATGACTGAGATTGTTGCTAATGGAAGCTTTACAGGTGCTCCTGCAACAGAGTTTTTAGTACTAGGGAATTGCAGTCTTACTACTGGTAAAAAATATAAGATATCTTTTACAATGTCCTCAAAAACAGGTTGTGCTAACGCAACAATAAGGCCATGGAATATCAGTGAATCACTTGGAGCACCTTTCGACGGCATTGTCGTAGTACCTATATCCTCTTTATCTAACGGACAAACATACACATGGGAGGTAGTTGCAGCTCGTGACGGGACCTTACTCGGTTTATTTGTTAATAATATGGTTGATGGTGATATTTTAGATATTGATAATTTCTCTATCATTCAACTCGGAGCTGTCTTAGACCTAGAGCCAGAAAACATCACAGATAACACATGGTTTGATGCATCTCCTAATGGCATCCATGGTACTGTAACAGGAGCAATTGCTAATCGTTTTATCCCTTCTTACAGTAGTAGGAATTACATCATTAATGGTGCTTTAGAGTTTAATCAACGAGGAACAACTCTTACTAATGGAACTTATTCAGCCGATGGAACATTCTTAGTAGATCGTTGGAAAAAGTACACAACTATGAGCATTGTTCCTTATAACGGTGGAACACTTGAAAGCTATATCGGAGTTGCAACTGGAGCTGGTGGTGGAACTGGAAAGTTAGGTTATATACAAATCATTGAATATCCTTACAACTTAAAGAATAAATATATAACATTAACTGCTGCAGTTTCGGGAAATTTAACTAGCTTTACATCTTCGGCAGGAAGTCCGGGAATATATTTTGTGATTAATGATGGTATTACAACTCAGTACGCTAAAGTTCTTGATGCTGGTACTAATTATTCTTCTGCTGTATTAAAATCAGCAAAATTTAAGCTAGGTAATTTTACAGGAAATATAACTGTAACAATTATGGTTTGTGGTGCTGGTGGAGCTGATATAACAACATCTTCTTCTGATATGGGAGTTAATGTTTTAGCAGGTGTAATGCTCAACGAAGGCAGTGTAGCAGCTCCTTTTGAAAGAGCTGGGGGAAGTATTAGTGGAGAAGAATTACTTTGTAAACGATATTATGAGAAGAGTTACAATGTCGATGTTGCCCCCACTTCAAATACTTCAATAGGATTGAGCTCTTATTCAGCAACAAAAGCAGATAACTTTGCAAATTGTACTAAAGCTTTTATAACTTCGAAGAGAGTCAATCCAAATGTAACTATATACCCACCCGATGGTTCTTCATCTGGATATGCTTTAACATCAATTAACGGAGCTACTTATCTTGAAAGACAAGTAACAATAGAAAATACAAGTCATAATATTTTTGGTTTTTACGAAACAAATCAATCAGGTGTGAATGGTGATTCTATCGAGTTTAGATTTCATTGGACAGCAGACGCAGAAATATAAAAAAGGAGAAAATCATGAAATTTATTATTGTAAAAAAAGAAGACTTGTCATTGCAGGGTAGTTACGAAGCAGATGTAAAAGACGACACGAGCGCAAATAGGTCTTGGCTAATAGCAGAGCCAATGTGTGCACATATTGCACTACCTGAAGGTTTAGATGCCGATTGTATAAAAGCAGAGTTACAAGACGAAGTTATTGTACTCGTAGCTGATGAAGATAAAGTTGCTGCAAAAGTTATTGCAACCAAACAAGCGCAAGTTAAGGCTCTTTTAGATGCTTTAAACCTTGATGTTTATGGTCAAATGCAAGTAGTGTACACGACTACTAATCCTGATTCTGCAGTTGCTTATCATGAAACATGGAAGCTTATGTTGTCTAATCCTGCTGATTTTGTAACTGTGACTGGATTACCTGATGCAGCCACGGTTCAAGCTTACGCAGAAGGAAAACTTGCAGCAGTAAAAGCATATGCAATTTATCGTTTAGAAAAAATCATGGCATTTGAAGCAGCAAAAGCAGCTATTCTTGCTTAACTAGAAAGGTTTTATTATGACTGACTTAGAAAGTAAGATCGAAAAGTTGTTTGATAATGTAACGACTATTCGTGAAACCATTATCAAAAGTACGACGACGCAAGAGGAAATTCTACGTCGCGTAGAGCTTTCTGAAAAAGCGGTCGAAAATTTAACTATTAGAGAAATGAATTGCCCGGGTAAGCTTTATGCAATGCGAAAGGCTTCTATATTTGAAGCGGTGAAAGACGGTGCAATTATTCTCGGCATTGTCCTTGTAATAATGCAAATAATTGGGGTGATTAAATGAATAATTGGAAAGAGTTCATGAATGTTGTGAATAAAAACACACGTTTTGCACACCTTAATAAAATGATTATATCTCAAGCGGCATTAGAAACTGGTTACGGTGAAACAAAACTTTGCCAAGATTACAATAATTATTTTGGAATGAAATTCCGACCTGAAATGGAAGGTAAGGCTTACGCTGTAACATACAAAACGAAGTCAGAGCCCACGGGTTCAGCGGTATTTTGTGGCTTTAAATCGATTGAAGAAGGTATTCTTGGATATTTTACATTTCTTGAAAGAGCTCCGTACAGGGGAATTGATAAGGCAAAGCTAACTCCTGAAGAATATATAAAAGCATTAGCTCCAATTTGGTGTCCTGCCAATCCTGATTATGCAAATCATGTTTTAAAAATTCACGAAAAGCTTTTCGGTGATGCGTTTGAGCCTTCAAAAGTTCCTTCTCCATTTTTTGTTTATAAAGATAACGATGTAACTTTTCACACCTCAAAAGAGAGTGCGTTAAACGCGGTTTCTAGCGCGATTGAACAAGGCTATAATGCAATCACCTTAACAAAAAAGATGCAGGGTAAAAACGATTCTAAAAAAGTTAAAATACTGCTCAACCCTGGTCATGCAGGGACAAGCGGAGCTAGTGGTAAGAATCCGGCGATCAAAGAGGAAGTTTTTACTGAGTTGCAAGCTGTAACCATTAAATCAATACTTGATAAAGAAGCGGCAATTGTTTGCGATATCATACGACAAAATGAGGTTGGAGGTTTGCAAGCTGTTGGCAAGTATGCCCAGGGTTATGACATAGCCATAGCGTTACATTTTAACGCTTCTAGCAATAAAGAATATTACACTTGTGCTATGACGGGCGGCAATCCAAAACCAGGGAGCTTAAAGCTTGCGACGCAAATTGTGAAAGCCATTTGTGCAGGGATGGGATATAAAGTTTTCGATGGTGACGGGATCATGAAAGATCACATTGTAACTGTGACCAAGGAATTTGATAAAACAAATTGTCCTGCTGCTTTTCTTTTAGAAAGCGAGTTTATAGATGATGAAACTGATCTTGAAGCATTCAAGAAAAAGGTTCTAAAAGAGGCCGAGATAATCGCTTTTGAGCTAATCAAGTACGTTGCGTCAATATAATGTCACTGCAATTTTTTAATAGGTGTGTTAGTTTTTTATAGAGCCGCCAATCTCCTTAAAAAAACAATACTCCTAAAAAAAGAACAAAACTCACAAACTGGCTAGCTCTGGTAGCGGCGTTATTTACCGGAGCACTTTTTGAATGGAGTGATTATGTTATCAATTAATTCGGTTCCTGAAATAGAGGTTCACTTTTCGCACATAGATGAATGGTTTGAAAAGAAGTTTGAAAAGATAGCTCCACCAATTTTGGCAACTTTAATGAACGTTGCGGCGCAGCACAAAATAAATCAGGTTGCTTTCGTTGCCTTAGCAATAGTTAAGAGCAAATTATTTAATAGTGAGTCGTCGGCAAACAATAACTATTTCGACTTAAGAGAGTTTCCTATAGGCGATAAAGAAGCCGAGCTTGTCAAATATTCTACCGTATACACTGGAGCAGTTGTTGCTGCTAAATTGTTACAGCGACATAAAGCTTTTGATGAAGTAACGGAGCAATATTATAATTCTATTCTTGAATATGTAAAAACATCGAAAATAGTTCATATCCCGCGTCCTGATGGTACATATCCGAAAGCAGAGGAACCAGTTAACCAACCCCCATCGGATTTGCCTCCTGCACCTATTGAACCTAATAAGGAACCCAAAGTTAAAGAACCAATTAATAAGCCTAAACTAAGACAATACTTTTTTATTGCTTCTGCACTAGCAACCGTGTTGGGCACAGCAAGCTTTTTTGTACCGCAATTGAAACCTGTATCAATGATTATTAAAGCGATTATTGATGCTCTTAAAATGATTTATGGAGGAAATTAAAATGATTGGAATAGATAATTTAAAATTAGTTTCTAAGGCAGCCGGAGCTTTGGGGAGTGCATGTGCTGGGGCGTTACAAGACAAACAGTTGACGCTTTCTGATTTATCCTTTTTACCTATGCTTTATCCTGTAATGCCTATGTTAACAGGATTAAAGATATCCGAATTGGTAGCCGAAATAAAAGACCTATCGGATGAAGAAGTCCAAGAGTTGCATCACATATTTGCGGAGTCTTTGTCAATGCCTAATATTATTGTTGAAGGCATGTTTGAACATTGTATGCTTGCAGTTCTTACTGTGATTAAAACAGTGTTCTTGATAAAGAGCGCAATGGAACCCGTACCTCCTCCGGCGGTGTAACATGAAAACGGGTTCTTATAAGTTTTTCAGCTTTAAGAATCCGAACCATCGGCTCTATCTTTGCAATGAGCCGCAACAACAAAACGATGAACAAACAGCAATACTAATAAAAACATTAAATGAAGTAATAATGCTTATCAATTCTTTCCTTGAAGAAGATAAAATAAAGAAAAAGTTTGCTATAGAAATGAGAGATGAACTAGAAAGAATATTGCAAGAAAATGGAGTCACGCCGTAAAAAGTGAAATAGTAATCAAGAACGGAATCAGGCATGACTCGAAATTTCATTTATTGGAGATAGTAGTTATTAATATCACCATCGGGTTTTGTCAATCCAAAATGTTCAGGATGTTGACCCGATGCAAACATTTCTTGTGTGACAATTTCCATTTTAGATGTGTATAAATTTAGATATCTTTGCTGATTTGTTTTGCTCATTTTTTTCAAAACTAATAAGCGTTCGTCAGTACTTGTTTCTATTTCCCTTTTGATAAGAATTTTTAAGAAGTTATTATTGATTGTCAAAGTTTTTGCTTTAAGTGTTACGGGTTCGGGCTTTTCAACGATATAGCAGAAGCCACGACCCAGGGCGTAACCAATACCAAGCTCTTGAAGTATTGCAGTAATTCCCATAAATATTTGTTGTGATTCATGTTCAAGTAATCTAAATTTTGCTGCTCTATTATTCATCTTCTTCCTCGTCTAAATATAAATCATCATCGGGGTATTCATCTTTTGTTGCGTCCAGGTATTCCATGTTAAACCTCGGGTTTCAATGGTAAACGTTTTTGTCTATTGTATGATTCTATTTTCTCGAAAATTATTATGCCAGGAATTAAAGTAATAAAAAAAATTGTAAAAAAAAGAATCATACACACCTCTATTTTTTATGTTTACGTTGTTCTTGTGCTTCAAATATTCTTTGTGATTCTTGCTTTTCTATTTCGTCAAAATTTTTACGATAGAAAAAATAAAAAACTAAAAAGACAGAGAAAAAAGACAAGATAAATATTTCAAGTTTACCCATATTATACCTCTTTAATTGTTTGAATTTTACTTAAAACCTCGTTTATTATACTAACCTCATTTACAAGGCGCAATAGTTCACCCATGAAATGTTGATTAGCTTTATTTGCATTAAAACCGTTTTTGAATATATATCTATTAAGTAATAAATCGGCGTCGTTCAAAGAGCTTTTTTTTACTTCAATCAATTCATTCTTTTCAATTCTCTTTCTCATTCTTGTTTTTCCTTTCTAATAAAATTTTTGCCGTGACAGCTTGCAAAAAATTCGCAACTACTCCCAAAACTTGTACAATTAAAAGTATTCATTAAATAATTATCAGTTAACATTAAATCCTTAACTTTTCTTACATATGTGTTTATTTTTATATCGGATTTGTTTATGATTATTTCCCTTGTGTCGGACTCACAGCGGTCAATAAACTCTTGAACCGTTTCATCTTTTTTTAGTCGTTGCAAAGACTTCTTCACTTCAAGATAAACAAACCAAAGATACTTACTAACATCAAGGTCAAGTTGCTTCGCGAGAAGTTTAATGTTTTCCAGGTAAAGACCAACTTGAACATTATTAGCGAGCATAGCTTCTTTATTTTCATCAAAAGACGCAGTTGTTTTAAGGTCAAGGATTATCCAAAAACCATTGGACAAAACAAGCACAGCGTCAATAATTCCGTGTAATTCTCGTTCTTCATCGTAAAAACTTACTTCGGTAAAAATTTGTTCGGGTTCACGTTTTTTAATGTACTCACAAACCTTTTTTGCTGCTGCTGCAATACGTCCTATAGCCGTATCATCAAGCTGATAAGATTCAACGATTGGAGCAAAATTTTGTCGTACACGGTCAATATCCCAAGCACTTATTTCAAGAAGTTTGTGCAGCGCGGAACCAAAGACAAAGTAGTCGGGTTTCACCCAATTTTCGTCGGGTTTTGTTTTTGCTATGTAACGATGATAAAATTTTTTCTCGCAACTAATAGCGTTTGTAATCATGTTAGCTGATATTTTCATAACCGCACGTCCATGAATTCGGCGACAACTTTTTTAATATCGTCTAAGGGAAATTTCTTTGTTTTAAACTCAGGCCATTTTAGACGAAAAGCGTCTCGATCTATTCCCAAAGCTTCGGTTGCGTTGAGCATGATATCGCGGTGCACATGGTTTTCAGCGTCAAACATAACGGTGTCAGCTTTGACTTCGGGAGTAACGTCGATGATTCCCGCTTGGTCGAGTTCTTCTTTTGTGTATATACCGCTCAATTCTTGGGGAAAAGCCCGTCTTAGGGCTAAGCTCTCGGCTACTTTTGCAACCATCAAAGCAGGCATTTTTTGCCACATTTGGCCGCGTGCGTATTCAGAAAACCTTGCCACAGCCCAAAGGGGTTCTTTGAAGTCCTTGCGCAAAACACCAACTTTTGCAGCAACCGGAGGAATATTTTTAAGCCATACATCTTTCCATTCTCCAGAGTCATCACACCAATACGCGCCGAGTTGACCCGCATACTTTTTGCTCCGTTCGGCAATCAAGCGCATGCCGTCGATTGAAACAACGGTTTGCCGGCCGCCGTTTAAAGACAATGAATAGATTTGTCTTGAAAAGGGATCGAGTCCGGTTCTCTCACAAATTGCGCCGAACATTGCAAGTTCCTGGTCGGTTGCTCCTTTGCAAATCGTGTTTTTGAGTAACGTAAGATCTAATGGTTTATTGTTTACAGCAAGTTTATTCACAGTTTTGCCTTTCTTCAGGTGGTTATAGAAAGCCCGCATTGAATAAATATAGTTTAAATGTAGTAACTTAGTTAGTTTGACACGGGCTATTAACGGGTTTATACAATAGTTGACAAAATTTGTCAAATTGTAACGAAAGGATTCAAAAATGGCTTATTTAAAAGCAAAAGATTTCGCGAGAAAGTATAAATTGTCATATGCCACGGTGTTAAAGCTAATAAACACCAATCAACTATCGCATATAAAACTTGGTAATAGTTTTAGAATTAATGAGGATGACATCAAGAAATTAGAGGTTAAAAATGTTGGAACAACTAGCAAAAAAACTTCATGTACCTAGAACAACGTTGCAAAAGATGGTTAGGTTGAGGCATGTTAGAATGACCGAGGATAGCATTCTAAAATTTATTGCCGATAACGTTAAACTCATTGAAAGAAGCCGCAGGCAAAGCCAGGCTAGCAACAAGTCAAAGGGAAAACTTTTAAAGAATAATCCGTAAGAAAGGGAGAGGATGAAAAAAAATAAAAAAGATGGTTTGCAAGAATACCTGGCAAGCAAGGTTCCAAAGAAATTTTTGATGCTGAATAAAAACCATGTTCACTTAATGCTCCAAAGTGGTTGTAATTTATGGGGTTGCTATTATTTTATGTCGCTAATAAGTGGAGAGGAGAAAATTTGTAAATTCAGCCAAGCGGGGTTAGCCAAGCGTTTATGCCTAAGCGAGCGTACCGTTAAAAGAATATTCAAGCAATTACAAGCTTTTGGATTAATAGAAGGTGTCACTTCTGGCACCATTGGGGGTGACAACATTGACACCCCTAGGATTTACTATCGTGTTTTTGATTTAACTGATGATAAAATAAAGCAAATGACAAACTTGTCCGGTGACAACATTGACACCGATAATGATGGACAACCTTGTCCTATTGTCGGTGACAAACTTGTCATCAAACCGGTGACAACCTTGTCCAATAAAAAACAAGAAAAAAACTTGCAAGAAGTTGAAAAGAAAGACGAAACTGCAGAGGCAGCGGCAGCCCTATTAGATCGATCTATTAGATCATCTTATTATAATAAAATAAATAAAGAAATAAACGCGCGTGTGCGCGTGAACGCTCCGCTTGGAATTTTTGAAGAAAAAAAACGGGGGGCGCAAATGCTCTTGGATTACCCTCTTCGGGAGTTGCAGGAAAAGGCAAAAGAGATGGGTAACAAAATAGGCTCTATAATCGATGATTTCGATCAAGCATATGCAAATACCTTGCCCGATGTTTTCCCTAGCCTAAAAACAGCCGTATCGATAGGATTTGGACTATTGGCAGCATACTGGAGGGATCGATATACGATTGAGGATTGGGTTTACGTTTTTTCAACACTTGAAAAGATAATTGATTTAGTTGAGCAAGAAGATGCGCGAATGAAGCCCATACAAATTTGTGAATATTTTTATCTTATGTTACGGACAAAAGAAGAAAGTGAATACGGTTATTGGTATCTTTTTGTAAAGAATCGTCAATTATCAAAACTTTTAAATAGTAAAAAGAAATTTTATTTGACAATATATCAACAAATACCAGTTAATCACGAAGAATATTGCGCTTTTGTAGAAAAAATCATTTTCCAGTTACAAACTTGACAACTGGCCAACTAAATAATACTATATGCACACAAACAATTAAAACAAGTTACGAAATTGTTTCATGGAGAGAAGAATAATATAAAAAAAAAGAGCCTGAATTTTTTATATTCAAGCTCAATGATTGTTTATTAAATCGAATCTTGGCGGATGATATTTAATAAACTTAGGATAAGTGATGCTTAATAAAAACATAGAAGCTTGTCAATCAAATATTAACAAAAATACTCAAATATCAACAAATATATACAACAATAATGATAACAAAGACGACAAACTAGATATATTTCAAATGCTTGATCGAATACAGGCGAAAGCCTTGGGTTTACCTCCACCTCCTGAGCCGGAATGTCATTGCGACAAAAAAGGGGTTTATTACTCGAAGGTTGAAAATAGATGGTTGCATTGTGATGCTTGCAATCCGAGAAAGAAGTGTACTAGGTGCATGGGCTCTGGGATACAAACCTTTGATGATAACACTGCATTCCCTTACTGTGTTTGTCACGACACGAAGTCGATAGCCAATCGATTTAACGAGGCTGGATTTAGTAAACAAATGCTAGACCAAGCGGGATTTATTGATAAACTTCCTGCACCTTTCTATCCTGTTGAAGATAAAGATTCTAATATAGCCAAAAAATTAATACATGATTACCCTGCTACTGATAAACACTTTATGGTTATTCATGGCGAAAGTGGTTGCGGCAAGACAACCCAAGTTGCATATCTTGCGCGGGATTTAATTTTTAATAACAAGAGTGTAATCATAGTAAATTTTGAAAAAGTTTTGGATGAAATATATGATAGAAGTAGGGACAACCCTGCCTCTGAAATTATAAATAAATATGTTGCACCTGATTATTTAGTTATCGATGCTTTGGATAAAGAGCATATGAGGTCAACTAAATTTAAGTCACTTTTAATAAAGCGTGACGACGCAAACAAGAAAACTATAATTACGACACACTTATCACAAGGAGAGTTAGCAAAGTGCATAGGTAATGAAATGTTACAGAAGAGAATAAATAGGAGTATTGTCACAGTAGATTACAAATCAAATTCTTATGTTACAGTTAAAACAATTACACATGGAAGGGTTTAATTATGAAAGTTGATTTAGACAAGGCAGTTGATTTTTGTGTATCGGGTAATTATGTCATAGCACAAATCGAAGAAAAGAGGACAAAGAACGGTGATGGTTTGATGCTGGTGTTACACTTTATTAATGAAGACAATGCCTTTTCAGTAAAGGAATACTTCTTAATAGAGCATCCCAAGCAAGGTGCTGTGAATATGGCTTTGCTGCGCTTAAAAGAAGTCATTCAATTTGCTGGGCTTGAGTCGTCGGGTGAGTTTGATGTTAATCAATTGCTTGGCTATAGATTCCAAGCGCAACCTTATAAAGACGGTGAGTTTCACCGCATCCAACTTTTGGCGAATCTTGGCAAGAGTCCTTTGAAGGCTACGGCTCCCGCGATGTCCATGGAAGACGTCCCTTTTTAGTCAAGCTTGAAGGGGGGCACTCAAAATGCAGAAAGTTACAGTAAGTGAACTAAACATTTTTGACCTTATCCATGAAGCTATAGCGATAGCTGGATCGATAGCTGCCCTATCCAGGGAGATCGATGTTAGCAGGCAGGCTATTTATTGCTGGGTTGAGGGACGAAAGCCGAACAATGCTTGTTCTCTTAAAATAAAGCATTTCATCGTCAAGTCGAAAAGGAGGGTGAAGAATGGAAGCAATACAAATATTAGATAATGTTTCGGTAGTAGAGAAAGACGGAGAATTTTATGTAACTAGCTTACAAATAGCCGAACATTTCGAGAAAGAACACAAGAATGTTCTTAGAGATATAGATTTATTAGAATTACCAAAAGAATTCTCGCGGCTCAATTTTGAGCCGTCAAATTACAAAGATTCGAGAGGGAAAAATCAGCGAATGGTTTTAATGACTAGAGATGGCTTTGTAATGCTTGCGATGGGTTTTACAGGTGCCAAGGCTATGGACTGGAAAATTCGTTACATACAAGCTTTCAATGCGATGGAGAAAGAATTAACTCGCATAGGTGGTGCTGGATGGTTGCAAAAGAGAATTGAAACAAAGTTAGTTCGTAGACCTCTTACAAATATGATTCAGCGATTTGTTTCTTACGCTATTGATCAGGGTTCACAAAGTTACGCAAAGAATCACTCTCTTGCTTATGTAAATTTTACAAAGATGGAATACAAGGCTTTATTTTTACTTAGCAAGTCTATTCCTGATTTAAGAGACAAGTTAGCAATGATGGAGCTGAATACTTTAATGTTGGCAGAACAAGCTGTAACAAAATCCTTAGGTGAATGCATGGATAAAAACTTGTACTACAAAGAAATATATCAAGTTTGCAAGAATAAAGTAGAACAATTGGCTGAACTTGTTGGGGTGGCTGATAAGCGGAAATTATTAGAAGAAAATAACCCTTTTGCAAAACAGTTAGAAGAAATTATAGAGGTGTAACATGACAAATGAATTAAAAACAAAGGTAAAATTTAAGAAGCCTTACTTTATCGAAGAGCTAGGCGAAGATGGTCTTACGGCAAGAGATATAGCTGAAAGCTTAGAGATTCCTTTGGAGCGGGTGCATCAAAAGCTTAGAAAATCTTTTATTGAAAACAGCAAAGAAATTGAAGGTTGGGTTTGCATCGAGAACTCGATGGTAATAGATTTAGGCACTTACACAGAGAGAGCGGGAAATAGCTATGTTCTTAATACTAGAGCGGCAAAAGTTTTTGTTGCTACTTATAATAATACGATAGGAAGAAGATATATTGATTTCCTTTTTGACTGTGAAATTTTAGCTCTTGAGGTTGTGCCTCGACTCTATGAAGAATTACAAGATGTAAAACTTAAGCTTGAGGCGGCAGAGCAGGAGCACATCAAGAAGAGTAAGAAACTAACAGCCGCATCGAAGAAGGGTATGGTTTTGGCTCCGGTGTATCAGCAAACGCTTTTTGGTTTAAAACTTGATTGGGAAATGCACCATAAGGAAACTTTAACGGAGATGCAGCGTCTTAAATCCAAGATGGAACATTCTCAAAAAGTCATGGAGGGTTTGATTTCTACAATACGTTCCTTACAAACGAAAATAGATAATCAAGACTTGAGTGAGAAAAACAAAGAGTGGACATTTAAAGGACAACTTAGAAAGTTCTTAGAATAATTATAAAGGTGTAACATGACAAAGCAGAGAATAACTTATGATAACCCGCTTGGCAAAGCGGTTGTAAGAGCAAGAAGTATTGAGAAGCTTGCTCAAGTTTTGGGCACGACCGTGATAACTGTTAAAAGTTGGTTACGGGGTGACAGAGAGCCAACAATGATGAAACGCTTGATGATTGAAGCCTATGCCAAGGGCGAGTTGAATGATGAAACCAACACCAAGTAAGAGGAATTCTTTAATAGCATCGGCACAGCCATTGAATGAGTATATAAAGGGAGTCCAATCGGCACCCAAGCCAAAGGAGAAGGAAACAAAGAAACCTTTACCTTTTCCTTTTAATAAACGCTTTGGCAAAACAACCGAAGCTGAAGTAATGAAGGAAATAAAGCAATGGCTAATTCATCAAAGGTTTTTTTGGCGGCGTATAGATACTCAAGGTAAAATATTTGCAGGTCGACTTATACAAAGCGAAAGCGTAGGTTTCCCTGACCTTTTAATCATTAAGGACGGTGTAACATATTTCGTAGAGGTAAAACGTTTTGGTGGTTATGTTTCTAATGACCAAATGCGGACACTTAAAGAGGCGCAAGCCAACGGTGTGCGGGCAATAATTTGTTGCAGCCTAGCAGGACTAAGGCAATGTCTTGACCAAATCCAATCAGTAATCACTATTGACACCGTCCAAGTATATTAAACTAAACAAATTCAAATAGTTAAAAAATAGTTGTAAAACATATTTGACAAAATAAAACGTGTTTGCTATAACCTTTTTATTGAAGAAAACTCTTAGAAAGGGAGAAAGCAAAGTAAACCACACTCGCCCCTAAAGGAGCGAGCTTTAGGAGAGAAATCTTCAAGAGCGGTTTACCAGACCCCTCTGGGAAACTAGAGGAGCCGATTTAAGCTCTACGGTTAGTGATCATGCAATGCGTGAGGTGTAGCGCAGAAGATTGCTAACGTTAAACCGTTCGAAGACAAGGTCGAGGCACACTTAATACAGACCTTTACGGGTTGACAGGCCGGAAAGACGGTCCCATTTTTAACAGGACACACTCTCTAACAAGAAAGGGGAGAGCAGGAAAAGAGTGTGTTGAAACCATCTGACGACCAACAAAATGCCTAGCGTATTTTGTCGTCCTTGATAGGTTTCCGAGCCATTGACCTTGTCGCTAAAGCGACCGGTCTTTTTAGCTCGCATTCCTCTCTGCCCTAAAGGACAGAGTTTCCTGCTCGATTTTGATGAAAATACCTATCGAAGCATTTTTCAGCGATTTTACACAACAAGTTAACGAATACAGAGAAGATATCCTTATGGCAGCTATGAGTTGCGCTCACTTTGATAAATTCAACGTCAAAGATATTGCTGATAGACACGGGGAAGAGCCTAAAATTGTGAGAAGAGAAATAAAAATACAAAGAAAAGTGATGGCGCAAAAATAACTTATTAAATTAGAAAGGCAAAACAAGCAATGGAAAAATTAAATACACGTTTTGATGGATCTTTTATGCAATTGAAACATAGAGGCAGCGTTTACGATATTACATTGGACACAAAAGAAAACCTTGTTGTCCGTTGGGATAATCATTTAATGAGTGGTTATATGGATTGGATGTTATACTGTCACAATGGACACTTAGGCAGGCCGAGGCGTTTAAAGCGTTTATTGGCTACATATAAATTTTCAAAATTAAAAAGAGAAATAACATGACAAACATTCAAATAGTTCTGCTTTTATTTGCTGTAATTTTGTTGATGCAACACTTTAGGATATCTTTACAAAATAAAGCTATTCGAGAAATGAGTAAAAATTTGCTTGAAACGAAACTAGAAAACATTGTTGTATTTAATAACCTTAAAAAGAAAATCGAGGAATTATAAACATGGAATATCATGTGATAAAGCGTAACGGAAAGCCTCCGGTTAAGTTTTTTGGTTTAAAGGTTTTTTCGGAATACACTTTTAAGGTTGTGGATCGTTTTGAATTTTACCAACTTCAAGACGAAACTTTTGTTGTTGATTATAGCTTTAATAATAATTCTAATGTTGTTCATTTTCAAACCGCAAAAGAGGCAATTGATTTTGTGTTCAACCTGGATCTCAACATTGAGCAAAGAAATTCATTGATAGAAAAATTCCAATTAGAGGAATGCTGGTAATGGGATATCAAACGATGTTAAAGACACTTCGGCAAAAATACTCGGCTCAAGAGTTGTCTTTGTTGCTGGACGTGAGCAGGCAACAAATATACAATTACATCCGAGGAAAATCCGAACCCACAGCAACAGTTTACGACAAGATAATTCTTCTTGTAAAAAAAATTCAGGAGCAATAAACTATGGCTGATATAATAAAAGAGTATCTTGAGTGTAAAGAGAAAATAAAAAAATCAGTGCAAGAAGCGGGTTCAATTAGACTTGTGGCTGAAGAGATAGGGATAACACGCAGAACACTTTTTAGCATTGTATCCGGTGAACACTTTCCAAGTAGAAAAACCATGGAAAAGATAAATGCTTATTATAAGCGTAAAGAGTATGAGAAAAACTATTGTACAACAAGCACATCTAACCTTTTAAAACAAATCAAGGAGTTAAAAAAGAATGCTAGTTATTGATGAATATCAAAGTAAAATACAAAAATATAGACACATAAACGCTTCCGAAGAAAAAGCTTATTATTGTTTAGCATTGGCTGAAGAATGCGGTGAGGTTATTTCACTTGTGAAGAAGCTTTTCTTTCGTAATGAACCCAATCAATTTTTCAGGGAAAACATGCAAGAAGAGCTTGGCGATGTACTTTGCATATTGTCTCTATTTGCTTCTTACTATGACTTAGATATGCAAAGAATAATGGAAACTAATTTATATAAAGTACAGGAGAAATTTAAATGATTGTTACACCTTATGTTTTATTATCAATTGCGCAACTTTGTGCTGGAACAACTCAGCATTTTCTTTGTGTTGACTGGATGGAGTATTGTTACACTGATAAGCACGACCCTAAATTTACTGAAGACAACACACTAGAAATTTGCGCTGAATCATTACCCAATGCTTTTTGGGAGAGTCATGAATAGCCTATTTTTTATCTTAGCTTTAACGTTCCTGGACCGCTTGCGAGGTAGCGGTTGGGTGCCTAAAGGCATTGCTCAAGTGGTGTACGGTGTAACACTAGCTTGTTTTATTTATCCTCATGGCTGGTTTATATTATTCTTCACCTTATGTTTTCTCATTGGTGTATCTCCAGGTTGGGGACAACCATTGGGAGCTTACATAGCGCGTACGCGTCCCGATGTATTTAAAGCTGAGAGCTGGCAATTCAACGACAGGCTGAAAAAGGATGCTTTGCTATCGATTTGCTATCGAGGTTTATTATGGGCTGCACCACTTATAGCACTTAATTTATGGTTCAAACCTTACGCAGCGATTGCAGGACTTGCCGTGCTTTTTTCTTTTCCTTTGGCAGCATTCTGCGCCAGACAGTTACTCCCGCACACCATAAGAGCATGGGAATTACATGAATATATTAGAGGTTTTTTGATTGGAGTTTTTACATTAATTTTTAAAGGAGTTTTATTATGAAACCATCTTGGGATGATCCAAAATGTCCAGCCTGGGCTAATTGGTTAGCGATGGATGCGGATCGATCATGGTATTGGTTTAGCGATAAGCCTAAATTTAACCGTAACATCGAAAATGGTAATTATTGGAGCACAGATAGGCTATCGTGGCGAGCAAGCGCAAGTCAACCTTGTAGTGATTCACTAGAAGCAAGACCCACAGTAACAAATGAAAAGGAATAATTATGGCTTTAGAAACTTTAGCAGGAATAGAAGAAATTGGCGGGTATAAAGTAGTAAGAGTCAAACCGCCTGAAATGAGCTGGGATGATTTTGATAAATTAAGAAACGAGTATCCTATTAATATAACAGAGAGGATGAATACTATTTCTTTTAAATTGCAAAATGGAGCTATTAAAGAAGTTGGGCGGAACGGTTGTCAAATTGATACAATATTAGAAACAGTATATTTAATCCTGGAAGACTTTCAGAAAAGATTACCATGCGAGGAAAATGTGATTGCAATTTATCATTTAGATCAAGCAATACATCAATTAATGTTAAGACAAGTTAGACGAGTTGGTTTAGGAATTGAAGGATTAGAAAAGGAGATAAATATATGAATAATAGAAAACAAGAGTTAATTATCAAGTCGTGGATTTATCGCAGCGCGTTGGAATATCTTTGGCGTGACGGATTTATCGGTGTGCCTTATCCTGGAATTACTAATGCGACGGGTTCTTGCGAGGCTGTGAGTAACGTATTCACGCTTGCAGAGCCTACGTTTCAAACGCTGACTCAAACGGTGCAGCTCCAACTTGAACGTGATATCATTCAAAACGATTTGCCGCGCATGTTTTCTACCAATCGTTCTTTCCGCAAAGATAACAAAAATTGGCAGTCCGACGGACGGCATTTAAATGACTTTGAGCTTTTAGAAACCGAAGCCTTGGACACTGATCTAGACTGGTTGCTGTCACACTGCGACGGGCTTTTAAACTTTATTTTTAGAAGCGTTTTAGGGGCAAGTTCAACCTTCGGACTGCTTAGCTCAGAACAGCATAAGAACCTTTATAAATACTTTGAAAAAGGTTTTAAAAGGCTTACATATACCGAGGCTGTTACATTGTTGGATATCGAATGGGGAGCCGATTTAAACTCCCAAATGGAGCAAAAACTTATTGAATTGCTAGACCAAAACTTGATGATTACTCATTACCCTGAAACTATTAAATTCTTCAACATGAAACTCACACGGGACGGAAAAGAAGAGTATCACGACAGGCAAACTGTGGATTGTGTGGATGTAATCTTGAAGCATTCGGGCGAGTCAATTGGCGGCTCTGTGCGTGAATATGATTATGATATCATTAAACACCGATTGGATAATGGAACAATGATTCCTCAATTAAAACAACTCAAACAAGATTTCGACGGCAAACCGGAAGAAGTTGATCATATGTTTGATGAATACCTTGCACTTTTCAAAAATAATCCTGTTACACGTTCAGGGATGGGGCTTGGCTTTGGCCGTGTTGCTCAGTTTATTTTAGGCTCTAAAGATGTGGTGGTTTTTTAATGAAAGAACGAACTGAATATGATGATTATATAAGTAATTTAACAATTGAGCGGGTAAAACAAATTGCTATTTCTGAATTAATTGAAGCAACTAATCAACTTTATAATGCTATGATTGAAAATGATAATAAAGAATTTAGAAAAGTTGTACATATGATGAAGAAAATGTGTTTATCTTTGGAAGATAGGTTAGAAAAGGAATAGCAATGGAAGAACTCGAAATAATATCTATTCTCACTGGTGAGTTTAGCTACAGAAAAGCCAAGCTGATAGTTCAACTTGAAAAGCTTAAATATGGCAAAATTAAAAGAACCTGCTTTAACCTTATGCCGAAGGAATACGAATACGCTGTGGAGCAACACAGTTCTTTCGAAAAAGCTTGGGATAAAAATTTTATCTATCAACCTGTACAGCTTCATGTTTTTTTTCCTGATGGCGAAAGACTGCCTGTTATGGTTGGTGTAGATGATTTTGATTATCATGATTATATTGATGAAATAATTACACTAGCAAAGGCCAAGGAGTATGAAAATAAAACTTGAAGTGGAACTCGACACAATAGAGATACGCAACAACTTTTTATCTTGCAAAATTGTAATGCCTTAGCGGCGGGATGTGATGAATTTTCAAACTACTTAAGAAGCAAGCGCAAGCGTTACGAAATGTTGAGCGAAGAACAACATGACCTTTTAGAGCAAATAATTGATAAATTTTTTGAGGAAGTAGGGGAGTATTTGTGATTAGTGATGAAGAGCAAGTCAAAGATTGCCGCGTAATTATTAGAAAATTTTTAAAAACAAAAACTAAAAGATTTCGGTATGATATTTCATTATTTTATATAACGCGAGTTTTTGAAAGATATCGAGATAAAGTTTTAAAGCTAAAAAATTTTTATGTGTATCAAAATTCATTAAGTGAAGCATTGTTATTGGAAGAATTTAATTGTGGTTTTATCCCATTTTCAAACGCAAAGGGGGAATCAAGACACAATCTTTATTTTAATTTTTCAAGAAGTGAATTAATGAAGATAAAAAAAATTATAGATAAGGTTGAAAAAAATGTTTTGGAAAAATAAAGAATTGATTGACTCATTGCTTTCTAAGATGAAGCAACAAGATGAATTGATTAATAATCAAAAGCAAGAAATAGAAAAACTTAAAACAAGAAATGCTGATTTCAAAAAACAGTTCACGGGTATTTATAATGTAGAAATAGCTAGGTTTAACTATACTATTCCGAGTATTGTTGCACAGCATAACCCAAGCGTTATTGATCATGTTTTGAGAGTTATGCCGCAAAAATTTACGGAACATTTAGAAATTAGATTTGAACATGTACAAACTGAACTTGGGTATGAAATAATGGCTACTTGCCCAATTCTTAAAATTAAGCAAAGGGAAAACGATGTATGCTAGATAAATCATTAATTCTTGCTTACACATTTGCAGGGCTATTTCTAGCCACGGTTTTATGGAGCTTTATCATGATGGTGACTCACGAATGCCAGGAGTACAAAGAAATTTCTAACGTTGGTGGGTGTACGCAATATGAATGTGGAGTCCGTTACACCGATGGAACCTTTGGCATTTATAAGAATCCTGTCGTTGGTCAAAAGGTTTGCACGAAATGAACCTACAAAAATTTGCTCTTGACCTTGCACGCGGATCACTGTGCGAAGTGCAACTAAGCATATTCCTTAATAAATGTAAATTGCTGGAATCTAAAGAAGAAATAAAAGAATTATATAAAAACACCAGAAATGGGAGCAAGGATGCCAAAAAACACGAAAAACTATTGCAGGTACAGCAAGACCCAAATTACAACCCTTAAGTGTAACCTATTGGAACATTTAAAAGCAAAGAAAACTATACAGCAATTTGAAAAGTTACATCATATTTCACCGAACACAATAAAAAAGTGGAGGATGGACGACGTTATCTTTGATCAAGCTATCAAAGACCACAACGAAAAACGTAGTGATGAAGTGTCGCGAGTGTTACACTACGTCCCACTTTCCGACCCGACAAAAAAGCAAAAAATAATTGATGATGTTTGCGCTGCGCTAAGAAGAGGGGCGGGTTTTGTTGGAGCTTGCCTTTATGCCAATGTTACACAGCACGCGCTTGTTGACCTCATGAAAAAAGAGCCGGACGTTATGGATAAAGTGAACAAGGCGGAGGGTGAATTTATCTTGCACTGTACGCAACACATTATCAAAAAGGCGGAGACAAATTGGCAAGCTGCTGCCTGGTTACTTGAACGACGTTACCCACAATTTTGGGGAGAAACGAAAAACCTTAATGTTAGAACCGTATCGAATAGAGCTGAAACGGCTATCGTTATTGACAGCGGAGCAGAAGCGGGAGAAGATGCCAGCATAAAAATAAGCAAAATGACGGACGAGGAATTACAGAATGCGATTGATGAACTTACTTGATAAAGCAAAACATTATGAAAATGCTTCAACCATTCAAGCAAATTTTATCAAGCTTGATCAAGCGTTGGCTTCTCCTACGTTCAATTTTGAACAATTTAGTAAATCGTTTGATTACCTAGCAATACATGCCAAACAACTTTTAAAGGAGTATTTTCATGGAAGAAAACAAATTAACACAAGAACAAAAGAACCTTTTAGCTGATAGAATAGCAGTACTGCACAAAGAAATTGAGAAGCTAAAACAAGATGCGAAAGATGAAGCCATTGCATACCGAGGACTTATAAAAGATAAAACTTTGCGTATGCAAAAAGCCGTAACATGTATGTTACAAAATAGGCTTATGTATGAGGATATTCAGGCATGGATACAGCAACTAGAACTAGAAAAAGATATGAGCTTGAAATTGAAAAACGACGTCGAGATCTCCGAACCTTCGTTATAAAAACTTATCCCAACTTTGAGCTTGCAAGATTTCTTGAAGAGCTAATTGTTAAACTTAAGCAATTCATGATTGACGTTCGTTTGCGTCGCAGTCCTAAACTTATTATAAACCTACCTCCCAGGCATGGGAAAACTTCAATAACAGCCGTTCGCTTTGCCGTGTGGTGTTTGCTGAATAATCCCGATTGGGAAATTGTTGTTGTAAGCTACGCGCAAGAAATTGCTAATAAGATGTCACGCCAAGCAAGAGCATTGCTAGGTCATTCTTACGTCAAAGAATTATGGCGTAACACTACGCTTTCCACTGAGCGATCCGCTGTAGCTGAATGGCAAATCGAAGTAAATAACGAGACAACACGAGGGGGTTATAAGGCTGTTGGAATTGGCGGTGCTTTAACCTCTGCGGGAGCCAACGTTCTACTAATCGATGACAGTAGTAAAAACCTTGAGGAAGCCGATTCAGTGTTACAGCAAGAAAAGGTTTGGGATTGGTATACTTCGGTTGCCTTGACACGTCTTGCACCGGAGCATGGGATTATCAACATTCAAACAAGATGGAACCTCAACGACCTTACAGGCAAGATACTTAAAGCGGAGCCAGAAAAATGGCAGGTGTTACGGTATCAAGCAATTGACGAAAACAATGATGTCTTAATTCCGTCACGTTTCCCACTGTCATTTTTTGAGTCGATAAAAATACCTATGCCTCCGCGTTTATGGGAGGCTCTTTATCAACAGAACCCCATCAATCGAACGGGTAACATTGTTAAACTTGCTCACATCAAACGCTTTGACATTAAAGACATTGACCTCGACAAAGCAACGACCTGGCTGCAATCTTGGGATCTACGCTTTGGAAAGTCCCAGGCAAAGACGTCCTCTTATGTTGTGGGCCAGGTATGGGTAAAGTTGAATGATAGCTATTACCTTATTGATCAAGTGCGCGAGAGGCTAGGTTATAGTGATTCTAAGCAAGCCATCATTGCAATGTCTAACAAATGGCCGAAAGCAAAGATCCGACTTGTCGAAGCAAAGGCAAACGGCGAAGCGATGGAGGATGATTTGTCACAGTTAGGCATTCAGCTTGTGCAACCAAGGGGTGATAAAATACAACGATTGGAAAGAGTGTACGGCGAATTTGTTACTGGAAGGGTTTTTATTCCAAATGATTTGGAGTGTGTGGTTACTGAACTTATTCAATTCCCACAAAGCGAAAATGATGACCAAACTGACAGTTTGAGTCAAGGGATTTCGTACTTCATGGAGCAGTCAAACTACACCCTTGAAGTTTTTTCGATAAACCGATAGACTGGAACAAAGCCAAAAATAAAACTATAGGTGTCAAGGATGACTCAAAAACTAGATTACAAAGTAAAAGCTTTCTATGATGATCAGCTTACCGATCAGGATAGTTACGGCGCATCTTCGCTTTGGAGCAATGCGAGCTATGACATCACAATCCAGGCTGAAGAGTTAAAGAAACTTTTCTTCGACGAGGATTGGGTTTATATTCTTTGTGACCTGGTTGCCTCCGAATTTACTTCTTCGATTCCTACCGTGTACAGAAAAACAATTAAAGAAGGTAAGGCGGTTTACGAAGCAAACGAAAACCATCCTGTGCAAGCGATCCTTAATGACCCGTCGATTAGTGCAATTGATCAAGCTGGGTTCTTTTATACGTCGGTTGCTGAGTATGCATTGATGGGAAACTCTATTCTTGTATTCTTTAAAGAGAGTTCAAAGTTTGCTTTATTACCTACCGAAAAAGTACAAATTGATGAAAAAACTAGAACCTATAAATGTTACACCGAGGGCGGGGTTGTTCATTTTAAGTGGGAAGATATTCTACACATTAAAAGACCTAACCTTTCAACTCCGATGTGGGGTTTGTCTCCATTCGTGCCAGGTAAAAGAGCGGTGCTTTTCAATCGTTACAGCCAAGAATATTTGAATAACTTTTATCTAAAGGGTGCAAGTCCTGATATTATTCTTGAAACTGATGTTTCGGGTTCTTATGAAGCATTGCGAGAATTGCAGAAAAGTTTTGATGCTAATTACTCGGGGCGCAGGAACCAAAGAAAAACCCTTACACTTCCAAAAGGTGTAACAGCAAAGAGCCATGATGCAAAGATTGCTGACCAAAACATTATTGAACTTATACGCAACAATAGAGAAACAATTTTAAATATTCTAAGGGCTCCAAAACATGCCTTCTCACTTCAAGAGGCGGGTTCTTTGGGCTCAGAAGAACACAAGACGGCGTTGAAATATTTTTGGCAGGCTACAATTAAGCCAATTATTAAACGGTACAATGAATCATTTACAAAGTTTTTGAAGCCAATGTTAGGCAATGACCACATTATTGATTTCGATATTTCAAACGTAGAAATATTTAGTGAAGACCTTTCAAAGAAGGCATTACTTGCGCAACAAATGCTTGCAACTAGAACAATGAATGAAGTACGGAAAGAAGTTTGGGAGGTTGATCCGGTTGAGGGTGGCGATGTAATCCTAAGCTTGAAACCTGCTCCAATTCCAGAGCCTTCGACTTTTCCCACGTTTAGTTTGCCACAGCAATTGAATGCTGGTATTTCTAGTCCAACAAACAACAAAGTTAATATCGATATTTTTGATGGCTTTATGGATGCAAAAGTTGCGCATTACAAAGCGATTAGTGATGAGTCACCGAAAATTATAACGTCCATGAAAGAATTTGCTCTTGATCAATTGTTGTTACAGCTAGGGATTGCTGTCGAGTTGTTGATGCCACGGAAGGCAACATTTGATAAAAACGAGTTCAAACGTAACCTTAATGAAGCATTTGACGACCTGGAAGAACAATACGCCAAAAAATATTCTAGCATTCTTAAATCAACTATTGACCTAGGCTACAATTCACAGCTTGGACTAATCTTTAACGCTGAAGCAAGAGCAGCAATTGCAGCTTTAAGGGCAGCAAGCGACACTGGAACAAAAGCAATTCTTGAAGCAAGAGGCATTGAAAGCTTTGCCAATATAAGCAAGACAACTTCTTCTCGCATTGTTGATTTTATTGCAGCGGGTATGCAATCAAACACACCAATAAGCACTTTAATAAATAACCTAAGCGATTCTTTTGCACAGCTCACAAACAAGCGAGCTGAAACCATTGCTAGAACTGAAACATTGACAGCCGTATCATTAGGCCAATGGGGTGCAATTAAGAATGCCAAAAGAGTTATTCCTAAACTTAAAAAGGTTTGGATAACAGCCGACGACGAAAGAGTCCGTGGGCGTCCAGGTGGTCTTTATGAAGATGCTAAATTTGATCATTGGGATTTGCACGGCGAAGC